>Ga0065715_10000330_pt1 | contig 19118 bp, 16 predicted proteins | sample MisBulReplicate1_FD_59102 | JGI IMG/M metagenome (GOLD analysis project Ga0065715, IMG submission 59102) | Miscanthus rhizosphere microbial communities from Kellogg Biological Station, MSU, sample Bulk Soil Replicate 1 : eDNA_1 v2 (version 2) | ecosystem: Host-associated > Plants > Roots >...
TGGCAGGCCGCGAAACGCGGGCTGCACGGATCCCGGAGGCAACCGCTAAGCATACCACACGGCAGACCTGACGGCTCCGCCGTGTGCTAGCCGTCCATAAGTCCCTGGGTCCCTCGGTCCATGGGGAGTAGGGCGAACCTATGGACCTATCGACTCATGGACCGAAGGACCTTTGGACCCATGGACGGCTCAGCCGTCCGTCAGGCCGGGCGCGCGAGGCGGCTCGCCGCGTAGAACCGCTGGAAGGGTCCGACGGCATCGCCCATAGCGCGCTCGAGGTCGGTCACCGCGGCTTCGAGCGCTGCCTGATCGCCGCTCGGGCACAGGTGCTCGACTCGCTTGGCCGCTTCCCAGGCCCGTCGCGCTGCGAGCACGCCCAGTGAGCCGGCGAGCGTGTGTGCCGCCGTCGAGGCTGCGGTGGTATCCCCGGCCGTGACGGCGTGGCGGATCCCGGTCAGAAGCCCCGGATACTGTTCCAGAAACTTCGTCACGATTTTCTCCAGCCGCGCACGGTCACCCCCTACGGCCTCCAGGCAGGCCTCCAGTTCGGACGGCACCCCGGAGCCCGGCGCCTGCGCGGACCGCGGCAGCACGTCGACGATCGCCTGGAACAACTCACCGACGCTCAAAGGCTTGCTGACGTAGCCGTCCATGCCGGCAGCGCGGCACCGCTCCCTGTCGCCCTCCAGGACATGGGCCGTCAGAGCCACGATCGGCGTGTGCACGCCCCGCGCCTTCTCCAGTTGTCGGATGGTTCGGGTCGCGCTGAGCCCGTCCATCTCCGGCATCTGCACGTCCATCAGGACGACATCGTAGTTCTCGCGTTCCCAGAGGGCCACGGCCTCGCGGCCGTTTCTCGCCAGCACGACGTGGCAGCCGCGCCGTTCGAGGATGGCGATCGCCAGTTCCTGGTTCACTTCGTTGTCTTCGGCCAGCAGGACGACCAGGCCCTTCGGGAGCATGACGGAGGCCTCCGCGCGATTGTCTGGCAGCGCCGACCCCACGCCGGACTTGCTCAGCGCGAGGACGATCGCATCCAGCAGTTCGGACTGCTTGATAGGTTTCTGCAGATACGCGGCGACGCCCAGGGCGCGGCACTGTTCGGCGTCGCCGGGCCGATCGGCCGAGGACAGCATCATGATCGTGGCGGCGTCGAGTCGGGGGTCTTGCCTGATCTGCCGGGCCACGTCGAACCCGTCGATGCCTGGCATCATCGCGTCGAGCAGCACGAGCGGGAAGCCGTGGGGCGAGCCCGACAGCGCGGCCAGCGCCGTGGCGCCGTCGGAGACGGCCGAGGGGTTCATGCGCCAGCGCGCCAGCATCTCGCGCAGAATCGTCAGATTCGTCTGATTGTCGTCGACGACGAGCACGGGAAGCCCCTCGAGGCTGACCGGACGGACGGGCGGTTTCTCGAGTGGCTGGTCGAAGACGCTCAGGTTCGCCGTGAACGAGAAAGTTGCGCCCTGGTCCGGCACGCTCTCCACTGAGAGGCGGCCGCCCATCAATGCCACGAGCTGCGAGGAGATGCTCAAGCCGAGACCCGTGCCGCCGAACCGGCGGGCCGTCGACGTGTCGGCCTGGCTGAACGCCTGGAAGATCAGCTCCTGCTTGTCAGCCGGGATCCCGGGCCCCGTGTCCGAGACCGAGACCTGCAGAACGAAGCGGTCACCTGCCGTCGTGCCGCGGGCGCGCACGATGATCTCGCCGACCTCGGTGAACTTGATGGCGTTGCCAACAAGGTTCATCAGGACCTGGCCGAGCCGCAGGCGATCGCCGACCAGTGTCTCCGGCGTTTCCGGGTCCACATGCAGTGCCAGTTCGAGATGCTTGCGATGGGCGCGGGGGCCGAGCGCGTGAATCGTCTCGCCCAGCGCCTCGCGGATGTCGAACGGCGCTTCCTCCAGCTCCAGCCGGCCCGCCTCGACTTTCGAGTAATCGAGAATGTCGTTGATCACCCGCAGCAGCGCTTCGGCCGAACCTTTGGCCTTCTTCAGATAGTTCCGCTGATCGGGCTGCAACTCGGTGTCGAGGACCAGCTCCACCATGCCCAGCACGCCGTTCATTGGCGTCCGGATCTCGTGGCTCATGTTGGCCAGAAACTCGCTCTTGGCCTGGTTGGCGGTCTCGGCGGCGTCCTTGGCGTCCCGCAGACTCTCGGTCTGCTGGCGCACGCGGCTGCGCAGCACCGCCACCCAGACGAACGCGCCGAGCACGACGGCCGCCAGGACGCCAACTGCTGCCAGTAGCTCCGTCGGCGTCCACCACGGGGCCGCCTGCACCAGCGACACGTCCGCCGGCGACTGCATCAGGACCTTGAAGCCGACCGGCGCGCGCTGGCTCGAGTCGCCGTCGGTTCTCACCATGCACACGCCGACCACGTCGATGACGCTCCCCTGCCTGTGCGACGCGACCTGGCCCCAATCGTCCGTGACGGTGGTGTCCCAGCCCGCGTTGAAGACGTGCGCGCCGTCCTGCAACACCAGCAGGTGCTCGGCGCCGGTGTCGATGCGATCGACGAGACGCCCGCGGATTCGAACCAGCTCTCCATCGTGCGCGCCGGTCAGCGCCTGTTCCGCGGTGATATCCACCCACGCCGGCCGCTCCGAACGGCCCACGCGCCGTACCAGCGAGTCCCGCATCACGGCGCTGTAGTCGCCGAGCGACGGGAAGCCCGACACCTCGACCTCGTCGCCCGGAGCGACGGGCTCGTGCGCCAGGGTCTCGAAAACCTGGATGCTGCCACCCGCTTCGTCGCGGACGAACAATCCCCGCCCGTGCATCGTCACCACGCCACGAATGCGAGCGCGGCCCTGCGACGTGGAGCTGGGGTCGAACTGCATGAGCCCCGCGACCGACTGCACCGGCACGGAGAACGGATCGCCGGGCGCAGGCCGTTCCACCGCTACCTGCGCCAGCGAAGGGGCGTAGATCTGGAATCCGAGGAGCTGGCCTTTCTGATTGAAGAGGCTGCCGCACACACCCTGGACGCTGACCGTGGCGTCGAGCAGGCCCGCGGGCAGGACGTCTTTGCGGTACTGCGGAACCATGACGGTCAGCCTCGAGCCGTCGGCGATCAGCTGCAGCAGGAGTTGGTGCTCGTTCGTCCGCGTCATCGCCCGTACGACGCCGCGCACCTGCACCCACTGACTGTCTTCGGCGCCCGTCATCAGGCGTTCGGAGGACACCGCCGGCGCCGGGGGCAGCTCGCCCGGTCCGAGGACGCGAAACGACGGGCGGAGAATTTCGGGCGCAAAGTTCCCCGGGCCAGTCCAGCCGCTGACCTCGAGGCGGTCGCCCGCACGAACCGCTTTCTCCGAGCCCGTCAGCGAGACGAAGATGCCGGTTGCGCCGTCCTCGAGAAACAGCATGGACCACGCGGGATCGACGTAGGTGGCGATGCCGGTGACGCGAACGGGGTAGTACCGTCCCGCCTCGGCTCGCGGCATCCCCCGGATCTGGTCGACGCGGGTCACGACCGGCAGGCTCGTCGTCGCGCGGCTCAAGGAGGCATGCAGCGCCGGCGGCAGGCCAAGGTTCGAGAAATCGCTCACCATCAGCCGCAGGTCGGCGACCTTGGCTTCGCCGGCGGGCGACTGAACGCAAACGCCGTCCACCTGGATTGTCGTTCCGACGGCGGACGTCATGTCGATCAGCGGATAGTTCAGCACTCGCACTTCCACCGAGTACTGCGCGCTGGCGACGTGAAGCCGCAGGTAGCCGTTCCAGATCGACAGTTCCTTGATCGCCCCCGTGGTCTGCAGCCGGCTGCCGTTGCACGTCGTGGCGTTCAACGCCGCGAGAGGGACCACGGGCGGCGCCTCCAACTTCGTCGTGATGATCCGCCCGATCGTGGGCCGGAGGACGAGCGGCACGGGCGCGATGTCCGACGCTCCGGTCCAGCCCTCGACATCGACCATCTCGCCGCGGGCATAGTCCTGAGGGTTGCCGCTGATGTCCACGGCGAGGGCGGCGCCCTGATCCTGGATGAACAGGCGGCCCCACTCCTTGTCGACGTACGTGACGGCCCCTCGCACCCGCACCGGCCATCCCTGGCGTGCCATCTCTGGCGCCAACGCGCGGACGTCGGGAATCGTGGTGAGCAGATGGGATTCGCGTGCCGTCCCCGACGGCAGCCTCCGGCATCCCCCGGCGAGCGCGAGCGGGAGCAACAGGCTCGCCAGGAGCACCCACTCCGGGCGCCGTGACGACGCCTTCGGCCCGGACGTCACCGTGGAGGAGAGATCGGCGTGATGTGGCGTACAGAGGTGTGAACTCGTATGCACTCCGTGGATTCGGGACGCCGCGAGCGGCCGGGCACAGCCCGCTCTCGCACCCCGTCACACTCTTTCGGCAGATTGGCACCGGCGCGACAGACAAATGGAGTGGCGGCCGCTGGAGGCGCAGGAAGAGGGCTTACCGGACCGTCCACCTCTTGTTCTTGTAGTCGACCGTCTGCGGCTCGCCGTACCCGGATGCCTTGACGAAAGCGTCCAGTTCCTCGACGGAAGCGTTCATGTTGCGGAGTTGTCGTGGCACCTCTTCCAGGACGAGGACCGGGTGGAAGCGGCGCAGGGTCTGGGCGGCCCCGCGGAGTACGAGCAGTTCCGCCCCCTCGACATCGGCCTTCAGAACATCCACGTGCGTCAGGCCCAGCTCCGCGACCACATCGTCGATCGGACGGCCCCTGACCGTGTACGGACGCGCCCGGGCTCCGGCGTTGGCCTGCGACAGCGAGGACGAGCCGCTATTCCCGCCCGGTGTCGAGTCAAACAGCGTCAGGGTCGTCTCCGCCTCGGTGCAGGCGATTGGCTCGACGATGACGTTGCCGGCGCGGCTCGCCTCGATGTTGGCTCTCAGCAGCGCGAGCGTGTTCGGATTCGGCTCGAATGCGACGACCCTGCCGCTCTCGCCCACGAGCCGCGCCCCCTTGAGCGAGTCGTACCCGATGTGTGCACCAACATCGAAGAAGACCGCGCCTTTGGACAGACCGCTCGCGATGGCTGCCCAGACCTCCGGCTCCCACTTGCCCTGTCGGCCGATGAGAATGGTCCGCGCGATGTCGTCTTCCGGATCCAGGAGCAGGCTCACTCCTGGTTCCACTTCAAGCCGCACCGGGCCCCACACGCCGAGGCGCGACAGAAGAGGCTCGAGCCGCCGGAATGCCCCTCTGGCGCGCACGATCGGCAGGTCACGTGACCACATTCGCTCCGCACGCACGTAACTGCGTACGATGAAGCCTCGCCCTGCCTCGAAGCGTCCTATGACGACCAGAGCGACGAGCAGCAGCAGGACCACGATCAACAGCGCGCGCGCGGTTGTTCTCAGGCTCAGCGGCATCAGTCGATCCTTCCGTGCGTTGTGATATTCAGATGCGCCAGAAGTCGATGAACCCTCGCTCCGGATTCGTCGAAATCAGCCGCACGCGGACGCGGTCGCCGACGTCCAGCCCCTCGAATCCGCGTTCGAGCTTGCCCTCGACCCTGGGCTGACGGATCCGCACCCACGTGCCCTTCGGCGAGGCGCCGGTGACGATGCCGTCGAAGTCCTCGCCGATCCGGCGGGAAAGCAGCAGGGCGGCCGCGGCCTTCTCGACGAGCCGCTCGACCTTGTTGGCCGCGTCCTCCTGCAACGTGCAGTGCTCCGCCAGTCGCTCGAGCTCGGGCACCCCGTACGACGGCGGCGTGCCCGTCGAGGCCGCCTTGAGCAGCCGCTGCATGATGAGATCCGGATAGCGGCGATTGGGCGCGGTCGAGTGCGAGTAGCTGGAGACGGCCAACGCGAAGTGGCCAATTGGGGGACTGTCCCCCGTCCCTCCTGCGAGGGGGACAGTCCCCCCGGCCACCGCATACTCTCCGCGCCCGAGCAGCTTGATCACGCTCAGTGACAGCTCGTCGAACGTGTCGGGCGAGCGCAGGCGTTCGCTCTTGAGAAACGCCTCGAGCGCGCGGGCATCGGGTTCGGCTGGCAGCGTCGCGCCCCGCTCGGCCGCGAGGCCGGCGATGCGCGGCCAGCGCTCGGGTGTCTTGACAACGCGGCGCAGCGAGGGTGACCCTCGCGAGGCAAGAAACGCGGAGGTTACGCCGTTGGCCGCGATCATGAAATCTTCGATCAAGTCGCGCGCCCGGCCAATGGCCACGGCCTTGAGATCGCCGATGCGGTCGCCGTCCATGACCGGCCGTATTTCCGCGCGATCGAAATCGAGGGCGCCCTGGGCCTGCCGGTTCGCGCGCAGCGCCTGCGCGATCCGGTCCTGCTGGCGCAGCTGCGCCTCGAGCCCGTCCACCTTCGCGAGGGCGGCCGGCGCCGGGCCCCGGCCTTCGAGCCACGCGCCCACTTCGTCGTACGTCAGCTTCGCTCGATTGCGCACCATCGCCCGATAGACGTCGGACTGCTGGACGAGGCCGGCAGCATCGACGTGGAGCTGAATCACGATCGCGGCGCGATCGACATCCGGCAGCAGCGACGTCTTGTCGGTCGACAGCGTCTCGGGAAGCATCGGGAAGATGCGCGCGGCCGTGTAGACGGACGTCGTGTTCGTCTGCGCGTGACTGTCGACCGCATCGCCCTGCGCCACGAAGGCATCGACGTCTGCGATTGCCACCAGCACACGCGACGCCGAACCGCTTTCACCGTCGCAGACTTCGAGCTGATCCAGATCGCGCGACTCGTCGTTGTCGATGGACGACCACGGCAGATTGCGCAGATCCCGCACGCCGTCCGGCGCGGTGGCGCGCGCGGAGCTCGCTGCGGTCAGGGCAGCCGCGGGGAAGTCGGGCTCGAGCCCGTACTGCTGCATCGCGCGGCGCGCGACGGATTCGAGAAGAGTGCGATCGGACATGGGATGGTCTATGGGTGCATGGGTCGCTGGGTGCATGAGTCCATTGGGGGGAGGGTGTGAGCGCTCTTCCTCTGGACCGACGGCCCCATGGACCTATGGATCCACGGACCTATGGACCTAGATGATTGATCAGACTGGCGATGCAACCCGCGCCGAAGCCGTTGTCGATGTTCACAACCGACACGCCGTTGGCACAGCTGTTCAGCATCCCCAGCAGCGCGGCCAGGCCGCCGAAGCTTGCGCCGTAGCCGATGCTCGTTGGCACTGCGATCACCGGCACCCCCACCAGACCCGCGACGACGCTCGGCAGCGCGCCTTCCATTCCTGCGACCACGACGATGACCCTGGCCGCGGCGAGACGTTCGTGCTCGCGCAAGAGACGATGCAGACCGGCGACTCCGACGTCGAACAGCCGGTCCACGCGATTGCCCATCACCTCAGCCGTCACTACCGCCTCTTCGGCCACCGGCAGGTCCGAGGTGCCCGCGGCGGCGATGAGCACCGTTCCGTGGCCGGGCGTGACGTCGCCATTCTTCAGGGTGACGGCCCGCGCCACCTCGTGGTACTCGACCGCCGGCGCCTCGGCCCGGATGGCCTCGAACATCGCCCGGTCGGCCCGGGTCACCAGCAGCGAGTGCCCCTTCGCCACAATCCTGGCGGCGATGGCTGCCGCCTGCTCGGGGGTCTTGCCCAGGCCGAGCACCACTTCCGGGAAGCCCTGCCGCGCGGCGCGGTGGTGATCCACGCGGGCAAAGCCCAGATCCTCGAAGGGTTGCGTACGGAACCGGCCCGCCAGCTCCTCGACGGCGGCGTCGACTGCCAGCTCGCCCCGGGTCACACGGCCAAGAATCGCGCGGATTTCGGTGGGTGTCATCGGCGGCAGAATCGGCTCAGATCCTTGATTTCTTTGACTTTACCGGCCCTGAAGTATAATCATTTGATTGATCGTTTAGCGAGGGATCCTTCCGTCCGATGACGCCGCTCGAAACGCTGATTCTCGCCACCTACTTCTTCATTCTCATCATCCTGGCCGGCTACGGGTGGCATCGGTACTACCTCGTCTACGCGTACATGAAGAACCGGGACAAGGTGCCGGTTCCCGTGAACCGCTTCGACGAGCTGCCGATGGTCACGCTGCAGCTCCCGATCTACAACGAGATGTACGTCGTCGACCGCGTGATCCAGTCCGTCTGCCGGATGGACTATCCGCGCGATCGCTTCGAAGTGCAGGTCCTGGACGACTCGACCGACGAGACGCGATCGATCGCCCAGATGGCGGTGCGGCGGGCCGCGGCGCAGGGCGTGGACATCACGTATCTGCACCGCACCGATCGGACCGGCTACAAGGCCGGCGCGCTCGAGGCCGGGATGAAGGTGGCCAAGGGCGAGTTCATCGCGATCTTCGACGCCGACTTCCTGCCGACGCCGGACTTCCTCAATCGGACCGTCCACCACTTCACCGACCCGAAGGTGGCGGTGGTGCAGGCGCGGTGGGGGCACATCAACGCCGACTACTCGCTGCTCACGAAGATCCAGTCGATCCTGCTCGACGCGCACTTCGTACTCGAGCACGGCGGCCGTAATCGCGCGGGGCACTTCTTCAACTTCAACGGCACGGCCGGCATCTGGCGCCGCGCGGCAATTGAAGACGGCGGCGGCTGGCAGCACGACACGCTGACGGAGGACCTGGACCTCAGCTACCGCGCGCAGCTGCGCGGCTGGAAGTTCCACTTCCTGCCTGATCTGGTGGTGCCGGCGGAGCTGCCCGTCGAGATGAACGCGTTCAAGTCGCAGCAGCACCGCTGGGCCAAGGGCTCGATCCAGACGTGTCGAAAGCTGCTGCCGCGCATCCTGCAGTCGAACCAGCCGTTCGGCGTGAAGGCCGAGGCGTTCTTCCACCTGACGGCGAACTTCAACTACGTCCTGATGGTGCTGCTCTCGATCCTGATGTTCCCGTCCATGGTGATCCGCTACAACATGGGCTGGTACGAGATGCTGCTCATCGACGTGCCGCTGTTCTTCGCGGCGACGGCCTCTGTGGCCAACTTCTACATCGTCTCCCAGCGCGAGGTGTATCCCGACGAGTGGATCGCGCGGCTGAAGTACCTGCCGTTCCTGATGTCGATCGGCATCGGCCTGGCGATCAACAACGCCCGCGCCGTGTTCGAGGCGATGGCGGGCAAGGAGACCGAGTTCGCGCGCACGCCGAAGTACAGCATCGAGGACAGCTCCGACGAGTGGATCGGCAAGCGCTACCGGCAGGCGAACATCGTCCAGCCGATCATCGAGCTGTCGCTGGGCCTCTACTTCACCTTCACCGTGTTCTACGCGTTGTCGAACCGCATCTACGGCACGCTGCCGTTCCTGATGCTGTTCCAGGTGGGCTTCCTCTACACGGGCCTGCTGTCGATCGTCCAGCAGTTCGCCGACGACAGCGTGGCGCTGAAGACGCAGGTCGCCGGCGGCGACTAGAACTGGGTGCGCAAGGTGCGTACGGTGCGCACGGTGCGCACGGTGCGCAGCGCAAAGCCAGTGGCGGCGGGGCTTTGGCGGGTTGTCGTAGGGCCGAACTTTAGTTCGGCCATCCCGGGAGGGTTGATGCCCACGTCCCGACGTGATTTCCTTCACCTTCTAGGCGTCAACGGGGTCGCAGCTGCAACGTGGCGCCCAACGCCCGGCGCCTTGTCGCTCCAGCGCACGCAGGGCCGCATGGCGCAGGAGGCGGCCGGCAGCATCCGCCTCAGCTCCAACGAAAACTCACACGGGCCCGGACCGGCCGTTCTCGACGCCATCCAGGGCGCATTCCCCCGCGTCAATCGCTACTCGTTCGCGGCCGCCGGCGACGTCCAGTCGGCGCTGGCGCGCAAGCTCGGTGTCCAGCCGGAGCAGGTGACGCTGGGCTGCGGATCCAGCGAGATCCTCGACGCGGCGGTGATCGCGTTCACCACGCCGGACCGCGGTGTCGTCACGGCCTCCCCCACCTTCGAGCTGGTCGGCGATCTGGCGCGGCATATGTCGCATCCCGTCGTCGAGGTGCCGGTCACCGACACGCTGGAACTCGACCTGCCGCAGATGGCGGACAAGTCGGCGGGCGCCGGCCTGATCTACATCTGCAATCCGAACAACCCGACGGGCACGCTTCACGGCGGCAAGGCGATGGAGGAGTTCATCACCGCTGCGCTGAAGCGCGAACCGAAGGTGACCATCCTCGTCGACGAGGCGTACCACGAGTACGTCGAGCGGGCCGACTACACGAGCGTGATTCCGATTGCGCTGTCGGAGCCGCGCGTCATCGTGTCGAGAACCTTCTCGAAGATCTACGGCATCGCCGGCCTTCGCTGCGGGTACGCCGTCGGGCACCCGGACGCGATCCGGCTGGTGAGCAAGTGGCTCGACCCGCTGCGGATCAGCGTCCTGACGACGCGCGCCGCGTTGACGGCGCTTGCCGATCCCACGCGCGTGCCGTCGCAGAGGCAACTCAATCACGATGGCCGCACCTATACCGAGGGCCTGCTGCGCGAGGCGGGATACCCGTCGATTCCGTCGGAAGCCAACTTCCTGATGGTGAACGTCAAGCGCGACATCCGGCAGTTCCAGGCCGCGTGCCGCGAGCGCGGCGTCGAGATCGCGCGGCCGTTTCCGCCGCTGCTCACCTACGCGCGCATCACCATCGGCACGATGGAGGAGATGCACAAGGCAGGCGAGGCGTTCCGTCAGGCGCTTGCCGCGCCGCCAACCTCTGCCCGGCTGGCTCCCATCGAGCGGACGTTCCGCCGCGACGGCGCGTGGGAGTGCTGAGCGGGAGCCGTGCCCCCCGTTCCAGCCGGCCTCTGCGAGACCTGCCGGCACGCCACAATCGTCCAGTCTGACCGCGGCTCCACGTTCTACCGCTGCGAATTGAGCAAGACCGATCCGCGGTTCCCGAAGTACCCGCCGTTGCCCGTTCTGAAGTGCGAGGGCTTTGAACAGAAGTAGGGCCGAGCTTCAGGCGGTAGCCTGGTTCACTGGTCGGAGGGACGAGATGAGGCGGTGGGCAGCGATGACGTGCTCGATGCTACTGGCAGGCTGTGGCAGCGGTCCGTCGAAGGTGGATGTAACGGGCACGTGGGAGGCGACCGTCACCTACAAGACCTGCACGACGCAAAACCTTGATAGTCGCCCATGCGGCAACTTAGAGGGACGCAGAGTTCTGACGCTCACGCAGGCCGGCAGCGACGTGTCGGGCCTGGTTCCCTCGCTAGCTGTTCTCCACGGACGACTTGACGGTGTAAACCTCACGTTGGATGGCAGTGAAACTGACTTCATTGGTGGCACCACGACACAGCAGTGGCGACTTCGAGTTTCCGGCGATCGCATCACCGGGACCCTATCCGAAACATTCGTCAGCCCGATCGGTCTCCCCGACACGCATTCTCAGGGCACGAGGGCCAGCACCGGCGACGTTGTCGGAGTCCGCCAGCGGTAGCGAATGGGTCTTTGCGCCACTGAAGTTGCGCCCTACGACTGTCGGGCCGCGTGCGATAACATCTGTTCCGTGACCACTGAGGCGAAGGGCAAAGCCGGCCTCGAGGACGTCGTCGCCACCTCGTCGGGCATCTGCTTCATCGACGGTGACCGCGGCATCCTCGCGTATCGCGGGTACGACATCCACGACCTGGCGCCGAGGGCCAGCTTCGAGGAGGTCTGCTACCTGCTGTGGCACGGCCGGCTGCCGAACCGCGCGGAGCTTGGCGACTTGCAGTCGCAGTTCGCCGCCGCCTCGCCGCTGCCAGATGGCGTCGTCCGCCTGATGCGGCAGCTTCCGCCCTCCGAGGCCATGGACACGCTGCGGACGCTGGCGTCGGTGCTCGCTCACTACGATCGCGACGCGCCCGATCACTCGCCGGCCGCGAACTACCGCAAGGCCGTCCGGCTGACGGCGCAGATGGGGAGCCTCGTCGCGGCGATCGGCCGCGTCGAGCAGAACTTGAGCCCGATCGATCCGGATCCCGTGCTCGGCTTTGCGGCCAACTTCCTCTACATGCTGACGGGCACGCGTCCCGACGCGCTCGCGGTCCGCGCGTTCGACTGCGCGCTGGTTCTGCACGCCGACCACGAGCTGAACGCGTCCACGTTCGCCGCGCGCGTCGTCGCGGCGACGCTCTCCGACATCCACTCGGCCGTCGTCGCGGGCATCGGAGCACTCAAGGGGCCGCTGCACGGCGGGGCGAACGCCGAAGTGATGAAGATGCTGCTCGACTTCGGCGCGTCGGCGCCCGAGAAGGTCGAGGCGACGATTCGGGAGAAGCTGGCGAAGAAGGAGAAGATTCCCGGCTTCGGCCACCGTGTGTATCACACGATGGATCCGCGCGCGGTGCACCTGCGCCAATTGTCGCAAGACCTCGGCAGGCGTTCGGGTCAGCCGCAGTGGGCGGAGATGTCCGAGCGCATCGAAGCCGTGGTGAAAGCCGAGAAGAAACTGAACCCGAACGTGGACTTCTACTCCGCGTCGACGTATTACGCGCTCGGGATTCCCGTCTCGCTCTATACGCCGATCTTCGCCGTCAGTCGGACGTCGGGTTGGACGGCGCACGTCCTGGAGCAGTTCGCGAACAACCGGCTGATTCGCCCGCGTGCGGAGTACACAGGTCCACCCGTTCCGCAACCGTGGGTACCGCTCGAACAGCGACCTTAGGGTCCATGGGTCCATGGGTCCATAGGTCCATGCGTCGACCTCGCAGTTCCGTCATCATGAGCCAATTTCTGCGATTCCCCGCTGCAGTCAAGCGAGATCCAGCGATCGACGTCTGGCTGCACGACCAGTCCGGCGAATTGGGGGCGATTGCTCGGCGGTGGTTCGAATTGATGCGTGGCTGCGGAGACGAGGTTCGGGAGTTGTTGCATGACGGCCAACCAACCGCATGCGTAGGAGATGCGGCATTCGCGTATGTCGATGCCTTCAGGGCCCATGTCAATGTCGGGTTCTTTCGTGGCGCCGAGATTGCCGATCCGGATGGCTTGCTGGAAGGCACTGGCAAGTTCATGCGCCACGTGAAGCTCGGGCCCCACCGTGACATCGATACTGCGGCGCTCGGAAGGCTGATCCAGGCCGCATACGTTGACATGAAGGGGCGGAGAAAGGCTGGGTGATCGAGGGCGCCGCACGACAAGCCGATGGAGGTTGGATGACGCAGAACATGGGTACCGCCGATCGCCTCATTCGCTACCTGGCCTTCGGGCTCTCCGCGCGGAAGCGGCCGTCCGGCCCTTCGTCAGCCGCCTGAGAAAGCGCACGCCATGGCCTCGATCTCAACCGCCGCGCCGCAGTTCCTCGTGAGCTCACTGAGCGACGCAATCACCTTCTACGAGAAGCGGCTCGGCTTTCGGTGCAACTTCATCTACCTGGACTTCTACGCGAGCATCTCGCGCGATGGCGCGACGATCCACTTGAAGTGCGCTCCCAGGCTGGACGCGGAGCGCGCGCACAGGAAGTCCGGTGAGCATCTCGACGCCTTCCTGCCCGTGTCGGGCATCGACGAACTCCACGCGGAGCTCGTCGGTCGCGGCGCGCCAATCATGACGCCTCCCGAGAAGCGACCCTGGGGTACTCGGGAGTTCCATGTCGAGGACCCGGACGGCTACATCTTGTGCTTCTCGGAACTCCTCTAGCGACGCGGTGATGCGTTGCCGCCTGCTCCGGCGAGGCTTGCCGACAGGCCGTCGGTCTGGTTGATGAGCCGATCCCACAACGAATCTGGATTCGGATCGAACACCGTGCCCGCCACGCTCTTCAGCACGCGCCACGAGCCCTGCGCCGTCTCGCGCTCCAGTTGGGCGGGACTCCAGCCGGCGTACCCGAGATATGCGCGGAATCGACTCGGGTCCGCGCCCGCGGCCACCATGTCTTCGAGGGGCTCGCGCCCGGCGGTGACGTAGACGTCGCCAAAGACGTGATGCGTGTCCTTCGGTCCTGCGTCCGCGCGGAGCAGGCCGATCACGCCGTCATTCTGTACCGGGCCGCCAAGATAGAAGACGGGAGCAGAGCCTTCGTGCGGCTTCAGCGTCTTGAACACGCTCGCCAGCGTGACGTCCGATCGCCGGTTGAGGATCAGGCCAACAGTGCCCTGGTCGTTCAGATCGACGATGAGCACGACGGTTCTGGTGAAGTTGGGATCGGGCAGGTCGCGCTGCGCGATGAGGATCTTGCCCGTGGCCAGTTCTTTGACTGGACCGGGAATCAGCTGCCCGGCCCGTCGCGCGCTCACGCGGGAGCCCGGCGGCCACAGAATCGCTGCGGCCACAACCACCGAGCCAATCGCGCGCCACGCGGGCATGGCCCATCGTAAGCCCAGACTGCCCTCGCTGACCGCCTCTGTCATAATGGATTGCTTGGATCCGCAGCACATTCGGAACTTCTCGGTCATCGCCCATATCGACCACGGCAAGTCCACGCTCGCCGACCGGTTCCTGGAATTCACCGGCGCGCTGCAGGCGCGCGAGATGGAGGCCCAGGTCCTCGACACCATGGACCTGGAGCGCGAGCGGGGCATCACGATCAAGGCGCATCCCGTCCGCCTGCACTACAAGGCGAAGGACGGCGAGCAGTACGTCCTGAACCTGATCGACACGCCGGGGCACGTGGACTTCTCGTACGAAGTCACCCGTTCGCTGGCTGCGTGCGAAGGGGCGCTGCTGCTGGTGGACGCGTCGCAGGGCGTTGAGGCGCAGACGCTCGCCAACGCGTACCTCGCGGTCGACAGCAACCTCGAGATCATCCCCGTCATCAACAAGATCGATCTGCCCGGGGCGCAGCCCGAGGAAACACGCCGCCAAATCGAGGACATCATCGGCCTGCCAGCCGATGGCGCCATCCTTGCCTCGGCCAAGGAAGGCATCGGCACCGAGGAGATCCTCGAAGCCGTTGTCGCGCGGCTGCCACCGCCCACAGGGGATCCCGCCGCGCCGCTCAAGGCGTTGATCTTCGACTCCTGGTACGACTCGTACCGCGGCGTCATCATCGTCGTCCGCATGCTGGAGGGGACGCTGCGGCCGGGCCTGAAGGTCCGCTTCATGGCCAGCGCGCAGGAGTACCCGGTGGAATCGATCGGCGTCTTCCTGCCGAAAGCCGCCCCGGTCGAGGAATTGGGGCCCGGGGAGGTCGGGTTCCTCACCGCGAACATCAAGAACGTCCGCGACGCGCAGATCGGCGACACCGTCACCGAGGCCGCGCGCCAGACGGCGCAGCCGTTCCCCGGCTTCAAGGAACTGCGGCCGATGGTCTTCGCCGGCCTCTACCCGGTCGAAGGGCACGAGTACCCGGAGCTGCGCGAGGCGCTCGACAAGCTGAAGCTGAACGACAGCTCGCTGTTCTTCGAGCCGGAAACCTCCGTCGCGCTCGGCTTCGGGTTCCGCTGCGGCTTCCTCGGCCTGCTGCACATGGAGATCGTGCAGGAGCGGCTCGAGCGCGAGTTCGACATGGACCTGGTGACCACGGCGCCGGGCGTGTTGTATCGCGTGACGACGACCGACGGAGAGGTGCACGAGATCGACAGCCCGGCCAAGCTTCCGGACCCCGGCCGCATCACAAAGCTGGAAGAGCCCGTAATCACGGCCACCATCATCACGCCATCGGAGTTCGTCGGCGGGATCCTGCAACTCTGCCAGGACAAGCGTGGCGTGCAGAAGTCGCTGGAGTACCTGACCTCGGATCGCGTGCTCATCACCTACGAGCTGCCGTTTGCCGAAGTGGTGCTGGACTTCTACGACAAGCTGAAGACGCTGTCGCGCGGCTACGCGTCGCTCGACTATCACGTCACGGGCTTCTGGGAGTCGCCGCTCGTCAAAATGGATATTCTGGTGAACGGCGACGCAGTGGACGCGCTGTCGCTCATCCTCCACCGCGAGTCGGCGTACGAACGCGGCAAGGCGCTGGTGTCGAAGATGCGCGAGCTGATCCCGCGCCAGATGTTCGAGGTGGCGATCCAAGCCGCCATCGGCACCCGGATCATCGCCCGCGAATCGGTGAAGGCGCTCCGGAAGAACGTGCTCGCGAAGTGCTACGGTGGCGACATCTCGCGCAAGCGCAAGCTGCTCGAGAAGCAGAAAGAAGGCAAGAAGCGCATGAAGCGCGTCGGCCAGGTGGAGATCCCGCAGGAGGCGTTCCTGGCGGTGCTCAAGATCGGGGAGTAGGGCCGCGCTTCGGCGCCGCCGCAAGGTCATATGTCATCGAATCAGCCGAAATCGACACTGCGCGAGTACTTCGAGTCGATCGTCATCGCCGTCATCCTCGCGCTGTTCATCCGCACGTTCGTCGTGCAGGCCTTCAAGATCCCGACCGGGTCGATGGAGAACAACCTGCTGGTCGGCGATCACCTGCTGGTCAACAAGTTCATCTTCGGCCCCACGGAAAGCGCGTTCGAGCGGACGGCGCTGCCCGAGGCCGCCATCAGGCGCGGCGACGTCGTCGTCTTCAAGTTCCCGAAGGAGCCGGAGCGGGACTTCATCAAGCGCGTGATCGGGCTGCCGGGCGAGACGCTCGAGATGCGGGAGAAGAAGATCTACATCAACGGCAATCCGCTCGACGAGCCATACGTCCACTACCTGCTGCCGCCGCGATCGCACGACCAGGAGTTCGCCTCCTTCGACAAGCGCGAACAGTACGGCCCCGTCACGATCCCGGAGGGGCAGTACTTCGTGATGGGCGACAACCGCGACAACTCCGAGGACAGCCGCTACTGGGGATACCTGAAGCGCGACTACATCAAGGGCAAGGCGCTGATGGTCTACTGGTCGTACGAGTCGGATCGCGAGGATTACGAGCAGGACGGTTTGGGCGCGACACTGACCGACGCTGTATCGGTAGTGACACACTTCTTCACGCGCACCCGCTGGGACCGTCTACTGCACCAGATACGCTGAGCGCCGCCGGATCCCGGGGGAGACCGGGCCCATGATTCGCACGCTCATCAAGCTGGTTGTCGTCCTCGTCGTGCTGAACGCGCTGTATCGTTTTGGCGACGCCTACTGGGACCACTACCAGTTCGAAGACTCCGTCCAGCAACTGGCCCAGTTCTCGGAGAACGCCACGGCCGACGATGTGCGGGCAAAGGTACTGGAGCTGGCGCGGTCGCAGGACATTCCTCTCACAACCGACAACCTCACCGTGACGCGCGTGCCACGGCGGATCGAAGTGGACGGCGTCTACGTGCGGGAGCTCGCGCTGTTCCCGACGTACATCAAGCCCTGGGATTTCAAGCTCCACGTCGTCGTCGTGACGCTCAACTGAGCGCCGAGCGGGTCGCCGTCGCCAGCGCCGCGGCGGAGTTCTCGAGGGTCGCGGTTTCGGCCGTGACGGCGTCGACGTAAGTGCTGTCCGACAGGCTGCTCAGGTTCACGCCGACGTTGAGCGCGGCACTGTGCAGCGCCGCCTTCAACAGCTCCACGGATACGCCGACGTCGCTCGATGCCGACGGGTTGCCGGCTCGCGCGACGTCCACGGCAGCCGTCAGGCCGGCCCGGCAGGCGCGCATTACTTCGAGCGGCACTTCGGCCGCGCCCCGCAGCGCGGCTTCAATCGCGCGGCGACGCTCGACCTTCTCTTCTTCGGTCACGCGCGGCTTGCGGTACGCCTCCATCACTGCGTCGTACGCGGCAGCGTCGTCGTCGACGAGCGCCAGCGTGTGTGCGGAAAGATGTTCGACGGCGTTGAGCGCGCCGTCCAGGAGGGCGCGATCGTCATCCGAGCCATTTCTCGTCCGCGACATCGATGCGACCATCGCGAGCAGCGACAGCCCCACCGATGCCGTCAGCGCCGCCGCCGATCCCCCGCCCGGCGTCGGCGCCGCGCTGGCGAACGCCGCGAGCAACTCGCGAATGGGGCGATCGGTCAGCCGGGACATCGGCTGTAGAGTTTAGCGTAACCTCGACAGGGGAGTCAGGCCGCCTGACGCCCGTTCTTCACGACGGCACGGATTGCCGACACCCCAGCTCTGAGAAGCTCGATCGCAGGGCCGTTCACGACCACGGCGTCGCAGCGCTTGCCGACTTCCAGGCTGCCGACATCCTCGGAGCGATCGAGCGCAAAGGCAGCGTTGATCGTGGTGCCGATCAGCGCCTCCTCGAGCGTCAGACCCATCGCGAAACAGGCCAGGCTCATCACGAACGGCAGCGATGGCGAGAAGCCACCGCCGGGGTTCACGTCCGTCGCGAGCGCGACGGGCACGTCGAGGTCGATCAGTCGCCTCGCCGGCGCGAAACGTCCGAGCTTGAGGTAAAACGCGGCCGCCGGCAGCAAGGTCGCCACAACGCCCGCATCCGCCAGTGCCGCGGCCTCCTCGTCATCGACGAACACGAGATGGTCGGCCGATCGAGCGTGAAGGCGTGCTGCTACGGACGCACCGCCCGTCGGGCCCAGCTCGTTGGCGTGGATGCGCGGCTTCAGCCCGGCGTTTTGTCCCGCCTCGAGGATCGAGAGCGATTCCTCGGGCGTGAACACACCGCGCTCACAGAACACGTCGCACCACTCCGCCAGCCCTTCGCGTGCCACCTCGGGAATCATGTCGTTGATGACGTGCGCGACGTAGGCCTCGCGACGGTCCCGGTACTCTGCGGGCACTTCGTGAGCGCCCATGAACGTGGGCGCGAGGTCGATCGGGTGTTCCTGATCCAGCCGCCTGATCGCCCGCAGCATCGTCAGCTCGCTCTCGAGCGTCAGGCCGTAGCCGCTCTTTGCCTCGGCCGTCGTCGTGCCGGCTCGAAGCATCTCGTCGAGCCTGGGCCGCGTGACGTCGACGAGCTCGTCGACCGTCGCGGCTCGCGTCGCCCGAACCGTCGACAGGATGCCGCCGCCCTCGGCGGAAATCTCCGCGTATGTCGCGCCAGCCAGCCGGCGCGCCAGCTCGTGGCGTCGATCGCCGGCGAAAACGACGTGCGTGTGCGCGTCCACGAAACCTGGGACGACGGCGCATCCCGTCGCGTCAATCACCGTTGCCGATGGAGCAGGGGAGATCAGCCAGTCGCACTCCGCAGTGGGCCCGACGAACACGATCCGCCCGTCGTGCGAAGCAAGCGCCGCATCCGTGATGCGGCCCGCCACACGCATCGCGCGGCCCGTCCGCGGCGCAGGGCCGCCGCACGTGAACAACTCCGCAGCGTTCCTGATGAGGAGATCGGCAATCACGATGTGAGTATAGCTAGTGAGGCCGGACGAAGAACGAAGGACGAAGGATGAAAGACGAAGGACGAAGGATGAAGGACGAAGGTGTACGTAGGGCCGAACTTTAGTTCGGCCTGGCAAGTCGCG
>Ga0065715_10000457_pt1 | contig 19080 bp, 21 predicted proteins | sample MisBulReplicate1_FD_59102 | JGI IMG/M metagenome (GOLD analysis project Ga0065715, IMG submission 59102) | Miscanthus rhizosphere microbial communities from Kellogg Biological Station, MSU, sample Bulk Soil Replicate 1 : eDNA_1 v2 (version 2) | ecosystem: Host-associated > Plants > Roots >...
TCGGTCCAGGTCGTTCCGACGAGGTTCGCGTGATGCGCGTCGCTCGAACCGGTCGCCGCGACGTGCAGCACCTTCTCGTTGAGCCAGACTGAGCGCGCCGCCCGCACGCGACCCGCGTACGACGGATTGAGTGTCTCGATGCCGTCGACGTGCACGAGTGGATCCGCCGCGGCGGCGAGGGCGCGCAGCGCACCCTCGCCGACCGAGAACGTGAGATAGGAGAGTGGGTGCGGCACGATCGCCACGCCACCGATCCGGTGGATGCGCGAGACCGTTTCGGCGAGCGCGGAAAACATCTGGATCTCGTCTTCGATCCAGAGCGCGAGCAGGTGACCGGACCGCGTCGTGACCTCGACGCCTGGCACGATCTCCACCGGGCTCGAGCGGCGCGCCGCGATGTCGCGCAACAGGAAGGCGCCCCGGATGTCGTCGTGGTCGGTGAGCGCGATGACGTCGAGGCCGGCGCGCTCCGCGGCGTCGAGGATGGCCTCCGGCGATGCGAGCCCATCGCCAAGGTCGGAATGCAGCTGGAGGTCAGCGCGTCCCATGCCAGAAGTCCTCGAAAACGGTCCACCGCTCCGGAGCACTCCGAACGTATCGCTCGAGCACGCGCGCGAACCGCTGCACTCCTTCGCGAACGTCTGCGGCGCGGTCCCCGGTGTTCGGGATCTCGAGCGGCGGCTCGAACGTCGCTGTCAGGTGGCCGTCGCTGCGGCCGGCGAAGCACGGGATCAGTGGGGCGCCGGTGCGCATCGACAGCACGACGGCCGCAGACGGCAACAGCGTCGGCCGTCCGAAGAACTCGACCCGCTCACCTACGCCGGTGACCGCGCGGTCGGCGAGCATGGCAAGCACCTTGCCTTCGCGCAGGTAGCGGAAGATGCCCAGCGCCGAGTCGGTGTTGATGAGCTGCAGGCCGGCGCCGCCCCGCGCGCGGTTCACGGACCGTTGGAATTCGGAGGTCGCGACCTCGACCGGCAGCGCGACCGGATAGCCGTGGGCCAGCACCATCTGGCCGGCGAAGGACACCGGTCCGAGATGCGCGCTGGCCAAGACGACCCCTTTCCCTTGCGCGTAGGCGCGCGCGACGTGCTCCCAGCCAACGGTGCGCAGCTCGGCGAGCAGCTTCTGGGGATCCGTGCTCGGGATCGAGAAGATTTCGACGTAGTTCCGCGCCTGCTCGACGAAGACGCGTCGCGCGGCTCCATTGCCGCTGCGCCCGGGAGCGACGATCTCGAGATTGCCGCGCACGGCTCGTCTCGCGGCGGGCGCCGCGAGAAAGGCGAGCGTCCCGATGACCTCGGCGAACGGGCCGACGGCCGCCTTCGGCATGAGGGGTAGGGTGCGCTCCGCCGCGCGGGAGAGCGCTCCCGTCAACATCGCTACGCCCTGGCGTCCAGTTGCGCGGGCCACATCGGGCGGAAGATGTACCACTGGTCAGGCTCGGGTCGCATGAGCCCCTCGAGCGCGTGCACGATCGCCTGCGTCGCGCGCTCCAGATCACTGGCCGCTTGTTTCGTCCGCTCGACGAAGATCGGTGGCAGAGCCACACCCCTGAACGAGTTGTCGCGGCCACGCGTCACCGCAGCGACGATGATCGGAGCTCCGGACACGCGGGCGAGCGCGGCGGCGATCGTCGGGAATGCGGTGCGCACCCCGAAGAACGTTGCTTCGACGTTGTCGAGCTCGTGAGCACGCGGCCCGAGATCCATCATGAAACCGACCATCTCGTTCCGGCGCAGCGCGGCGAGCACGCGGCGCGTCGCGCCCTCGGGTGGAAGGATGACGACGTTCTTGTGCTCGCGGTTCGTGACGAGGAAGTCCATGAGCCGTGTGTTCTCGAGCTCGTCGGCGACCACGGTGAGCGGGATCTCCTGGGCGATCCGTGCGCCGCCGATCTCAAAGTTACCGAAGTGGGCCGAGACGAAGATGATCCCGCGACCGTGATCGCGGGCCGCTTTCAAGTTCGCCTGCGACGTCGGATCGATCTTCACGAGCTCGTGCAGCTCGGCGTGGCCCATCGATGGGAATCGCATGATCTCGGTGAGGTACTTGCCGAAGTTGCGGAACGCGCGTCGGGACACCTGCGCGACCTCGCGGTCCCCGGGCGGTCGGCCGAGGACGACGGCGAAGTTGCTCTTCGTGATCTCTCGCCTGCGGCGCCAGACGAGATAGGCGAACTCGCCGCCCAGGACCGCCCCCGAGTACACGAGTCGAGCCGGAAGGTGCTGCACCAGGGTCGCCGCGACGCGCCACGACCAGTAGAGGCCATCAAAGGGGACGCGCAGCCGCACTAGGCCTTCCCCGAGAGCGTCGTCTGATCGCTGCCTTTGATATATGCCTCGACGCCCTCGCGCGCCTTGTCGTCATGGATCTGACGCGGCGGCGACTTCATGAAGTACGCCGACGGCGCGACGATCGTTCCGCCGAGTCCGCGATCGAGCGCGAGCTTGCAGCAGCGGATCGCATCGATCACCACGCCCGCGCTGTTCGGCGAGTCCCACACCTCGAGCTTCACCTCAACGTTGAGCGGCACATCACCGAAGGTCGTGCCTTCCATGCGGATGTAGCACCACTTGCGGTCCAGGAGCCACGGCACGTAGTCGGACGGGCCGACGTGGACGTCATCTGGGTCCAGAGGGTAGTCGAGCATGCTGGTGACCGCGTTCGTCTTGCTGATCTTTTTCGACTCCAAACGTTCGCGTTCGAGCATGTTCAGGAAGTCCGTGTTGCCGCCGAAGTTCAGCTGGTACGTTCGGTCGAGCCGCACGCCGCGGTCCATGAAGAGTCGGGTGAGGACTCGATGCGTGATGGTCGCGCCGACCTGCGACTTGATGTCGTCGCCGATGATCGGCAGCCCTTTGGCGGCGAAGCGCTTCTGCCAGTACGGCTCGCGGGCGATGAAGACCGGGATGCAGTTGATGAACGCGCAGCCGGCCTCGAGGACTTGCTCTACGTACCACTTCGTCGCCTCCTCGCTACCAACGGGCAGGTAGGACACGACGACGTCCGTCTTGGTGTCCCGGAGGATCTTCACGATGTCCGCGGTCTCGCCGGGCGCTTTCACGACGACCTTCGACAGGTACTTGCCGATGCCGTCGTGCGTCATGCCGCGGCTGACCTTCACGCCGGTCTTGGGGACGTCCGCGAACCGATAGGTGTTGTTCGGCTTCGCGTAGATCGCATCGGCGAGGTCCTTGCCGACCTTGTTCTTGTCGACGTCGAACGCAGCGACGAACTCGACGTCTCGGATGTGATAGCCGGCGAGATCCACGTGCATGATCCCCGGGATCGGGTCTCCGACCTTGGCGTTCCGGTAGTAGTGCACGCCCTGCACGAGCGAGCTCGCGCAGTTACCGACGCCGATGATCGCGACGCGGATCTTGCGACCACTCGTGCGGCCGCCGGTCGTTCGTTTCTTGGCTGGCATCTGTTACTTCAACCTTTCTTTTCATTGAGCGATCGCGCCATGTGGGCGATCCGCTGGACGACGGTGACCGTCGCGAGGAACGCGACGACCGCGACGGCCGCCGCGAAGAGCTGAGGCTTGCCGCTGACGGCCCATGCCGCCACGCCCGCGAGATAGATCGCGATACGCGCCTCGCGCGGTGCGAGTCCCACGGTCGCGCCCTCGCCGAGTGACTCTGCCTTGGCGCGGATGTAGCTGACGAGGAACGACGAGACGAGGAGGAGGAGACCGCCCCAGAACAGGGTCACCGCGGTCGCACCACCGGCGAAGATCGAGCCGGCCCGGGACGAGGCGGCACCGAGCTGGATCGCGGCGATCGCGAGAGCCGCGTCGGAGAGGCGGTCGAGCGTCGAGTCGAGGAACGCGCCGAAGCGGGTGCCACCGCCAGCCGCGCGCGCGATCTGCCCGTCCAGCGTGTCGCTCAGCGTACCGAGCAGCAGCACCAGCAGCGCGGCTCCGGGCTGGCCCGTCGCGAGCAGCGCGGCGCCAGCGACCGTGATGAGAAAGCCCAGAACGGTGACGGCGTTGGCGCTCACGCCAAGCTCATGTAGCCGCCGCGCGACGGGCGCGATCCCGCCGCGTGTGGACTTGGCCAGGCGGTCCGGGACGATGCTCACGAGACGCGGTTCACGAGCGCGCGGAAGCTGCGCTGCTGCATCTGAGTGAAATGTTCGCGGTCGAACGAGCAGCGGACCTCGCGGCCAACGCGCTCCGTACGAACGATCCCCGCTCGCGTCAGGCGCCGGAGGTGCCACGACATCAGCGGAGCGCTGATGTGCAGGCGCCGCACGAGCTCGGAGACGGGGAACTCACCTTCGGTCGCGAGGATCTGCACGACTCGCAATCGCGTGACGTCGCCGAGCGCGCGGTGGAACGCCTTTAGTTCGCGGAGGTACGACTGACTGAGCATCGCTCCCCTTCACGGACGCCATGATGACCGCCCGTCAAGCATCTTAAACAAAAGTTGAAGTGTCGCCTAGGGAGCGCGCTCCGGTCCTGGGGAGGGCTCCGGCGGGAGGAACCCCTGTGCGAACGCCGCTCCGAGCGGCCATCCCGCGATCCGCATCGCGACGAGGAACCACGATAGGACGATGGTGCCGCGTAGCTGCCCCGCCACGCTATCGAAGCGAGGATCGAGCAATGCGCTGACTCCGCCGAACGTGCCGATGATCAGCGTGACGATGATGGGAAGGGTCATGTATGACCCGAGAAGCGCGATCGTCCGGTAGTCAAGGGCGGCGCGCGCGGCGTGCATGCCGCCCGCCAACGGGCCCGCAAGGAAGAGCGGGATGGAGACGAGTGCCGTCGCCAGCTCCGTGTCGCCGAGGGCCTGCGCCAGGAACGGCGCCGGCCAGACGACGCTCGCGATGGTGCCGACCACGAATGCGAAACCGGCGGCGCGCGTCAGATGCTCAGGGGGGCGCCAGGGAACGCGTAGCTGGAATCCGCGGGCGATCAGACCGACCGCGATGCCGAGCACCAGGCCGCCGGCGAGAAGAATGAGCGCGAGCCGCGTGTAGAGGAAGGCGTCGACGGTGCCGTCGATCGGCGTGCGTCCGGTGAACGCGACACCGAGGAAACGGTTGATGACGACTGCCGCATGCGCGGCCAGCCCCAGGAGAGCGATCCGAACGAGCTCGCGGCGTGCGCCAAGGCCGAGCGCCGCGACGATGATCGCGGCGGCCACGCCCACCACAAGTGATTCGCCGCTCGGGTCGAACCGCACGTTCCCGAGGCGCAAGAGACGGCCGACCACCGCGACGGCGACATTGACGAGGGCGCCGACGCCGATCGCGTACAGCAGTGTCACTTACGAGCGGTGGTGAAGATCTCCGCGAGCTCTTTGATGGTCTTCTCCGAGCGTCCCTGGCGGAACGCGTCAGCGACGCAGGTCTCGAGATGCTGCTCCAGCACGAGCGCGTCGACGCGTTCCAGTGCCTTCTCGATCGCCATCGTCTGCTTCAGGACGTCGACGCAGTACTTGTCCTCCTCGACCATGCGCTCCACCGCTTTGAGATGGCCGGCGATCGAGCGAAGCCTCGCGATGACGTCCTTGCGGCTCTCTTCGTTCACGGCCGCATCGTACCCCCAGGGGGAGGGGGGTCCGGTGTCAGAATCGGCTGATGGCCTCCGCTCAACCGCTCGCCGCGCGCATGCGCCCGCGCGACCTCGGTGAATTCATCGGACAGCCGCATCTCGTGGGTGAGGGCCGCATGCTGCGACGCGCGATCGACGCCGGTCAGATCCCGTCGATGATCCTGTGGGGACCACCGGGCACCGGAAAGACGACGCTCGCCGCGATCGCCGCGCAGAAAGCGAAGGCACGCTTCGTGGCGATCTCGGCCGTGTCCAGCGGCGTCGTCGAGCTGCGCAAGATCATCGAGGAGTCCCGCAAGCTTCGGCAACTGACCAACCAGGGCACCGTGTTGTTCATCGACGAGATCCATCGCTTCAACAAGGCGCAGCAAGATGTCGTTCTGCCGTACGTCGAGAACGGCGACGTCACCTTCCTCGGCGCCACCACCGAGAACCCCTCGTTCGAGGTGAACTCCGCGCTCCTGTCGCGCTCGCGCGTGTACGTGTTGCAGCCGCTCACGGAGGAGGATGTCCGGACCATCGTCCGGCGCGCGATGGAGGACGAGCGCGGGCTGGGCGGAAAGGTGTCGCTCACCCCAGATGCGGAGAACGCCCTCATCGCCGTCTCGAACGGCGACGCGCGCGTTGCGCTCAATGCTCTTGAGCTGGCGTTCGACGCGATCAAACCGGGACCGGACGGCCGGCGCGCGATCGATCTGGCGGACATCCGCGAGGCGATGCAGCGCCGCAGCCTGTTGTACGACCGTGCCGGTGACATGCACTACGACACCATCAGCGCGTTCATCAAGAGCGTGCGCGGCTCGGACCCGGACGCCGCGCTCTACTGGCTGATGCGGATGATCGACGCGGGCGAAGACCCGATGTTCATCGCGCGGCGCATCGTGATCCTCGCCGGCGAGGACATCGGCCTCGCCGACCCGCAGGCCCTGGTCATCGCATCGGCGGCGCAGCAGGCCACGCATCTGATCGGGTTTCCCGAGGGCTGGTTCCCACTGGCGGAGGCGACCGTGTACCTCGCGCTCGCCCCGAAGTCGGATTCGCTGAAGCGCGGACTCGGCGAGCTGCAGAAAGACCTGGCTGAGACACGCGCCGACCCGGTCCCGCTGCACCTGCGCAACGCGCCGACCCCGCTGATGTCGAAGCTCGGGTACGGGAAGGACTACAAGTACGCGCACGACTACGAGGACCACGTTGCGCCGGACACGAGCTATCTACCCGAGTCGCTCGAGGGCCGCCGCTACTACGTTCCGACCGAGCTCGGTGCCGAGGCGAAGCTCAAGATGCGGCTCGAGGACCTCCGCCGAAGCGTGCGAGGAAAAGACCCAGCTCGAACAGCAGGTACATCGGCACCGAGACCAGGAGCTGATTGAAGGGATCGGGGGTCGGCGTGATGATCGCGCCGATGATGAGCACGATCACGACGACGTAGCGCCGCTGCTTCGCGAGCCATGCACGGTTCAGGACGTGAACGCGCACGAGCGCGAAGATCAGGACGGGCACTTCGAAAACGACGCCCATGCCGAGGATGAACGTGGTCACGAAGGACAGGTACTCGGACGCGCGCAGCTGGTTCTCGATCACCGGGCTTCCGAAATTCACGAGGAACTTCAGCGAGCTGGGCAAGAGGCCGTAGTAGCAGAAGAGCATGCCCACGACGAAGAGCAACAGCACGAATGGACCGGCGGTGAGGGCGAAGCGCCGCTCGTTGGGATGCAGCGCGGGGTCGATGTAGGCATAGATCTCGTACAGGATCACGGGCATCGACAGGGCGATGCCGGTGAAGAGCGCAACCCGCATGTAGGTCGTGAAGTTCTCGGTGGGGCTCAGCGCGATCAGGTGGTCCACACCCGCCGGCACCAGCAGGATCCGGATGATGTCGGTCGCGAAAAGGAAGGAGATCGCGGTCGTCACGACCACCGCGATCGACGCCACCATAAGGCGGTCGCGGAACTCTTTGAGATGCTGGACAAGGGACAGTTCCTTGTCGCGTTCGGACATCCGCGCCACGCTAGCGTAGGTACACTTGACCTGTTCGCCCCCGTAGCTCAGTGGATAGAGCGGCGGCCTCCGAAGCCGTAGACAGGCGTTCGATCCGCCTCGGGGGTACAGAAATCGCTCGCGGCACGCCTTCTGCACCCACTACCTGTGATATTTCCTCGGAGGTGTTCACGTGGGCCTAATTGCATTCCTGCTCGTCGGGCTCGTCGCGGGCTTCATCGCTCGCGCACTTGTGCCTGGTCCGGACCCCATGGGCTGGCTCGGGACGATGGTCCTGGGCATCGTCGGGTCTCTCGTCGGTGGAACGCTGGCAGCTTTGCTGTTCGGCGGGACCCTCGAGATCTCAGCTGCCGGTCTCGTCGGCTCGATCATCGGCTCGATCGTCGTGCTGTTGATCTGGCGGGCGGTCGGCAGCCGCGCGACGACCACGGTCTAGACCTAGTGACCCGGCTGCGGCTCCGATGCGGGTCGCAGCTGGGTCACGGGCACCCAATACTGGCCGAACCGGTTCTTGACCAGCCACTCCTCGCCCGTGGACGAACCATGGACGAGCTCGCCCTCTTGCCACATATCTGCGACGGGAGATCTGTAGAGCACCTTCGCGCCCTTCCGTAGGTCGAGTGCGGGTGCCATCAACGTTTCGGTGCTCTCAACGCTTCGGAACGATAGCGGCTTCGGTTCCCGCTACTCGTCGCACGTACTCGCCGAACATCGGCTCGACGAACTCGTAGCGTCCGCGGCCGAGCCGTGTCACGAGTCCGCGTGCGCGTAGCGACTCGAGCGCACGCAGGACCTCGGGTCGCGGCACCGGGGGCGTCGTATCCGACCCGAACAGCACGGCGCCCTGCGCGACGCGGGTCGCAACGAGCTGCAGGTACTTCTGCTGTCCGAGCTCCGACCAGTGGAGCGCGAATGGCCGCTCCAGCTCGCGCAGCGCCTGCTCGTACGCGATCGCAAGAAGGTCGGCGGTGACGACGCGCTGCGCGGCGTCGCGCATCAGGTAGTAGAGCGCGGCGCAGACCTGCATCGTGTCCTGCGGGTGTCCGCCCGTCGCGTCGAGCAAGCGGTCGACGCTCGAGTCGTCGATGGCGATCTTCTTCTCGGCAAACTTCTCGCGCAGGTACGTCAGCCAGTCGTCGGGCGCGATGCCAAAACGATGCCCGCCCGCCTCGGCGAGATCGATCGGGACCGCGAATCTGTAGAACGCGCGCCCCTTCTCGCTGAACAGCTGCTCGAGGATCCCTTCCTCTGAGCCGAGGAACGCGTACGCGACGCCTTTCTGGGCCTGGAAATGCGTCCGCATGACGTCGAATACGCGCGGGCCGAGCCGGCCCGCAGCCTGGAACTCATCGAATGCGACCACCACGCGCTTGCCGGTCCTCGTCGCGAGCGCCCGTGGCAGGTCGAGCGCTCCTTCGAAGAAGCGCTGCGCGTTCTTCTCGCGCGCGAGCTGCAGCGCGAGCTCGATGTGCTCGTATTTCACCTTGACCGACGGGCGCATGCCCGCAGCGACCGCCTTGGCCTGCTCGAAGCTGCGCTCGGCGCCGGACACGTTCTCGAGCACCGCATCGATCAGCCGCTCGCCCAGGCCACGGATGTCCGTCGCCCCGAGACAGTCGACATACGCGGTGAGCGCGCCGCGGCGTTTCAGTCGTCGCAGGACCTCGAGGATGATCGATGTCTTGCCGATCCTGCGCGGCCCTGCCACGAGCACGTGATTGCCATCGCTCAGGCGCTCACCCAGACGGCGGATGTAGGTCTCGCGACCGACGAGGTCGGACGCGGGCACCGGGCCGCCGACTGGGAAATGGGGCGGGGGAGCGCTCACGCGGCCGAATGGTCCCGGCATCGCGCGAATATACATCAGATGTATCAATAGGAATCACGCGATGCGTCCACGCGACTGTGGGAGCATCGACGGGTGGGCTTCTTTCCCTGGCTCTTCCAGAAGCCAGACCCTGAGCAGCGTCGGCGGCTTGAGCGCGCCGCGGCCGACATCGACCGCGAGCTCGCCGCGAATCTCGAGCTGACGTCGATGTTCGATCAGACCCACCAAGCCGTCGTGCTGGAGAACGGCGAGTTCACGCGACATCGCGTGACGCTCGAGGTCGGCCTGAAGACCGTGTACGGGACGCTCGCCGATCTGTATGCGCGGGTCCCCGATACCGAGTCGGCGATGGAGCGGCGCGGTCCGGCCAACACGCTGCGCGACGACGATCGCATGCTCATCGAGACGTGGGAGGGCGACGCTCGGGCGGCCCAGCGCGGGCTCCGGGACGCGCTTGCAGCGCCCCAACTGAGCCCACTAGCGGCCCTGCTCAAGCGCCTGCGTGGAGTGCTGCCGAGCAGGCGATGAGCGCCCTGCTAATGGCACGAGGCGTGCATTCGTTACAACTTGCGCATGGCAGCTACCGGCCGGCCCACCCTGGGACGCTCTTATCGCTCGTACCGCTTCCCGCTGAGGAAGGGCGGGCGCCTTTCGCGCCGCCCCGGAAGCGGGCAGCGCCTAGGGCCGTTGGCCGGCGGTATCACTGCTTTCTTCCTTGCGATGCTTGCGATGGGCGGTGTCGCCGCAGCCGCGGTCATCGGCTACTTCTCGGCCGACCTGCCATCTGCCCAGGACCTCGTCAACGTCCCGGTCCCTCAATCGACCAAGATCTACGACCGCTCGGGGGAGCACCTCCTGTACACGCTCGAAGATGAGCGTCGCGAGGTCGTGAGCCTCGACGCCGTCCCGCAGAAGATGCAGGAGGCGACGATCGCGATCGAGGACAAGTCGTTCTGGACGAATCCCGGCGTCGACATCGGCGGAATCATCCGCGCGCTGAACGCGAACGCTTCGAGCGGAACGATCTCTCAGGGTGGCTCGACCATCACTCAGCAGCTCATCAAAACGCGTTTGCTTAGTGATGAGCCGACGTTCACGCGCAAGATCAAAGAGGCGATCCTCGCGATCGAGGCCACGCGCACGTTCAGCAAGAAGCAGATCCTCGAGATGTACCTCAACCAGATCTATTACGGCAATCAGGCGTACGGCGTCGAGGCCGCGTCGAAGACCTACTTCGCCGAGCCCGATCTCATGAAGCTGACGGTGGGCCAGATGGCGATGCTCGCCGGGCTCGCGCAGCGTCCGTCGGACTACGACCCGGTGCAGAACCCGGACGCTGCGAAAGCGCGGCGTGGGCAGGTTCTCGACGCGATGGTCGAAAGCGGCTACATCACCGTCAGCGAGGCGGACCAGGCGAAGGCCGAGCCGATCGTCGTCAAGGCAGCGACGACCTCGCTCTACGCGGCGCACTTCACGTTCCGCGTCCGCGAGCAGCTCATCCGCGAGCTAGGCGAGAAGGCCGCGTATCGCGGCGGCTACACGGTCTTCACGACGCTCGACTGGAACATGCAGCAGCTCGCTGAGAAGGAAGTCCGCGACCACGTCGATTCTCTGAAGGGCTTCAACGTGAACAACGCGGCGCTCATCACCATGGATCCGACGACCGGCGAGGTCCTGGCGTACGTCGGGAGCTACGACTACTACGGCAACACGCCGAAGATGCAGGGTGACTACGACCACGCCGGGATCGCGTACCGGCAACCAGGCTCGACCTTCAAGCTCTTCACGTACCTCACCGGGATGCTGAAGGCTGGCATGACCGCATCGACGCGGCTTTATGACATCGGGTGGCAGATGGGCGATGGCAGCGGGACCGTCTACAAGCCCCAGGATGCGACGAAGGAGCAGCACGGCCCGACCACGATGCGCCAGGCGCTGCGCGAATCGCTCAACCTGCCCGCGCTCCAGGTCACGCGGACCGTCGGCGTCGACGCGATCATCGACACGGTCCATCAGCTCGGCATCGATCGCGACTGGGACCGCACCCAGCTCGGTCTCTCGTTCGGCATCGGCGCGGGCGAGATGCGCCTCATCGACATGGCGAGCGCCTATCAGGTCGTTGCGAACATGGGCGTGCGTGTCGAGCCGACGATGATCTACAAGATCGTCGATCCGAGCGGTAAGGTCGTGCGCGACTGGTCGAAGCCCGATGGAAAGCAGGTCATCGATCCACGGCAGGCATGGATCCTGGCCGACATCCTCAAGGACAACACCAACCCGCAGGGTTCGTTCGTCTTCGGGCCCTGGACCAACATCGGACGGACCGCGGCGCTCAAGACCGGAACGACCGACAACCTGCAGGACGTGCTCGCGATCGGGTGGGTACCGCAGCGGCTGACCGCGATCTGGATGGGAAACTCTGACAACTCGGAGATGCGCGGTATCTCGTCCGCGCTGGGCCCGGGCATTCTGTGGCGCGACTACATGAAGACTGTCGTCGGTGGCCTGCCGGCCACCTGGTACGACAAGCCGGCGGGCATCGTTGATCGCGTCGTATGTGTGAACCCATCGCTCATGGGTGGCAACGGCTCCGGCGTTCTGCCCGGCCCGAACTGCCCCGCCAGCTACCGCTTCACCGAGCATTACGTCGAGGGCACCGAGCCGAAGACGAACGATGCCGACTTCTACACCTCGTGTGGCATCCGACTGGTCGCGCCCTTCTCCGATTGGCAGCCGTACTACAACTCGTGGGCGGCTGGAGCTGTCTCGGGTTCGTACAGCTACGGACGCTTCAGTTGGACCATCTGTGGGTTCGCGCCGAAACCGTCGGCGAGTCCATCAGGTGGGCCATCCGTTCCGGGCGCGACACCGCCACCAGTCGGTCGCACGCCGATACCGACACCGCAGCCGAAGCCGACTAAGAGGCCGTAGAGCTCGTCGCGCCCCGCCTTGCCGCGGGTCCTGCCACGGCTCGGGGTCCCCACTCGCCGTGTCACCTGCGGCACGTTCAGGCTTTCGAGTGTTCGTCGCGTCTCGCCCATACTCAACTCATGGGAGCGGTGTCGAGTGCGGCGTTCTATGCGCCTGTCGAAGGTGAGCTGAAAGAACTTGAGCGCCGGCTTCTCGCGGTGGGCCGTGGCGGACATCCGACGTTCCAGGCGGCGGTCGAGCATGTCTTCCAGACACCGGGAAAGCTTCTGCGGCCGACGCTCGTCTTCCTATCGGCGCGCTTTGGTACGCGTGACGACCGCGAGACAGTGCTCAACCTCGCAGAGTCGCTCGAGCTCGTGCACACCGCGTCGCTCGTCCACGACGACATCGTCGATCGCGCTGACGTTCGCAGGAATATCCCGACCGTCAACGCGATGTGGGACGGTGACGTCGCGCTCATCGTCGGCGACTACCTCTTCGCCAAGGCGTACGCGCTCGCGGCCGTCCTGCCGAAGCCTGAGGTCATCGCGATCGTCGCGCAGACGGTGTTCGCGCTTTGCGACGGAGAGCTGAACGAGGTCACGTCGCCGCCCACCATGCCGACAGAGGCCGAGTATCTGGAACGCATCGAGCTCAAGACCGCCTCGCTCTATGCCGCTTGCTGCCAGGGTGCTGCGCTGTTGACCGAGGCGGATCCGGAACATGTGGCAGCGCTCGGCGCGTTCGGCACGAATCTCGGGCTTGCCTTCCAAATGACCGACGACATCCTCGATCTCGTCGGTGACGAGACTGAATTCGGTAAAGCTGTAGGTCGCGATCTCGAAGAGGGAATGGCGACGCTGCCGATGATCTATGCGGCAGCGGAGTCTGGTGGCCAGGAGGGCGAGCTCGCCCGGCGCATCGTGGCGCCGGGCAAGACGCGCGGCGAAGTGGTCGACCTCCTGCAGATCATCCGCACGAGCAGCGGTCCCGAACGCGCACGCGCACGCGCCATCGCGTTCCACGACGCCGCACTTCGCGCGCTCGATGGTCTGCCTGCGCGCGGCGAGCGCGAAGCGCTGCGAGACGTCGCCGACTTCGTCGTCAGTCGCGTTCGGTGAGCCCCGCGCCGAAGCCCGCGCTCGCGGAGATGCGCGACCGCCTCATTGAAGAGGTCGAGCGGGTGCTGAGCGCGACCGAGGGCCTCGATGCGACACAGCTTTCGTGGACACCGAGTACGAAGGCGGCCAACAGCCTCTTGGTGCTCGCCGCCCACACGGTTGGCGCTGCGGAGCGTCACGTGGTGCGCGGCGTCGGCGGAGGCCAGGTGACCGGAACACGGGACGAGGAGTTCGTCGTGCGCGGCGAGATGGCGCCGATCCGCTCAAGGTGGGACACGGTACGACGGAAGATCGTCGAAACGATCGACAACATGCCACCCGGACGTCTGGATGACGATGTGCCGAAGCCATCGCGGATCCGAACCATCCACGGGGTGCTCGTGCATGCGATCGCGCATGCCGCCGAGCACGCCGGACAAGCCGAGCTCACACGTGATCTCATCAAAGAGCGTGACGCAGCGGGTAGCGACGCGCCACGGTAGGGGCGCCGCGGTGACACGGCGCCGCGGGTGACACGGCGCCGCGGGTGACACGGCGAGTGGGTACTCGCGAGCGGGAGTTGAGCCGGCCCGCTAACCGAGCGCGTTCATGAGAGGGCGGCGGGGCGGCGGGTTCGAGCGAGCGAGGACCCCGAGCCGGGGCAGGACCCGCGGCGCGTGTGGGACCGAACCTACGCCGGCGGCGGCGCTCCACGATCGCGTCCCCCACGGCGTCCGCGGCGGCGACGCTTGCGCTTCGCACCCGGTTCTTGCACTGGTGTAGCCCGCTCTTGTCGCAGCACTTCATCGCCGCCGTACGAGCCGACGCCGCGGGTGTGCGCTGGCACCGGGCCGAACGTGACGCCGAGCTCTTCCGCGGTGTACTCAGCACGACCGCCGTCCATGAGTCCGACGACGATCGACTCCTTCACGACGTTGACGCCCTGCGTCGTCGCGCAACCTGACGTCCCGCACGATCCGCTGACGCAGGCGGGGATGTGGAACGTCTCCCCGAGCTTCGGGAGCTTGCCCTTCACCTCTTGATAGGTCTCGAGCTCGTAGATGAGGCAGCACTTGAGACGGCCGCACACGCCCGTGAGCTTCGACTGGTTGAGCGGAAGGTCCTGCTCCTTCGCCATCCGGATCGAGATGTTCGAGAACTTGTCGAGCCAACTCGAGCAGCAGAGCTCGCGGCCGCAGGTCCCCACGCCCGTCATCACTTTCGTTTCGTCGCGCGCGCCCAAGCGACGCAGCTCGACGCGGGTACCGAAGTGCGCCGCGAACGCGTCGTTCAGCTCAGCGAGATCCGCGTCGGCAGGTCCGCGCCCGGATGGATCGATCGAGTAGAAGATCGTGAGCGCGGAGCCATCGAACTGCCAGTCCGTGCCGAGGATCTTGATCGGGAGCGATCGTGCGCGGGCCATTTCGGCCGCGACGAGCGCCGCGTCCGCGTCCATGCGCTCGCGCTTGTTGATCTCGAGCACGTCACCCACCGTCGCCTTGCGCACGACCGATCCGAGTGGCGGATCGATCTGCACGAGTGGCGAGTCGGTCGGCAGGATCTGGACGCGAGCGGCGTCAACGCCAAGCTCGGTGCGCACGATGATCCAGTCGTTCACGCGGTAGTCGGCCACCGCTCCAGGGTCGAAGAAGTACATGCGCCCGGCCTTCATGAAGCGAGCGCCAACGACAGTACGCATCAGGCAGCCTCCGCAAATGTCTCGTCGTACGGGAGACGGAGCGCGAACAGCTCGAGCAGCATGCGCGCGCTGACGGTCGTCTCCACGACGTCGCGGCGCCACCGCTCCATGCGCTGCGCGAGGTCCACTAGGTCGCGGGTCGTGACCTTCGCCGCGAGACGCCGGCTCTCGTCTGCGCGATCAGGTCGCATCGCGCGGTCGGCCACGCCGGTCGCGGCGACGGCCGCGTCGCGAACGAGCTCGCTCCAATTCACCAGGCGCGTCTCGATCAGCTCGCCGCGCTTCTGCGAATCGCGCTCGTCCGCGAGCGCCGCGGCCCACGCGAAGCGTTCGGTCAGCCTGCTCCCCACGAGGCGGTAGAACTCCGCCTCGGACTGCTTCCGCGCCGCCCGCGCGCTCTCGTCCGTCGCGAGCGCGAATGCGATGCCGGGCTTGCCGGCCGCCGGTGCGGCGAAGCGGGCCGCGTCCTGGCCGAACCGGGCGACCAGCGCGCGTTCGATGTCCAGACGAGCAACGGAGCGGAATGGCAGGGGCTGCAAGCGCGACCGGATCGTCTCGAGCAGTCGCGACGGTGTCGGGGTGATCAGCAGGAGCACGGCGTGCGGCGGCGGCTCTTCAAGGGTCTTCAGGAGCGCGACCTCGGCGTGCTCGGAGAGATCGGCCGCGTCGTCGATGATCACGAAGCGCTTCCGGCCCTCAAGCGGGCGGAGCGCCAGGTCCTGCTGCATCTCGCGGATCTGCTCGATCGTGATGTTCTTGCGGTCGTCGCGTTTCGCCTGGTCGACGAGTCGCGTGACCTCGCGGACATCCGGATGCAGACCGCGCTCGATCTTCCGGCAGGCGATGCAAACACCGCATCCGCCTGGCACCGCTGGCTCCGTTGTGCAGTTCAAGGTCTGCGCCAACCGCAGTGCCAGCGTGTGCTTCCCGATCGACCGCGGACCGCTGAGCTCGTATCCATGGGCGACGTCGCCGCGGGCCGCTCGCTCGCCAAGCCTGGCGAGCAGGCGACGCTGCCCGATCACATCACGCACGGGACGCGAGGATTGTATGGGTTAGGTCCGCGCGCGCCGCCTATCACGTAACGAGACCGCGGCGGCATACGCGCCCTCCGTCCGGCTTGCGACCGCGGCCCACGAGAAATCGCTGGACACGCGCTCTCGTCCCGCGTTTCCCATCCGCCGGGCGCGGTCGGGATCGCGGAGCAGCGCGAGGACCGCGTCGGCGATCGCGCGCGGCTCGTTCCTCACGTGCAGTCCATCGACTCCTTCGCGCACGACCTCGCGAAGCGGCGGAATGTCGCCCGCGATCACCGGGAGTCCGGCGCTCCATGCCTCGAGATATGTAAAACCGAAGGTCTCGTGGTCCGATGGCATCGCGAAGATCGCCGCGCGCGCGTACGCCTCCGCCTTTTCTGCCTCGGTCACGATCCCGCGGTCGATCCAGCGCGGATCGTGCATGCCGCGGTCGAGGAACGCGTTCCACGCGGCCTGCCCGATCGAGACGAAGCGCGCCTCCGGCCGCTCCGCCCAGACGAGTGGCGCCGCGGCGCGAAGCGCGTGATAGCCCTTGTAGCGCTCACGCCGCCCGACGAAGAGGACCGTCGCGTCCTCGCGCGCGACCTCGAGAAGTGCGTGCAGGTTCGGCCCGACGCCTGTGACGTGCACGTGATCGACGCCGCGCTCCCGGTACCACCCGGCTTCCCACTCCGTGAGGGCGATCACACCGTCGTCCCGTCGGTAGCGCGCCAGGTCGCCGGTGCCCGCGCCTGAGAACGGCTGGCCTGGATGCACCAGTGGCGTTTCAACGAATGCAGCGCCGGCGCTGCGCGCCGCCCGCTCCAGCGGACCCGCCCACTCGCGCGCGATGGAGTGCACCACGTCCGCTCCTGCGACGACGCGGCGCAGATCCTCCGAGGAGACCAGCGCGGTCGGGAACAGTCCATCGATGGCTGCTCCAACCCGACCGCCGCGCGCCGGAATGAACACGAAGTGCGATCCGTTCGCGTGGATCGTCACCGGTCCGGGCGGAGCGGCCAGCGTTTCGGGCGGCACGCCCGGTCGCGACCACGCCGGCCTGAGTCCCACGAGGGTGACGTCGTGGCCGAGGGCCCGCAGCTCGCGATCGAGAGAGCGCGCGAGCGCCTCGGACCCGCCGATCGTCGAGAGAAGCTTTTTCGCAATGACGACGCGCACGCGTGGAAGGCTAGGCGAGCGCCTCGTCTGCCGGCAGATGCGCACCGACTGCGCGCCGATGCGCGTCCTCGACACGATCCATGACGCGCTCCCAGTCCCAACGCTCCTGCAGCTTGACGTTGCCGGCGCGGCCCATCGCACTGCGAAGGGCGGGATCATCGAGGAGACGTGTCACGGCGCTTGCAATGTCAGCGACCTTCTGCGCGACAAGCAGGCCGTCGACTCCGTCCGCGATCACCTCGCGGAGCGGCGGGATGTCGCCGCCGATCACGGGCTTCTCGTGAAGCCACGCCTCGAGATAGCCGATGCCGAACGTCTCGTGCACCGATGGCATCGCATAGAGGTCGCACGCGTCGAGCGCGGCCGACTTCTCCGTAGCGCCCGCGCGCTCGATCTCGATGATGCGGTCGTCCGTGTAGCGCGCGAACTCGTCGACCATCGCGCCGTAGAACCCGGGCACGCCGATGAAGACGAACCGTGCTTCGTTGTGGCGCTGCCACACGAGCTCCGCGGCGTCGAGGAGGTGGATGTAGCCCTTGTACCGTTCGCGTCGTCCGACGTAGAGGATCACCGGAGCGTCCGCTGGGATGCGATGGCGCGCGCGGAATCCAGCGCCGTCGTGAGAACGCAACGCGTTCGGACCCATGCCCGTCGTGATCACGCGATACGGGTCGATGCCCAGCTCACCGAACCAGGCGCGCTCCCAGTTGGTCATCGTGGTGATGACCGAGGCCCGCCGGTAGCGCAGGAAGTCCGCGGGGGTATCGCCACCGTGGAACTGGCCGGGATGCGCGAGCGGAGTCAGGACGATCGGCAGATCGAACTCGTCCGCGACGCTGAGCGAGCTATCGAGGTACTCGCGGCCGACGTTGTGGATGAGGTCGCGGTCCTCAGCGTGGCGCTCGAGCTCCTCGATCCGCATCAGGTCCACGAGGGTGGATGCGTCGGCGACGTGCCCGAGGAAGCCGCCGCGCGGCTTCACCTGGATGACGTCGACGCCGCGGTCCTCGAAGCGTGGCCGCTCGTCGAACGCTTGACCGCAAACCACACGCACATCGTGACCGCGCGCGGCAAGGCGTGTCGCCCACTGATAGGTGAGGCTCTCCGATCCACCCATCGGCGCGTACGTGCGCTTTGTAAAGAGGACCTTCATGCGAAGACGCTCCCGTGCATAGTCGCTGCCGAGCCGCGCGTCAGGATGCGGCCGCGGTCTCGTCCATACCGATGAACTTCGCCCATGCGCGCTCGCCCGCGCGAACATACGACGAATACAGGTAGGTCGGCGTGGCCGGTGGCCGCTTCGGCTGACGCAGCAGCGTCATATGCGATTCCGCAAGCGTGCGGCCGCCCTTGCGATGGTTGCAGGCACGGCATGCGGCAACGACGTTGTCCCAGGTGTGTTGCCCGCCTCGATGGCGTGGCATCACGTGATCGAGCGTCAGGTCGTTCCCTCGCTTGCCGCAGTACTGGCAGGTGTGGTCGTCGCGCTGGAGGATCTCCTTGCGCGTCAGCTTCACGACCGGACGCGGCCGCTTGATGTGATACACGAGGCGGATCACCGACGGTGACTGAAAGCTGAGTCGCTCGCTCGTGATGACGTGACCGTTCTGCTCGATGACCGTCGCCTTCTGTTTCGAAAGCAGGACGACAGCACGCCGCACGTTGCACACGTTCAGCGGCTGAAAGTCGAGGTTGAGCACCAGCACATTCGCGTCGACGACCGCCATGTTCCGATTCTACGGGCAGGGCGTTACGATTGCGTACACATGGCCTCTCCGCAGAAC
>Ga0065715_10088970_pt1 | contig 19050 bp, 22 predicted proteins | sample MisBulReplicate1_FD_59102 | JGI IMG/M metagenome (GOLD analysis project Ga0065715, IMG submission 59102) | Miscanthus rhizosphere microbial communities from Kellogg Biological Station, MSU, sample Bulk Soil Replicate 1 : eDNA_1 v2 (version 2) | ecosystem: Host-associated > Plants > Roots >...
TTTGCCTTATTTGGTAATTTCATTAGATTTTGCATTAGGCTCTATTAAATGTTTTTGTCAAGTGATTAGCGGAAATTATTTGAATTTTCTTGGTAACACCATTAGCCAACTTTCTTCTTATACTTGGTTGGTAGCCAACTTTGATTTGACAAGATCTAGGTTATAAGATAGATTGTACCTATGGCCGGAGGGAATGGGTCAGCAATAAATTGCCTATTAGGCTTAGTTAATCTATACCCAATATTTGCCAATATGGCTTATATTGTACCTATTGTGTGATAGGATGTATTTCGTGAGTGTCCCTAAAGGATCTAAGGATAAGCCTTTTAGTTTGCTGGCTTCTACCTTAGATGATGAAGGTAACAAATGGGATATTGAATTCACTTATGTTTCTCTTAAGCGGGGGTACCGCGCTAATGTCAAGGCTAAATGTACTTCTAAACGTGCACCTATTTTAGATGCACGTAATCATTCTAATATGATTTTGGATTTGTGGCCTATTGAGTATTGGCCCGAATTCGCAAGGTCCTTAGCATATCAGAGTGCTAATGGAAATGATGGTTCCATCCAAGAAGGGTTGTTCTAATGTCTGAGGTTTCTAACAAGGCTGTTGCTTTGATCGGTTCCGTTTCTGATGGTACTGGGCTTTTCTCCACTATTGACAGTTCTACACGCGCTGGCAAGTTGGAGACTATTGCGGCCATTAGTAATGCAAAGCCGGTTAATGAGCATCTTGATACGCCTATCGCGCTGGTTAACGTGATTCTGCAGGCTGTCGAGATTAATGACGATAAGAATCCTGATGAGACGGTTGATGCCGTTCGCACTTATCTGATTGATTCTGACGGTAATGCCTACTCGGCTACGTCCAACGGTATTGTGGGATCGCTTAAGGATATCTTTGGTATTCTTGGCTACCCCAATACTTGGGATGGTGTTCCGCTTCCCGTTAAGGTTATTGAGGAGCGTGGCAAGTCCGGTCGCCGTTACATGAAGATTGTGCTTGCATAATCTTTGCTCGTAATTAGCGGGGGAAGGGTTTCTAACCCCTCCCCCGCTTTCGTGTTTATAGGGAGACTGCAATGGCTTTTAATCTTAAAACTGTTGAAACTGTTACTGACAAACATCAAGACATGATTGATGCCGCTGATCTTTTGCTTGATAACCCATTTCTTAGTAATCTTAGCCGTGCAGACATTATTCACACCATTATTGGTAATATTGCAGAATTTGATGTTGAACCCACTGTTGACGATATTGCTAGATTGACTGTTCTTTCGCTTACATGGCTTGAAAGGCTTATTGAGCAAAATGGATGATAAAGAACTTAATCGGGCTATTAGTCGCGCCAAATCTAATGTTTCTAAGAAACTTGATCGCATTAAGAAACGTGAGAATTTTTCTCCTGAAGTAATCCGGCTTCTTGATCCTAGACGTAATCAGTATACGCCTGATATGTCTAGGCAGGAGAAGGAAGGGTTTCTTTCTTCTATGCGCCAATTCACTTCTAAATCGGTTAATTATTACCGGGATGCTCACGGCAACCCTATTACTGCAGATCAGTGGAAATCGTATAAAGAGATTGAAAAGCGGGCTAATGCGTTTGTTTCTGCCGATATTAAAAAGTACGGTAAAATTCAAATGCCTATTGGCGATTTGACTGTTGCGGAGCGCCAGCAACTATTGCGGCCTACTCCCGGTAGGATGATTGCCAATCCTAGTGGATCAGGCATGTTTCTCACTAATCGCAAGCCTAGTGAGGTAGTGTCTACTAGTCTTGATTCTCTTAAGGAATCATTGCTTGCACGACTTGAAGATGATTATAAGGCTAGGAAGTCTTTTGAAGGTCGTAGTCAGTTTGAACAAATGATGGCTGTTATTGGTGATGAAGATTTGATCCAAGAAGCGCGTGCACTTAATGATGAACAGTTTTGGGTAATTTGGAATTATACTGATTTTGCTACTAAGGTGTCATTGGATTACTCAATTATGATGGAAGGTATGAAAACGGGGCTTAATAAAGATGCTGCTCTAGGTATTAGTCAATCATCACGTAGTCAGGCACACCGATATGTCAAATGGGCTAGCAAAATCTAAGGCCCTTTTGGTCGGAGATTTTGAAACAACTACTGATCCACACGATTGTAGAGTTTGGTTGTGGGCAGTTACTGATGTTATGGATTCCGACGTTTTTGATTGGGGGACAGATATTGACAGTTTTATCAAATACCTGTTTGACAAACATTGCTATATGTGGTTCCATAACCTAGCATTTGATGGTTCGTTCATTATTGATTGGCTTTTGCGTAATGGCTATGAATGGGTGAAGGAATCCCCTAGGCCAAATCAGTTTACTACCCTTATTTCTGCTATGGGTAAGTTTTATTCAATTGATATTCATTGGCAAAAGGGTTGTCGCACCGAAATGCGCGATTCTATTAAGAAATTGCCTATGGCAGTGTCTGCTGTTGCTAAAGCGTTTAATTTGGAAGAAGCCAAGGGCACTATTGATTATGCTAAGCACCGCGCTGTTGGCTACATGCCCGATGAGAATGAATTGGAATATGTACGTACAGACGTTGTAATTGTTGCTAAGGCTCTTAAGAATCAAATTATTGCGGGGCTTACTGCGCTGACTGTTGGCTCAGACGCTCTTAGAGAATATAAAACTATCATGGGTAAGATGACGTTTGAACGTCTATTCCCCATTCTTCCTAAAGAAGCGGATATGGATATTCGCAAATCTTATCGTGGAGGCTTTACTTATGCTGACCCTAGATATTCTAAGCGTAAAGTTAGTGAGGGTTCAGTCTATGACGTTAATTCGCTTTACCCGGCTGTCATGTATAACGAAGTTTTGCCGTATGGCGAACCAATGTGGTTCAACGGTCCCCCGCGTAATGATATTATTGAGCAAGGATATCCGCTTTACATTCTTAGTGTAACAATGACTGCTAAATTGCGTGAGCATAAAATTCCCTGCATTCAAATTAAGGGATATAACATCTTTAGTGCTACTGAGTATCAGCGCCATATTCAAGAGCCTGTTACGTTAGTATGCACGTCAGTTGATTGGGAACTTTGGAATGACCAATACGATATCACCGTACATTCTTATAACGGCACATGGTATTTTATGGGTCAAACTGGAATGTTCAACTCTTATATTGATAAGTGGTCTGCAATTAAGGCTAACGCAGAAGGCGGAATGCGTGTTATTGCAAAACTACAATTGAATTCGCTTTACGGTAAGTTTGCTACAAACCCTAACGTAACACCGAAAATTCCAATTCTAGAACATGATCGAGTAAGGTTGGTAATGGGTGATGATGAAGAGAGAGAACCTGTATACACGGCAATGGGTGCTTTCATTACCGCGTATGCGCGTGAAATTACAATTAGAGCGGCACAATCGCATTATTTTAGATTTGCGTATGCAGATACTGACTCACTCCACCTCATCGGAACTGATCCAGTAAAACTTGAAGTACATTCATCAAATCTAGGCGCATGGAAACACGAATATAACTTTATAGAAGGGTTCTTTATGCGAGCAAAGGGGTACACAGAGAATCACGAGAACTGTTCAAACAACCCTAATACTAGTTGCAAATGCAAGGGCGGTTTAGAAACACACATTGCAGGACTACCAAAGGGGGCAGCAGATCAAGTAACATTTGATGACTATAAAACGGGTCGCGTATTTGGCGGGAAATTATCCCCAAAGCGCGTGCCGGGTGGTATAATTCTAGAAGATGTTGGGTTCACACTCGTTAAGGTTGAGGAACCGGATTTTGATGGTTCAGATTATGGAGAAATATAATGCGCGGGCAGCCTACTCCCCCTACTGTTGAAAAGAAGAAGCCTTCTACTGTTTCAGCGGCTATTGATAGCGACCTATTTGATTGGATGGAAGATTGGCGTTGGACCAATCGCTATACCAAAACTGAGGTTGTTGTTGAGGCGATGAATGAATGGGCCGCTAAGCGCGGCTATCCCCCAAGCGGGGAGTCCTGAAATAGTCAATTGATAATCTAATGTGGAACGCTCGCGCTGAAACCGCGCCACTGATTATTAGTCTAGTTGCATAGGCCAATTGATTATAGCAGTTTACTCCCTAATTAGGAGGGGGTTCCTGTTGCCTACTCGTATGCGAAACGCTATACTGAGGGCAGTTATCAGGAGCCCCCTCCACCTTATTTATTATGAAAAGGATGATCTGAAATGACTGACTTTCACGAGTTGGTAAATAGCCTTCGTAATCCGGGTGACGATGGTGTTCCTGATACTATTTTTGATGACCTTACTACTACCTATGACACTGCTTTTGAAGGGTGGAATGGTACGGTGGCTCAAAAGGATGAGGATATTTCCCGTCTTAATAGCGAGGTAAGCCGCTTAAAGTCTGCCAATTATGATCTACTCACTAAGGTTTCCACTGGAAGCGAGCCCATCAATAATGATGGGCTTGATGATGTAGATGATAAGCCAGTTTCTGTTACCACTCTTTTTCAAAAGCGAAAGTAAGGTTAAATAATGTCTCTTGACGTTTCTGTTCTGCCTACCGACGTTCCAAATAGTGAGATTCTTGACGCTATTCGTAACGAGTCTAGTTCTGATTATCAGAACCGTATTCCATCGGCTGATAAGGCAGGTGTTGCTCAGACGATTCAGAATCTGATGGACCCTGCCAATCGACGTTGGAAGAATGAGTTTATTGACGCTCTCGTTAACCGTATCGGTCTTACGATTGCGCGCTCTAATTCCTGGACTAACCCTCTCGCCACTTTCAAGCGCGGTATGCTTGAATATGGTAACACTATTGAGGAGATTCAGGTTGGTCTGCTGAAGGCTCATAATTACGACGCTGATCGTGATTATATGGAGGGTACGCTTTTTGGTCGTGAGCGTCCTGAGGTTCAGACTAACTTCCATACTGTTAACCGTCAGGACTTCTATAAGGTTACGGTTAATGAGGCGATGCTGAATCGCGCATTCCTTGATCCTAATGGGCTTTCTGGGTTTGTTAACATGCTTATGGAAGCACCTAGTAATTCGGATAGTTGGGATGAGTTCCTGCTGACGACTTCGCTTTTTGCTGAGTATGAGTCTAATGGTGGGTTCTACCACGCTAACATTCCCGATGTTGCGGCTAATGGTTCTACTGAGTCTCAGGCTAAGACGGCGCTTCGTAAGATGCGTTCAATGGCCGATACTCTGAAGTTCCTTAGTACTAAGTATAATGCGGCTCGTATGCCTAGTTTTGCTAGTGCTGACGACCTTATTCTACTTACTTCTCCTGAGTTTAATGCGGCTATTGATGTTGAGGCTCTTGCCGGGGCTTTTAATGTTGATAAGGCGACTATGCACGGTCGCGTTATTCCGATTCCTAAGGAAAACTTTGGAATTGACGGTTGTCAGGCAATTATGACGACTAAGGATTTCTTTGTTATTGCCGACAAGTTGTTTGAGTCTACTTCACAGTGGAACCCGGCTTCTCTTTCTAATAACTATTTCCTGCATCACCATGAGGTTGTTTCGGCTTCCCGCTTTGTTCCGGCTGTGATGTTTACTACTGGTGCTGATGATGAGGTTATTACTGTGCACACTGCGCCTACTAGTATTGGAACTGTTGAGATTCTGCCGGGTGCAGATGGTACGGTGCCTACTACGGTGGCTCATGGTGGCCTGATTGCGTTTGCTGCTGATGTGGTTCCTGCTGACGCTGATCAGGCTGTTCAGTGGACTATTGCGGCTGCTGACGGTGCCGATCGTGACCTTGAGGGCGATGAGCCTACTGGCGTTGTTGTTGAGAGCGTCATTTACCCGCTGAGTAGTGGAACGTTTATTACTCAGTCTGGTGTTGTCCACATTGGGCTTGATGAGAGGAACGATGCTGTTGCAGTTACTGCTACTACTGTTGTCATTGATCCTTCTGATGGTATTGCTTACGATCTTAGTGAGTCTCTTACTGTCCTTATTTCGGACGTGCCGCTTACTCAGTGGCCTGCTCTGTAAGACTAACTGGCGAACCCTTCAAGAATGCGGGGGCTAGCGGTATTAACCGCTAGCCCCCGTATTTGTATCTAATTAGAAAGTAATGTAATGGTTTATAACCGTAGTGAAGTTGTAGAGCGTGCACTTGCTGCAAACGGTTCCGCTAACACTCCCCGTATGTGTCAGGCTTGGACTCGCGCTATTATTGGCGTTGATGCTGTAGGCGACGCAGACGGTGATGGTGATGCTGATGCTGTTGACGGATGGGTAAGCGAACCTGAATCGGCTAGGCACTATTTTGATAGGAACCCCCCTGAAGGAGTTCCTGTTGCGTTTAGTGGCGGGACTAATGGTTTTGGACATCGTGCCATTTCTATTGGTAATGGGCGACTTGTTTCTACAGACGCTGGCGGTACTGGCATAATCGCCATTGTTACAATTGCTTGGATTGAAGCCAATTGGCATATGAAGTATCTTGGTTGGTCTTCTACGATGAGTGGTAAGATTATTCCTACTGCTAAACAGAAGCAGTCTCGCTTTGACGCTATTAGTTGGAATATTCGTCGGACCACTCCTGTCGCTAATGTTCGTGGCGCGCTTACTCATATGATCACTAAGCGCAGTCCTGACGAAATTTATTTGTATGAGGCTGCACATTTGTATGGTGAATTGGACGGTTTGGGTTATCGAGTCTACCAATTGAAGGGTCGCACTAGAGGCAATGTGTTGGCTCTTGTGCGCAACGATGTTAGTATAATGCGTTCACGCGTTGTGCGTATGAAGGAGTTTTGGGTTGGGCCTCTTTTGAATCGTCCGCAGAAGCCACGCATTTATCGACTTTTGAAGATTAAAAAGCGTGGCATAGTGTGGAAGACAATGGGAGTTCATCTCCCATTTGGGCAGAAGCCCCGTAGGGAATCTGTATTGAGAATTCGTAAGGTTCTTACTTCTCGCATTAAGTGGCCTACCATTATTTTCGGTGATTTCAATTTTAATGAGTCTAACGTTACTGAAAATATTGCCAAACCTGCTGGCGCAAAGGTGGCAGGTGCCCTTATTGACCTCGCAATTTATATGAATTGCGAGTTGGTGAGAGAAGATAATTTGGGCGATTATGGAATTAGTGATCACCCGGCACGGTATTACAGGTTTGTTAAGTGAAGACAATTAAAGAATGGTGCGATAGTTGCCTATCTGTAACTATGCACCTTGTAAGTTTCTGCTACAAATGTGGCGACCGGCGTAATTTCTGTAGTGAATGTATGAATGGAGAACATCACTGTGCCTAGTATTGAAGATATTCCTACACGTCCCCCGTCTCCTACAGATTTTGGGCAGGCGTTTAACTATTCGGTGTGGACTCCTAACACTGTAATTCAGTTGTGTCAGGTTCCTTGGAATTCTGATTATCGCGACATTGTTAAGTTCGCTAACGATGTGGCGCTGCAAGAGTATTTGGCATCAAATGCCACTCAACCTATTCAACTTAAGAAAATGAGTTATGCGCGAGTGGGTGATCCTGTCCGCATCAATCTTCCATTTAATTCAGTTTTTAAGTATAACTATATTAAGGTTAGCAACCCTGCACAACCAATTACTGCTACGTACTATGACGATGCGGGTCAGCATAGTGTAGGTGATACTGGTAGGGCCTATTACTACTTTATTACTGATGTTAAGTATATTGCACCTAATACAACTGAAATTCATGTTCAGTTGGATGTGTGGCAAACATTCGGGTTTGACGTTACGTTTGGAAACTGTTTTATTGAGCGTGGGCATATTGGTATTGCTGCCGAGAACGCGTTTTCAAATAATGGGCGAGATTTTCTGACCATTCCTGAGGGTCTTGATATCGGTGATGAGTACACCATTCATCAGACTTATAAGAATGAGATTGGTACGACTGGTGAGGCTAGCCCTTCATGTTGGGTAATGATGGGCATTGCTGCTGACATTACTGAGGACCCCGGCACAGTATCTGAACCTAAATTGAAAATGGCTAGTGGTAGCGCAGTTGAGCAACTTCCTCAGGGTTGCGACATTGTATTCTTCAAGAGTATTAACAACTTTGTTAATACGATGTCTGTATTTAAAGACACGCCGTGGGTTACTGAAACTATTCAGTTTATCATGGCTATTCCGCCAGTAGAAAATACCGAAGCCTTTTTGACTGAAATTGAAGTGTGGAATCAGGACCCGTCTTGGAAAGCATATAGACTTGGTGGAATATATGAGCCTGATTACGATACTACGGTTAAGACTGATTGGCGTGCTGATGCTACTGCTAATATTCCTGCACGCTATCAGCATCTGAAGAAGTTTCTTACATACCCTTATAGCATTATTGAGTTGACCACGTATTCAGGTCAGCCACTCATTTTGAAGCCTGAACTTATGCCGGGTGACGATATTGAGGTTACTACTGTTCAGCATGTGTCGCCCCCTTCACCACGTTGGGCGATTATGCCTAAGTATTACAACGCTATTTCGGCTAGTGGCGACGTTGAGTTGAGTGGCGAATATCTTGATTTTGCTACGTTCCTTACTGACTTCCCGCAGTTTACGGTAATGAATAATGGATATTTGAACTATCTTGCGTCTAACCGTAATCAAATTGCGTACCAGTATGGGGCTGCTAGTTGGGATTATACTCGCGCTATGCAACAGAATGATGTGCAGTACGGGCAAGCCAATGCTTCTATTCAAAATCAGGCTGGGCAGTATGTTGCTGACACGAATGCTAGGTCTGCAACAATGGGGCTTCAGAATCAAATGACTGGGGCTAATGCTTCACGTAGCATTATTGCCGGTGGCGTTGGAGACTTGGCTCAGGGTAATGTGGCAGGTGCTGTAGGCGGCGCACTGAATACGGGTGTGGGCGCTGCTATGAGTATGTATCAGAACTCTAGTCAAACTGCTATTGATCAGACTCAGGCAACTGCACGTGTGAATTCTAATATTTCTACTAGTGGATACATTGCTGACACTAATAAGGAATATGGGCAGTTTGCTGCTAAGGGCGATTATCAGCAGTCTATTGCTGGAATTAATGCTCGTGTTCAAGATGCTAAAATGATCCAGCCTACTGTTTCTGGTCAAATGGGCGGAGAATCATTCTTGCTATGGGCACACCGTGGCTGGAATATTTACACTAAGATTAAGCAAATCAATCCCGGAGTTATGGGAATGATTGGCGAATATTGGTTGCGCTACGGATATTCTATCAATAGGTTCGGGTCAATTCCGGCTAGTTTGAAAGTAATGGATAAGTTTACTTATTGGAAATTGAAGGAAACTTATCTTACTTCTGCTGCATGTCCTGAAATGTATAAACAAACTATTCGCGGCATTTTTGAAAAGGGTGTGACGGTATGGTCAGATCCGTCAGAAATTGGTACAATTGACATGGCTTCTAACACTCCACTGTCAGGAATTACGCTATGAGTAGGCGACGTAAAGATAGCGCTGTAGATAGTCTCTATGGCGACTTTAAGAATAATCCTAATCGTAATCGTAAAGCACTTTACGAACGAATGTATGTGAGAGTCCTTACTGAGATTTGCGCTAATCGTTTCAGTTGGAACAATCTCCCTGAGGAAATTGATAAGCGCTTTTTGGAACTACAACTTTTTCGTCAGGCTCTTTGCGTATTCTTCTTTGATGAAGAATACGACCGCTACTTTGCACTAAGAGGTAGTGGTGCGGGCATGTGGAATATGTACGATAACCCTATTAGTTTTACTGTTACGGGTAACAGCATGATTAGTCGTCAGTTGCAAGCGGGCAATGCGCTTACTAAAACTGATATTCTTATCGGTCCTGACGGGCCTAAGGAAATTGTTACTACAATTAGGCAGGGCTGCGTACCCATTTGGGGTAATACACTGCGTACGCCTGATTGGGATATTGTTTATTTGCAGGCTACTAAGTTGGCTGAAATTGAACAGACGATTGAAGTTAACCTTAAGGCTATGCGAAAGCCATTTCTTTTTGCTGTTGACGATAATGAACGCCAGTCATTTATGAACCTTTGGCGACAGCACCAAGAGGGTCAGCCAGTTATTTTTGGTACTACGGCTTTGGGCGAAAGTCTTGATGAAAAGGTTAAGTTGTTTGATATGAAAATTGATAAGGAGATTATCCTTAATCTTCAAATTTCCAAGTCTAAGATTTGGAATGAGACTATGACGCTACTGGGTATTAACAACGCTAATCAGGAAAAGCGTGAACGTCTAGTGGCTGATGAAGTTAGCGCTAATGATTCTCAGATTATGGCTGTGCGAAACTCTGCTATGAGTGCCCGCGAATATGCTGCTGAATGGATCAATAAAATGTATGGTCTTAATGTTGAGGTTGAATGGAATGAGACTGCGCCTATGGGTATGACTGATTCCTTTGCTCAGTATATGGACCCGTCTCAAAGTCAGCGTATGGAAGGAATGAGTGAGGGCGTCTAATGGCTACTTTTACTATTAAACTTTCTGATCTTATTGAAGAGAATTATAATTTTGGATTGACAGACTACCCTATTTTTGATGAGGCATATAGAGAAAGTCTTAACAAGAAGATTCTGGATCATTATTGGAATTATGAAATTGGTCAGGAAACTGACTCAATGTTCCGCTTCTCTCTTAACCGCAAGATGCGCGAAGTTATGCCATATTACAATCAGTTGTATAAGTCTACTCAAATTGAGTTTGATCCGTTGCAGACAATGGACTACGCTACTGATTCTGTAAGTGCTCAGACTGGCACAGAAACTGGCACTGGCGACACTACTAGTACTACTGGCGGCAAATCTCGGTCTGTTAGTAGTACTACCCCTCAAGTTCAATTGTCAGGCGATGAGGATTACGCATCAAGTGCTGCTGACGTTAATTCAGTAAGTGATGTTACAGGTAATACAACAAGTAGTTCATCGACTAATGCTGACGGAACTGCTAAAATTGCACAGAAGGGGTCTCAGGGGCCAGCATCTGTTTTGCTAACGCGATATCGAGAGACATTTCTTAATATCGACATGATGGTTATTAAGGAACTTGAAACTCTTTTCATGCAAATTTGGGATAACGGTGATGAGTATAGTAATACAACTTATTACGGATACCAGAACCTGTACAACTCACCCACCTTTAATTAATAAGGATTCAAAATGACGTTTCAGCACATTGGTCCACTGTCTAATATTACTCCCTTCACTTATCGTGACGGAGAAACCTACCTTGAAATTCTTAGGCGTCTTCGTAATTATCTTGTAGAACTTGAAATCCTTGTTAATCAGGGAATTATTGACGTTGGTAATGCTGTCATTGTCGCTACCAATGCGGCCATTGATGCGGCTAACTCTCTAGAAACAATGATTGCTGTGAATGACGCAGCAATTGCAGCAGTTCTTGAAGGTCCCCTCGATAACCTTACGAATGCTATTCTTGAAGAGCGTTATAGGGTTTCCGTTCCTTGGCAGCAGCCTACTGACTATGGGGCAATTGGAGACGGTATTGCTGACGATACTGTTGCTGTGCAGACGTGCCTTGATGCGGGGTCTACTCTTTTTGGTGCGGAAACGTATTACATCAATAATACGCTAACTTTTCCTGTTGGATTTAATCAGATGGGACTTGGACCCAACAGTAGTAAGTTTAAGTTGGGGCCTGCAGGTAAGATTGTTGTTGGTTCGCAGATTGCGCCAACCGCAATTTTGGGCGGATCGCCTAACGGTGAAACGTCTGGGTTCTCTATTGACGGTAATGACGTTGCTGCTAACGGTTTGATTACCGGAAGTTTTGGGGGTCGTACATTTAGAGATATCGTTATTTCAGGTTGCACTCAGAATCCTTTGCTTATTGATTCTACACAGAACTCAATGTTTGAGAATATCAAAGCAAGTGGTGGCGTACAGACGCTAATTTTGGATCATGGTGCAGGGGGTAACACTTTCTCTAAGTGCGAGTTCTACAACTTTAGTCAATATGGTATTGATATTCGTAATAGTAATGCGCTAGTTGGTATTCAGGATGCGGGTTATGCATATCCTCAAGCAATTGGATGTTCTGACAACACCTTTATTACAACTCTAGTTGAATTGCCTAGTGCTACGGCTGCTGCCTGCATTCATCACAGTGCAGGATCGTATAACACGTTTATTAAGTGCGGCGCTGAAACTGTTGGTCAGGGAATGCCCTTGGCTGCATCTGCGGTCCTTATTGGTCAGGCCAATGGTGCAATTAGTGTTGGCTTGCGTTTTGATAAGTGCCATTTCTTGGGGGGCAACGGAGTTGCCGCTAGGGCTGCTGTCTTTAATGCTAACAGCCCTACCGCATACTCTAAGACTACTGTTACTAATTGCATTATGTCTGGATTTAACAACATTTTTGTTGGCGGTGAAACTGATTTCTTTACTCGCGCTACTAACGATTTCTTCTGTGAAAATGGTAATAGTGAGTGGGCTGCACAGGCGGGTACAGACCCGAATTTCTGGCAGGTTCTGAGAGGTAGTCAGCCTACCGAATTCTACGATATTGGCGCTATTGGTAGTGGGTGGGCCGCTTCAAGCGATGTTTCTATTCGTGCTCGCCGAGTTAATGATAGCATTGAATTGCAGGGTCAACCTAAGTGTGTGGCTGGAATTCCGGGTGTGGCGGGGGATGTTGTGGTTTCTGGGCTACCTATTCCCAACGGGGGGTTGCGGCATAGTTATCACAACGTTGGACTTTGCGTTGATAACGCTGTTGATACTGGGCAAGGGTTCTATGTCATTATCAGTGCAATTAATGGCGATGCCACCATTGCTACTACGCAGAACAATGTTCCTGCTAACACACTCGTTATGCTTGATGGTGTAACGTATCCGTTTATTGACGCGTAGAGGTAATCTGTAATGTGGGATGCGACAGCAAATCAAATTGTCATTAAGGCTATTGGGACAGTTGAATCGAACCTTGATTATGGCGCAATTAACCCTTCTGATGCTATTACTCTAGGGGTTGCGCAATGGTACGGCACTCGTGCTGCTGGACTGCTATTTCATATTAAGGTTGAGGCTACTACATCATTCGATGACTATTGCCCCGATACTATTAAAGACGCTATGCTGGCGCATCCCGCTACAGATCCTTGGTGGAATGGGCGCCATGTTACGAGAGAAGAAACGGCACGACTTAGGACACTACTTACTCGTGCAGATAGTAAAATTGTTCAAAACGTTTTGCTAATCGCAGATGTTGCAGGATATCTAGATATCGCTGCACAATGGGGACTTGATAAAGATACTGAGACTCTCGCAACAGAGTTCTTTTGCACCATTTATCACCAATCACCTAGAGCCGCTTCTCAGATTTGCAGTATTCTTCCTACTAAAGCAACGCTTGAAAATATTTATCAGGCTGCAATCAATAATGATATTGTGGGGGACTATCGTAGCCGCCAAGATACGGCCTATAATATCATTAGCAATCAAGAACCTGCTAGCGATACTCCTCCCGACGATGTAATCGTTGATGAAGAAGATATTCCCGATGGCGGTGACGGGGGTGATGGGGGTAATGGCGGTAAGCGTCGTAGAAGTAAAGACTTGTATATGGTCGATCGGGGAAACGTTCGCGTTCTCTACCATAAGAACGGGTCTACTACGACTTTCTATAAGTCAGGTGGAGTATATCTGGCTGCTGACGGCAGTGCTGGAGCCAAGTATACTAATAATAACCCTGATCCTGACCCCGATACTAATAATGATAATAATGACGGGGAAACTCCGCCTGCTACTACTAACCCTTCATTGCCTAAGGGAACTGCCTCAGACATTATTACATTTGCTAGAAGTAAGTTGCTTGACTTTTCTTACAGTCAAGGCCCCGGCCGTATGACTCCTGAAATTTCAGGATATACTGACTGCTCCGCTTTCTTGGTATACGCATTTCAAAAGGGAGGGAACGTTTCTCTAGGTGGAACGTATACAGGCAATCTCTGCACTAGAGGTAGACTTGTTAAAGATGGTGCACCTACTGAGGCTGAAATGAATCCCGGCGATCTAATCTTTCTTAGGTGGGGAAGTACAGTCAGGTCTAATAGTCCTTTTGACCATGTTGAACTTTATTGTGGCGGAGGAACTCGTATTTCAATGGGTCGCACTCCCGGACCTACTGAGGCTGCGTGGAACGTTGATATTAATGCTGCTATGAGCAATAGCGGACGTGTACAGATACGCCGATATCTCTAGAATCGAACGTATGTTCGAATAATACTATATCTATTGAGACCCTATTGAGGTAAAGATGTGGTAGACTATGCATAATCTACTGTGAAAAGGACATTCATCATGGCGTCAAAATTGAAGTATTACGACTTCAATAGTTTGTTGTCTAAGAATGGTGTCTATAATTTTCTTGTTGGTGCACGCGGTCTAGGTAAAACTTATGGCGCTAAGAAATTCGCTATTAAGAAATTCCTTAAGACTGGTGAACAGTTTATTTATCTACGTCGCTATGACACTGAATTGCGTGGCGCAAAGCAAGCACTATTTAATGATTTGGTAGATGAATTTCCTGATTATGAATTCATGTGTCATGGAGATTTGCTTAAGATTAGAAAGATTGATCCTGACCCCACTAAACATAACAAGTGGGAGATTTGTGGGTACGCTGTTCCACTTAGTAAGGCGCAGCAGAAGAAGTCTATTTCTTATCATAAGGTAACACTCATTATTTTTGATGAGTTTATTATTGAACGTGGCGCAGTCCGATATTTGTTCGATGAAGCCCGCGTTTTCAATGACTTCTATTCTACTGTTGATCGTTATAAGGACAAGACGCGAGTCATGTTCCTTGCTAACAGTATCAGCATTATGAACCCTTATTTTCTTGAATACGATATCCGACCAAAGCCTGATACTCCGTGGATTCGTAGTCACAAGAACTTTATCATTGCACATTTCCCCGATTCTGATGCGTTTGCTCAGGGTGTTTATCAAACCCGTTTTGGTGCTTTCATCAAGGGTACTGAGTATGCTGAATATGCTGTTGGATCATTCTTTAGTGATAATAGTGATGTTATGCTGAAGAAGAAGTCAGAAGATGCCGAATATGTTGCTACTCTCATTACTGACGGTGGAGCATTTAGCATTTGGATTGACTTTAGTGATGTGCGAACATTCTACATTCAAGAGAAGCGTCCTAAGGAGGAAGTTGTTTGGGTGATGCGACCTGAATTAATGACTGAGGATCGAACTCTTGTTAGTTTTCAAAATCCCATTCTTGCACGTATGCGCACTGCTTACGCAAACGGCAATGCTTGGTTCGATTCTGCACAGTCCCGTAACGCCTTTGCTGGCATTTATAAGAGATAGAGTTGATTATGACTAATTTGATTAAGACCGGTTCTGACGCACCGCCTACACGCATTCTCATTACCGGAGTTGCTGTACTTGCCATTCTTATTGGCGGCTATGTTGCTCTGATGATTACGGGTCACGATCCTACAGGACTTATTGCCGCTATTGTTACCATTCTGGGGGTTCTTGGCGTTGGAATTCATCAAGAAACTCGCATTCAGGAGCAGAATAAAACCTTGATGAAGATTGATCGTCAGACAAACGGTGTGCTTGATCAGCGCATCATTGAAGGAACTACCGTTGCCGTTCATAAGGTGTTGGCAGATGCTGGTATTACTACGATCACTGACGCTAACATTGTGCATGCTGCTACTGAGGCTATTGATGAAGTGGTGCCGACAGTATGAGCGGGGCTGAACATAATCTAACTACTGGGCAAGGCGAATCGTTCACACTTAATCTTACAATAAGTGGCCCCGCTGTTAACTTTACAGGGACTACTATTAAATTAAAGATAGTCACTATTTATGATAAGCGTTACACATATTTGGGAACTGCTGTTGCGGCTAATCAGTTGCGTATTTTTGTATCTGATGTAGAAACTGCCAAGTGGGTTATTGGTCGCCATGATTATCGCGTTGATGTGCAAAGTAGTGGCGGAGAAGATGAGCGTATCATGTTCGGCCAACTTGAAGTGGAGGCGTAGTAATGTCTGAATATGAGATTGTTCTTAGCGGTGAAGGTCTTCAAGGCATTCCCGGGCCTAAAGGTGATAAGGGCGATAAGGGTGATCGTGGATCGCAAGGGCCACGCGGCTTTCTCGGGCTAAAGGGTGATCAGGGTGACCAGGGTGAGCAGGGCGATATTGGTGAGCAGGGTGAAAAGGGTAATACAGGGTCAGCCACAAATGATTGGGTGGCTTTAACTCCCTACATTATTGGTGATCGTGTTACCACTCCTTCTGGTGAACTTGCTATTGCAAAGACTGCACACACTTCTGGCGCAACGTTTACAGGAAATACTGATTGGTTTATTGGCCACCAAACGGGCGACCCTATACCAGTCGCTAAATCCTTTGGAGATGATCGCCCGGGTGTATGGGAATATACCCATAATGATGATTTTGGCTACCTATTCCATCTTTTGGCAGGTGCTAGTTTTGGCACTCCTGCATCGCTTATTGCTTTGGGACTTGATAACGGTACTGGCGGCGGACTACTAGTTGCTAATAAAGCATCTGGTGTAGGTGTTACTATTCGTCAACAGGCTACCATCGCTAATGCTGCTGCTTACGGGCTTAAGGTTGACGGACTATCTACTGTTGCACCATCTGTGCGCATTGAGCAGAACGTTAATGGCGCTGCTGATGCGCTTCAACTGCTAGCGTTTGGTGCACCTACAGCAGATCAGAACTTGCTACTCATTTCTGCTGGTGGAGGAAATGCAGGATTTATTCGAGCAGTTGATGGGCGTATTGATTGGCGTAGGGACGTAACTGTTAGAGATAACGGTGCAACTGCTAGCGGGGTGCGCGTTGGTGAAAATAGTGCATATGCTACATGGGGTGATGTTGCTGGATATTGGTCATCACATGTGAAGAAGGGCATGGATTTTTATTCGCCTTCTGGTGGCGGATCATTGTGGAGGTTTGCTATTGAAACTGGCGGATCGTATATGAATATCCGTACTGGTGCGGCTGGTGCATACGGTGCTGCGCCTACTTCTGACATCATTAAGATTCAGCATCAGAAAATTGCATTTCATGGGGCTACGCCAGTTAAGAAGACTGGTTGGACATTACCCACAGGTACTAAAACCCGTACCGGATTTTCTTCTGACTCTGTAACGCTCCCTGTATTGGCTGCACATGTGGCAGCACTGCTAGATGATCTGCACGCAACAGCAGGTTACGGACTACTCAACACGTAAGGATAATAATGCAACTGCGTATTGTGCAAGTAATTGTAACACCAGTTCTAATGTGGGATGATGGCGAGGAACTAACAACAGGCCCGCAATTGCAGCCTATTACAGTTCCTTTGTCGAAACTAGCAGAACTTGCTAATTCGCTTCCTGCTGAAGTAGCAAAAGTTAAGGATTCTATAGTAAATATTGATACGTAATAAGAGCGCAAAGAAATCCCCCTCTCAATTCGCCTGAGAGGGGGATTTGCTTTGAGAGCAATCTTTTTATTGTGCTCTGTAGTACGATTGTATCAGGGGATGAACCAAAGAGCAAGTAGTAATGCTCCAAATACCCCAATTAGAGTAGGCCACAATATGGAATTTACAACATCTATGAACTTATTTAGCGTCATAATAGCCGCCATTCTCAACATTAGTTGCCATTACTCGATAGCCATAACTAAGTCTCAGCCAATAGTTAGGACCATAGCCGGGAAGGCGCGCAATGCTGAAATTGTTACGTGTCGCTACGCGCCTACATTCATAACTCATGTAGCGATAGTAATTAGCAGTGTTTTGCTTCACCTGTTCATCCCATCTAGACGGTTATTGATGTTCTGCAACTGGTAGTTAATATTGTCATCACGTAATGGCTTACCATTAGACTCGCGCTTAGAAAGCCAGATGCACAGCGCCATTAGCAACAAAGCCCCCCAAAATATCGCCGTAGTATGCGCTTCAAAGAATGTGGTAGCAACAGCCTTGACGTTGTCAACACATACTCTATCGCTAGTGACTAGTATGTTGCGCCTACACATTAGAATCCTCATTTCTATTGTATAAATCAGTGATGATAAGGAAAGCCACTAACCTTTACGGTTAGTGGCTAACCTTACAGCCACTGACTAATCAGTCAAGCGAACGAGGGCGCTTGATGGGCTCAACAGCCCAGAAAGTAACAGTGGCCTTAACAACCTTAGCCTTACCGTTACCAGTCTCGGCAGTTTCGAGCATCTTACGCACCGAAACATTCAGGTCACGACCGGCCGCCTGCACCTGCCCAATAAGGCCCTGAACCGCCTTCTGCTCATCCTCAGACGTGTAAGGAAGATCAGTAACAGCAACAGTCTTGGTCATATCAGCAGCGAGTTCCTTCACCGTCTCAGTGTAAGGGTTAGCCTTACGAGTGCGAGTAACGGTAGGACGCTCAACAGTCTGAAACTTAACAGCCATGATATTCACCCTTCACAGTGATTTGATTAGGATTCCCTTTGAAACCCAACACGTAGAGCGTATCAGTAATACGCGCCACATGCAAGCCTTCAATTGAACTAAATTAGCCTAATCAAGCCTTTAATCAGCGCCCATATTGCATGGACTCATGATACTCAATCCTACGCTTTTCTTGTGCAACCATAATCCTGAGAATCTTCACGCTAATCAGTTTACACATTGTCGCACACCATCCTAACGTAATTCAATGCAACATCCTTTGCAATTCCACGCTGTGATTGAATTTCTACAAACTCTTCAATCAGTCTAACAATGTCTCTGCCTGTATTGAGTGCTGCGTAATCAAGAGCGTAACTATCTCTTGATTCCAACACCTTTTCTAATTCGTCATTGTGTTCAGTCATGTTCTCACCGAACATTCTCTTTCTTTCTTCTCTCTTGCTCATGTCTTTAGTGTACACCCATATGGTCATACGTAGTAGTTCTACCACCCTCATCTCACCATATGGACAACTAATTATCAATGTAGTGTATGTCTGTATAGTATAGCCTAATGGGGAATCTAATGAAATTACCAAATAAGGCAAA
>Ga0065715_10001470_pt1 | contig 18967 bp, 14 predicted proteins | sample MisBulReplicate1_FD_59102 | JGI IMG/M metagenome (GOLD analysis project Ga0065715, IMG submission 59102) | Miscanthus rhizosphere microbial communities from Kellogg Biological Station, MSU, sample Bulk Soil Replicate 1 : eDNA_1 v2 (version 2) | ecosystem: Host-associated > Plants > Roots >...
GGGTGGGCCCGGCGGGCTCGCGCTGCTGCGGCGCCCGCCAGTAGTCCATCGTCGAGACGCGATGCACGCAGCCGATCGTGCAGTAGGGCGCGCACGGCTTCGATGCCATGAAGGCGCGTTTGATGTCGTCGGTCGTGTAGTCGGCCAACGGCGTGCCGGGGTAGCCGCGCTGCTGCGAGCAGTAGTGGACCAGGCCGTTCTCGCAGATGTAGAGATAGCGTGCGCCGGCGCGGCAGTACCAATCGTTGGGCTTGCCGTCGGCCAGGTTCTGTCCGAACGAGCGGATGCCCGAGTACAGGTTCTTCGAGACCTGCCACGCCTTGTTGACCTCGCCCGACACCTCGTCCCACACGACGCGCTCGCGCGGCGCCAGCGGCTTCAGCCGGCCGCTGCCGTCGTGGATGATCCCGATCGACGTGGAGAAGCCCAGCTCACGCGCGCGGCGCGTGATCGTGCGCGCATCTTCCGGCGTCTTGATGCCGCCGCCGAGCACCGAGTTGATGTTGACGTCGAAGGCCGCGAAGTCGCGAAGCCACTGCAGTTTCTTGTCGAGCAGCCGCAGGCTCTTCTTCGAGATCTCGTCGGGCTCGACGTTGTCGATGCTGATCTGCAGGTAGTCGAGGCCTGCCCGGTTGAGCGCCTCGATCCGCTTCGGCGACAGCAGGTAGCCGTTGGTGATGAGGCCGGCCATCATCCCGTGCGATCGGATCCGCCCGATCAGGCGATCGAGGTCGGGATGGAGCAGCGGCTCACCGCCGCTGAACGAGGTCACCGACGTGCCGAGGCGCGCCAGATCGTCGATGCGCGCCAGCATGGTGTCCGTCGGCACAGGCTGGCTGATCTTGTCGTATTCGTTGCAGTAGCCGCAGTCGATGTTGCAGCGGCGAATCGGGATGACGTGGACCAGGAGCGGGTGCGAGGTATCCGACAATCCGCGCGCGAAGTGCTTGACCGCACGCACGTTGCGGCTCAGGAGTGCAAGTTCTGACATCCAGCATTCCAGTATATCAGACGGCCTCGGCCTCCTCGGCGGGGGCGGAGGGACCGCCGGCGGCGCCGCCCGTCAGCCGCTCACGCATCGCCTTCACGGCCGAACCCACGCGGATCGACGAGTTGAACAGGTGCTCCACCCGGAGCGGTCCGGCGAGCTCGTACCGTCCGAGCGCGGCCAGGCCCGCCGAGGCGATACAGCCGCAGTTCTCGCAGTCGGGCTTCCCGCCGAACTGGCACGGTGTGATGCGCGTCTGGAGATCCGCCGACACCGAGTGCGTGACGCGCGAGAAGATGCAGTCGTCCGGCGAGGCCGGCGGCTCGCCGTAGACCTCGATCAGGCCCTTCGGCATCTCGAGCTTCGAGTACCGCTCGCGCAGCGCGAGCAGTGCCGCGACAACGTCGCGACGGTTCTGCGGCGTCAGCTTCTCTGCCGACTCCTCGCCGACCTGCGGCGTGTAAAGGCTGAACCAGACCTTGCGCGTGTCGGCCTGCTCCTGCCAGAAGCGAGCGAACTCCTCGAGGTACCCGTCGCGCTGCACGAGCTGCCGCGTCACCGTGCAGTGCACGACGATGCGCTGCCCGACGATGTGCTTGAGGATGCGGTCGTAGGTGGCCGGCGCGCGCCGGACGTCGTGCTCGGCCGGCAGCCCATCGATCGACACCACGACGGTCAGCCGCGGGATGCCCGCCCACTCGATCGGGATCGGCCGCACGGCGCTGGTGACGACCTGCACGTGCAGCCCGCGCGCGGAGAGCTGCGGCAGCAGCTCGTTCAGCTCACGGAAGCGAACCAGCGGCTCGCCGCCGACGATGGAGACGTGGACCGGCCTGTAGCGATCGACCAGCGCGTGCACGCCGTCGATCAGCGCCTGCCCCTTGAAGTCGCGGACCTGGCGCAGAGTGGTCACGCCACCCAGGTGATCGTCGCCGTACGCGTAGCAGCCGGGGCAGCGCAGCGGGCACTCGCGCGTGATCTCGATGGAGAGCGAGGGCGAATAGCCTCGTANGATGCGCCCCCATGATGTGAAGATCCCCTCCATCCCACCTCCCAATGCCGCAAGGCCGAACACTCCTGAGCTGCGGATCACTATATCAAGCCTGCGGCGATGTTATCTTTGACGCATGATTCAACGTCGCCGGTCGGGCATTGCGGGTTGGGGCGTCTATGCGACGCAGGACATCCCGAAGAACAAGCGCATCATTGACTACGCGGGCGAGAAGATCACGCACAAGGAAAGCTCGGTCAGGGAAGACCGCTACCTCAAGCGCGGCCAGATCTGGTGCTTCACGCTGAACAACCGCTGGGTGATCGATGCGGGTGTCGGCGGCAACATCGCGCGGTACATCAATCATGCCTGCAAGCCGAACTGCTACTCTCATATCGTCGACGGCGTGATCTGGATCCGAGCCTCCCGCAGTATCCGGAAGGGCGAAGAGCTCTCCTACGACTACAACACCACGGGCGATGCGGAGATCCCCTGCCAGTGCCGGCCGGGCTGCCAGCACATGCTGTGAGCGCCCGAAGCATCGTCTACCTGCACGGCTTCGCCTCGTCGCCCCGGTCGTCGAAGGCGCGATTCGTCGGAGAACGCGCGGCGGCGGCGGGCCTGCCGTTCCTGTGCCCGGATCTGAACGCGCCGGATTTCCAATCGCTGACCGTCAGCCGGATGATTGAGCAGGCGAATGCCGCTGTTGACGCCCTGCCGGATCCGGTGGCGCTCGTCGGATCCAGCCTCGGAGCGTTCGTTGCCGTCCATGCCGCCGCGGGCCGCAATTCGGCAGCGCGTCCGCGTGTCGATCGGATGGTCCTGATGGCGCCCGCTTTCGATCTCGCACCGAGTCTCGAGGAAGAGTTCGGCCCCGATCGGATGCGGGAATGGGAGACCAGCGATCGGCTCGACGTGTTTCACTATGGCGAGAATGCGACGCGCGCGTTGGGCTGGGGATTCATGGCCGACGCCCGCCGCTACGATGCCTTCGCGGTGCCGCTGCAGACGCCAACCCTGATCTACCAGGGAACCGCTGACGAGGTGGTGTCGCCCGATCAGGTACGGCGCTGGGCCTCGTCGCGGCCGTGGGTGATTCTCCGGCTCGTCGACGACGGGCACCAGCTGCTGGGACATCTCGAGGCGATGTGGGCTGACATCGCGCAGTTCCTCGGAGCCGAGGCGTGAGACGCGCGCTGGCTGCCGCGGTGGTCGCGGGAGCCGTGCTGAGCCTTCAGGCCGCGCAGTCTCCAGACGACGTGTCCCGGGCGGCCTGGCAGCAGGTCGACCTCGCCAGCGGTCGTGTGCTCGATGCGAGCCTGGCCGATCGACTCGCCGTTCCCGCGGCGCCAGGGTCCTTCATGAAGCTGCCGGCGCTGATCGCGGCGCTCGCGAGCCGGGTCATCACGCCGGACACGCGGATCACCTGCACGGGCGAGACCACCGTGGCCGGGCAGATCGTTCGCTGCAGCCATCCGCCTGTCCGACATGCGCTCCGGCCTGAAGAGGCCCTGGCGCTGTCGTGCAACGTGTATTTCGCCACGGTCGGCGAGCGGCTGTCGCGCGCGCGGCTCGACGGGGTGCTGGCGTCGCTGGGCCTGCCGCCCACGCCTGCCCGTGCACCGATGCCGCTCGTCGCAACGGGGCTGAGGGCGACGCCGACGCCCCCAGTGGCGCTGCTGACGGCCCTTTCGCGGATTGTGCGCGACGATCGCGTGGGATCGCTCGATACGGCAGAGCGACGCGTGGTCATCGACGGGCTGCGCGGCTCCGCCGTTTACGGCACGTCTGGCGCCTTCGCGATGCGCGGCGTGGAGGCGCTGGCGAAGACGGGAACCGCCGACGCGCCTGGCGGGGGAGAGCAGGGGCTGGTCGTCGCCGTGTGGCCCGCTGCATCGCCCACGCGAGGGATCGTCCTGCTCGCCCAGGGCGCCGCGGGCATGGACGCCGCCGATCTGGCAGCGAGGATCGCATCGGGTGCCACTGCCGCTCGCGCACCCAGCGCACCTTCCGCACCCAGCGCACCCAGCGCACCTTCCGCACCCAGCGCACCCGTTCTCCGTGTTGGCTACGCCAAGCCCGGCGGCGGATACGACGTGCGCACCTTTGCGCTCGAGGACTATGTCGCGCGAGTGCTTGCGGGCGAGGCGGCGGCGCGAAGTCCCGCCGCCGCTCTCGAGGCGTTGGCGATCACGGCGCGGACGTTTGCCGTCGCCAATCGCGGACGGCACCAGCGCGACGGATTCGACCTCTGCCCGCTGACGCACTGCCAGGTGCTTCGCGAGCCGGATGCAGCCGGGCGCGCAGCGGTGGCGGCCACGGCAGGGCAGGTCCTGACGTGGGAGGATGCGCCGGCGCAGGTCTTCTACACCGCATCATGCGGAGGCACGAGCGAGCGGCCCTCCGATGTCTGGGCCGGCTCTCAGGATCCGCCGTACCTCAGGATTCACCACGACTCCGCCTGCAAGCGCGAGCCGCACTGGGCATCGGAGATTCCAGGGCCCGATCTCGACCGCGTGCTGCGCGCCGCCGGCTTCCGCGGACGCGGCCTGCGCGACGTCAGGCGGCAGTCGCACACGCCGTCGGGCCGCGTGCGCGATCTCCATCTCGTCGGCCTCGCCCCCGACGCCATCAGCGCGCAGGACTTCCGCAACCTCGTCGGGCGTTCGCTCGGCTGGCAGTTGATCAAGAGCACCAACTTCACCGTGCGCCGGACCGGAAGCGGGTTCTACTTCGAAGGACACGGCTTCGGCCACGGCGTGGGCCTGTGCGTGCTCGGATCCGTCGGCCGTGCTGAACACGGCGATTCAGCGAAGAAAATCCTCGACTCGTACTTTCCAGGTTTGAAGATTCGGACCTTCGCCACCGGTTCCGCACCCATTACACGCAACGCACCTGCCGCATCTATCGCACCCGTCGCACCTGCCGCACCTGCCGCACCTGCCGCACCCGTCGCACCAGTCGCATCCGTCGCACCTAATCCGCCCGCCTACTCGCTCGTCCTGCCGCCGACAGCGGAGGCCGACCGCGCCGCGATTCTGGGCGTGATCGATCGCGCGCTGGCCGACGTCACCCGGGCCGCCGGGCGCAGTACGCCAGCGGACCTGCGCGTCGTGTTTCATCCTTCGGCGGCGAGCTTTCAGCGCGAGACGGGGGAGAGCTGGTGGTCGGCGGCGCGGACGCGCGGCAGCCGTATCGATCTGCTGCCGCCCGACGTACTGCGCGACCGGGGCACGTTCGACGCCACCGTGCGCCACGAGATCGCGCATGCGGTAACGGGGCCCGTCCTCGACGGGCGGCCGATGTGGGTACAGGAAGGCGCGGCCATGCACTTTGCCGGCGAGCCGCCGCCGCAGTCGCTCGTCGAGGCCGACGGCAGCATCCGGCGCGTCACGTGCCCGTCGGATCTGGATCTGCGCCAGCCGGCGTCCGCGGCGATGGCACGCCAGGCGTATGGGCTCGCCGCCGCGTGCTTCGAGCGCGCGCTCGCCGGCACGGGCGACTGGACGCGAGTGAAGTAGCGCCCGAGCTAAAGCTCGGGCCCACGTACTAGGCCCTACGTCTGCCTTCGTAGGACCGAGCTTTGGCTCGGGCGATCGGCTGGTGGGGCAACAATACGCACGGCCGTCACCGCGCCTAGCGCGCTGAGGATCGCTATCGCCGTCAGCTTCACCCCAACGAACCATGGCTCGATGCCGAGGCTCATCCGCGCGGGACGCCAGCTGACGTAGTGCCATGGCAGCAATTGCGTCAGCCCGACGAGCAAGGCCACCGACACCCACCGCTTCGGATGAAAAGCCTGGCCGACCCACCGTGCCCGCCCGAACGCCGGCCAGCCACTGGCGACCAGGTCGGCCACCAGCGAGAGCGCGAGCGTGAGGCCCAGCCCCCACCGCAGCGTCCAGATGAACCACTCGATAGCGTCGTGCAATGGCTTCGTCTCGGATCGGCCGCTCCTCGCGATGATCCACGCGTCGATCTGACCGGCGTACGACTGATGCCAGGCGGCCCCGCGTGCGGTCACCCACCAGACGCCAAAAAACAGAAGCGCGCCAACCGCTACGCAGGACGCATGACGGAACGCGCCGCGAAGAGCGACGAGGACTGGCGCCTCGGGCCGTCGCCACAGCGCGAATACCCCTCCGGTCGTCCACAGCATGACAACCAGGATCAGCAGCGACAGGAGCAGCGAGAAACCCAGCGTCCAGCCGGACGACTCCGGTACGCCGAGCAGCATCCAGAACACACCACCGGCGACCGTCTCTCCAAGGAGGAGCCACGCGGCCGCGATCGCAAGCCGCCGAGTCACTGCGCACCGCCTTCTGCCGGCCCGGTCACAGTCACCGTTTGCACCGTCGTCGAGGCCGAGACGCCAGGCACATACATCGGAGTCACCTGCGCGGGCATCGCGCGAAACACCCCCGGCGTCACGACCTTCAGCAGATACCAGAAGTCCACGCGACCGCCTGGCAGGCCGTCCTGGAAGAACACCGCCCGGTCGTCGCGGAACTCATTGCGCCCTCCCCACGGACGCGCCCGGCGCTTCTCCAGCGGGTACAACCCATCGTCGGCAATGGTCTCCGCGCCGGCTGGCAGCATGTCTTCGATGAGCAGGTAGCGCCAGTCCGCCGCGCCGGCCACCGCGAGGTGCACGAGCAGCACGTCGCCCGGCTTCGCGTTCCCGTTGAACGGCGTCTCCCGATAAGTGATCGTCCTCTTCGTCGTCTGGACGGGAGAAAGCATGAAGTAATCGCGAGCGATCGCGAGCTTCCGGTCGCCCGTGCGCTCGATGGGTGTGCGCGTGTCGAAGTAGCGGGCCGTCGCCGCCCAATACACAGTGCCCGCGCCGCGCGTGGAGACGCGGATGTCGTTGTCGCCTTCGCGACCGGTGGCCGTGATCTGCACGGGATCGGGCGCGGTCAACGATTGCTGGTCGAAGCTGACGCTCTTGAGCGGCGTGCCGTTGACCGAGACGTCCACCGCGATCGGTGATCCTGACTCGCCGCGGGCCTGCATATACGCCGTGAGGCCGTAGATCACCATCGCCGTCTGCTTGGTACTGACCCAGTACGTGCCGGACTGGCGGGTCGCCAGGAGATACCGCACCGCGCCCTCGAGCACGGCGTTCGATGGATCGTGGGCCACGAGTGCCCGGACCGCGGTCGCCGTTGCCTCGACGCTGGTGTCCTCCCAATCGTCGAGCAGCGGGTCAGTCGGCGTCTCCCACCAGGCGAGATCGCCCGTCCGCCTGGCTTCTCCCAGCAGCTCACGCGCGAGCCCTTCGGCGCGCGGGTCCTTGCGCGCGTCCAGTGCGAGCAGGAGAAGCGCGCGACCATAGGGCGTCAGCTCGCTGCGCGACGACCACACTTCCTCGAGCGCGGCGGTTCGATCGAACGGCCCCGCGTCCAGATAGCCGGGCTCGAGCCTGCTCGCGGCGGCGCGCTCGAGGACGTAGACCATGTAGGCCTTCAACGTCGGGACGGCACGCGGATACTTCCGGTAGAGGCGCGCGAGCGCGGTCAGGCCGGTGCGGATGCGATCCTCGGGCACCTTGTAGCCGGCCGCCTGCGTTTCGAGCAGGCCGTAGACGGCATACGCCGTCATGAACGGATGGTTCTCGTCGGTCTTCCACCAGCCCCAGCCTCCGTCGTCGTGCTGGTACTCGAGCAGCCGCTTCATGCCGGCCGTCGCGTAGCGATCCACCTGCGACAGTCGCTCGGTGGGCCGCAGCTTCAGCTGCGCAAGCGTCCGCGCGACGGTCACGCTCGGCAGGTACGACGACAGCGTCTGCTCCGTGCAGCCGTATGGGTAGCCCGTCAGGAAATCGAGCGCGCCCAGGAGCGATCCGGCGAGCGAGGGCGCGAGCGAGATCTGGATCGTNCGCGCCGCCGGGTTCGAAGCCGCGGGGATGTTCAACGAGGCGCTGCNGGAGGCTCCGCGCGCCAGCACACCCGACTTCGCCACCTCACGCCGCAGTCCCGAGGGCAGCACCGGAACNNAGAGCTCGACGGCGTCGCTGTCGGTATCGGCGATGGCCNTGGCGGTGACCGTCGCGACGCCGACCTTGTCCGCCGTGAAGCGCCAGTCGATCCGCTGCTCGCCGGCCGAGGGAATGGTGAGCCGATCGACGGCGCCAGCCGCTGTGCCATTCGGTCCTGCCTTTGGCGTGAGGTTCGACGCCGACAGGCTGACCCCGACAATCTTGGTGTCGGGCAGATAGTTGTGGGTGATCACGGGGACGCTGACCTCGTCGCCCTGCGCCAGGAATCGCGGCGTCACCACGCGCACGATCAGATCCTTCGTGACAGTCGTCCGCGCCAGCGTCGAGCCGACGCGCGTGTCTTCGGTCACACCGCGCGCCGTCAACCGCCATGTCGTCAACGCATCCGGGTAGGTGATCTCGACGCGGGCTTCGCCCTTCGCGTCCGTCACCACGTCGCCGTTCCAGTAGATCGCGTCGGGGAAGTCTTTCCGGACCGTCGGCTGCGCGGGCTTGTCGGCCTTGAAGTCGGCAAGCGAGTAAGGCCGGCGGCGCATCGCGAGCATCAGCTGCTGATTGCCCGAGTAGCCGACGAAGTAATAGGAACGCGAGAACTGCGTGCCGACGCGGCTGTAGGTGCGCTGGTAGAAGTAGCGCAGCGGGTCGGGCGTGTCGTCGGCCTTCACCCCGTAGACGGCCTCGTCCACGACCGACAGGCTGAATTGCCCGCGCACCGGAGTGCCGGCGGCATCCATCGCCTTCAGCAGGAACTTCCCGGGCGTGCGTGGCTTCGACACGGCCTGCTCGGCGGTAAGGCTCACCTGCAGTTGACGCGAGACTGCCGGCACCTTCACGCGTCGCTCTGCGCGAAAAAGACGATCCTTCGAGAGGAATGCCACGTTGACCCAGGTGTCACCGATATCCTCGTCCCGGATGGGGACTTCAATCGTCTCGTTGCCTTTCGCGTGGACGACGTGGTGCCAGGAGACGTCCTGCGCTTCCTTCGTGACCAGCACGTCGGCGTCGAACTCCGCGCCCTGGATCAAGAAGCGGGCGCTTTCGCCAGGCGCCACCGTCTTTTTCTCGGGGATGAGCTCGAGATAACGCTCGCGCCCGGCGTCGTCGCTCGTGAACGCCTGCGCACCCGGCACCCACACGAACGTGTCGTCGTGGACGGTGCGGTCGTCGCTCCGGGCCGACACGCGGATGCGATACTCGCCGCCGGTTGGTGGAGCCTTGAACGTCCACGCGGCCCGGCCGTCGGCATCCGTCGTGACCTTGCCCGTCGTCACGACTTGGGTGCCGTCGCTGTCTGTCCAGTAGCGTCCCGGAACGCGGGTCACTACAGTTACCGTGACCGGCTGGCCCGGCTGCGGCGCGCCGAGGTAGTCCACCGCGCGGATGCGGAGCACCGTCGACTCACTCGTGCCGATGACGTACTGCTCCGGATTGGCCACCAGCAGGAACGCGCCGTACGTCGCGTTCACCACCGACGAGCCGCTCACCTCGCGGCTGCTGGCGTCGGCGACGCGCGCCTCGATCCGGAGGCTGTAGTCGTTGCCCTTCTCGTCGAGCGCCACCGGCACCGTAATCTCGGCCGTGCCGTTGGCGTCGAGCCGCGCGCTGCCCTGCAGCGCTTCTTCATCGCCATACCAGTACCCGCCGCCGCCTTCTTCGTCCTCTCCGTCCTCTTCCATCCAGCGGTATGGCGAGTAGTACGGCTGGCGATGCGCGGCCCAGGCGATGCGGCCGCCGGCCACCGGCTGGCCAAAGTAGTAGCGCGCGTTGATCGTCACGTGGACTTCGTCGTCCTGCACGATGAAGCGCGTGCCCGGCGTGACGCGAACCTCGAACTCCGGCTTGCGATACTCCTGGACCTCGAAGCCGCCCGAGGCGCTGTCGTCGCCGTGGAGGATGGCGATCGAGTAGTTGCCGAGCGAGGCGCCGGCCGGCAGCGGCACATCGGCCGTGATGCCGCCGAACCGATCGACCTTCCGGCGCTGGCGGGAGATCACCTTGTCGGTGACGTCGGACACGCGCACCTCGACGTCCGTCGCATCGAAGGGCTGGAGCGCCCCGTGCGATCGCCAGCGAAGAACGGCTTTCAAATGAACGACGTGCCCGGGCCGGTAAATCGGCTTGTCGGTGTAGACGTAGCCGACCAGCTCGCGCGGGGACTCGCGAAGGTACCAGCTTCCGGGATCGACGACGGTGACCTGCGACCCACACTGCGCCACTGAAATCACATCGCCGGACGCGGTTTCCGTGAATCGCGCGTCGAAAACGCCGTCGCTTCCCGTGATGCCCGAGGCGATTGCTTTCTGGTTGTGGAGGATCCGCGTGTCACACCCGGGGACAGGCTTGCCCGTCATCCGGTCGGCCGCGAACAGCATGATCTGGCCCGGCGCGGCCTTGCTCACCAGGCCGACGTCGGAGACAACGACCACCGTGTACGCCCGGTGTGGAGGCAGCACCGCCTCGACAACGTACATACCGGGATCCTGGACGCCGATCGGAATGCGGCGCACGTCGACGTCGCGCAACGGCGGCAGAATCTCGCGCCAGGAGGTCACCAGTTGCGACGCGTTCAGCACCGGCACCTGCGCGAACGAATTGACGTTGACCGTGCGGCGAAGGACGATGGTCTTCCGATCCATCGACACGCGGCGCTGATAGCGGTAGTCGTAGCTGAATTGCCCCCGCCAGAAGCTGTGGATGCGCACGCGCCACTCGGCCTTCCAGTCAGCAATGCGCTCGAGCAGCGTCGGCGTCTGGGCGACGAGCGGTTCCTCGCTGCCAAGCTGGTGGGGATCCTTGAGCCCCGACAGGAACGCGACAGGATCCTTGACGCGATACACGCGGAAGTCGAGGTGATCGAGCTGGCGGAACGTCAGGTAGATCGCCGGCTTCTCACGCGACGTCGCAATNGTGCCCGACGAGACCGAAAACGAAGGCCGGGTGTCTGGCGCCTGTTCGGCACTCTGCGCCGTTGCGGCCGCCGCGTGAGTCAGCAGGAGCGCACACAGTACACCCTGGACGCAAATCTGCCTGGAGACGTGGGTCATGGCCTGGAGGAAGGAGTCGGTGAAGGCGAATGCTACCACCGCAAGGGAGGGGAGCCTGTCAACTGCTTGGACACCGGATTCGCGAAATTGACCCCTAGGGCACCAGCGTGAGACGGAACACGCCGACGAACTGCTGGTTGGCGGCGAGCGGACGCCACCGCGGCGACGGATGGCGCGTCAGGTCCCCGAGGCTGACCTTCCGCATCTCGCCGGGTCCGTGCTCGTCAGGTCCTGTATGGTAAACGACGAAGTCGTCAGCGCCCCGATCGAACCGAGACGGTCCGATGAAGATCATGAGGTGATCCGGCTCGTGCTGCGAGGGCTGACGGTAGTAAAGCAGGTCGCCGGGCCGCGCGGCGCCGGCGTCGCGCGCGACGAAGCGCGCGTTGTACCGGATCAACGTCTTCGCGTCGGCGAACTCCGCGAGCGGCGCCTGTGGATCGGATGACACCCGGAACAGCGGCATGTGATCGCCGCCCGCGGGACGCTGCGACACGTCCGGCAGCCCGGGCTCGAGCGGGAGCCTCGTCAGCCGCAGCCACTCAGGCGTATGCGGCCGCAGTGACTCGCGCACGGCATATCGGATCAGCGCGGCGCAATCGGTGACGCCGGCGACGGGCTGGTAGAACGCGGCGTCGGCGAGCAGGACGAACCAGCCGCGAAAAGCCGCGCGGTCGCCTTCGTCGGTCAGGCGGAGCTGGGCAGCGGTCGTGGGGACAGTCCCCCGTGCATTGGGGACAGTCCCCCCTGCAAAGGTGAGGGGGACAGTCCCCAATACCGACAGGACGAGCGGCACGAGGCGGGCGCGCGCCACGGCGGCACTCCTAGTCGCGTTTCCAGCCCGTCAGCGTGCCGCCGAGCACGCCGGCGAACGCGTGCACACCGTCGCGATCCGCGCGCAGGGCGCTCGCTGTTACGCGAAGGCTCATGCCCGTGACCATCAACGCCTTGACCGTGGCGGCGGCCAGGCGTCCGTGATGCTTGCGGATGTAGCGCTCGAGATTGCGATAGTAGATGCGCCGCTGTCGCGCGCGCCCGAGGCCGGCCACCGAGACGCCGCCGATGTGGCGGAACACGGCGCCCGGCACCGAGTAGACTTCCCAGCCGCGCTCCTCGAGACGCTTGCAGAGATCGACGTCCTCGAACCATGCCGGCGAGAACTGTTCGTCCATTCCCGCGACGTCCTGGAACGCGCGGCGGCGCACCATGAGGCACGAGGATGGCGAGCGATCGACGGGGGCGGACGCGGACTGATCGAGGTCGGTGCCCTCGGCCCGGCGGGTCACCGGGTTGCCAGGCCAGATCCGGCTCACGAGCAGCAGCTCGAGCGCAACGCTGCCGACGGTGGGAAACCGGCGCGGGCGGAACTCCTGCTGCGGCTCCTCGGTCATCGAGATCAGCCGGCCGGATGCCGCGCCGCACGTCGGGTGCTCATCGAGGCACGCGACCAGTCGATCAACCGCCTGCGGCGTGGCCTCGGCATCGGGGTTGAGCAGGAGCAGGTAATCGCCCGCCGCCACCGCGGCGGCCTGATTGACGCCCGCGGCGAAGCCCGTGTTCTGCGACAGTCGGATCAGGCGTGCGGAGGGAAACGAGGAGACGACCAGATCGGCGCTGCCGTCGGTGGACGCATTGTCGACGACGACCAGTTCGGATCCGGGGGGCACCGATTCGAGCGAGCGCCTGAGGAACTCGCGATTGTTCCAGCAGACAACCAGTGTCGAGACGGTGGAAGACACCAAGACCCATAGTAGCACCACCTCAACAATTGAATTCGCATTTGGGCGCAGTCGTAAGAGGAAGTGTGCAAGGTTTACAGCGGCCGCTTGGCCGTGGCAGAGTCGCCGTATGCGCATCTGCGCGGCGCTGGTCCTGTTGCTGCTCACCTTCGTCACGCGTCTCGCGGGACAGGCGCCGGCACCCAGCGTCCCCAACGTCCGCAACGCTCCCAACGTCCCCAACGGCCCCGTACTCATTGAGACCCCGAACGACGCGACTCGGATTGAGTGGGAGAAGCGAGTCGCGCAGATGATCCGCCATGGACAGCTGAAGCTGCGCGAGGAGCAGATCTCGCCCGACCAGACGAAGCGCGACCAGTGGTTCGTCCAGCTCTACAAAGGCGTGCCGGTCATCGGCGCGGAAGTGTGGCGGCAGATGGAAGCAAGGAAGGCCGTCGCACTCGAGGGCACTTTCTACACGGGCATCGACATCAACCCCGTGCCGAAGCTCACGCGGCTGGAGGCGCAGGACGCGCTTGCCGCGCAGGCGCCCGATTCACCGGGGCCCAGCCTGCCGCCGACGCTCGGCATCCTGCCGCGACCAGACGGGACGTTCGTGCTGGTCTACCAGGGACGCGTCTTCGCGAACGGCACCGTGACGCTGTACTCGCTCGATGCGAAGACCGGGGCAGTGGTGCAGTCGGATGTGGATCCCGGTGTTGGACAGAACTAAAGTTCTGCCCCACTGGTGTTGTGGCTGTCAGGCAGAACTGAAGTTCTGCTCCACATGATGTGGCGCAGGACTTTAGTCCTGCGCGTCGCGAGCGGGCAGCTCGACGCCGATGCCGGCAAGCCGCCCGTCGGCGTGACGCGACCACACGAGACCGCCAGCCGACTCGATGATCGCGCGCGCGAGCGGCAGGGAAAACCCCAGGCCTCCCAGCCACTCGGCTTCGAAGCCGCTGCCCGGTGTGCTCGATCCCGTATCGCCGATCGTCAGTCGCACGGTCGGCTTTTCACCATCTGTCGCCTGCGCGTGCACGGCCACGCGCGTGCCGTCCGCCGCGGCGCGCAGCACAGCCGCCGCCAGCGCGTGCAAAGCCTCGGCGAGCGGACGCGGCGCGATGGGCACGCGAGCGTCGGTCTCTATTGAGATCGGCGCCTCGAGTCCGCGCCCCGTTCGCGCGATCGCCTGCTGCACGGCCTCGGTGATCGCCGGCCCCATCGGCGTCTCGGGGCCAGGAGTGGCCTCGACCAGCTCGGTCCAGTCGCGCAGCTGCCGCACGACGAGCTCGAGGCTGGCGCACGCCCGCCGCGCACGCTCGAGATGCGCCCGCTGCGCCGGCGACAGCGCGCCGGCGCGCTCGTCGGCCGCCTGGGCAATCGACCCTGACGCTACGGTCAGGGGCGTGCGCAGTTCGTGGAGAATCAACTCGACCATGGCCCGGTCCCGCGACGAGCCGCTCATACCGGCAGCGTACCCCAACCCGGGACACGCGGGAGCGGGGCAGCTGGCAGCGGGTAGCCGGCAGCCAGCAGCGGGTAGCCAGCAGCCAGCTGCGGTGTTGGTGCCTGTCGGGCATCTAACCCCATAATTGAGACGTAGTCTCTTCTGGGAGGGTTCTGATGCTGGTTCGACGGGCTTCCGATCTGCAGTGGCGCGACGTCACGCCGGAGCCGCTGTACCTTCGCCGTCGCGAGTTCCTCGCCACGGTGCCGCTCGCCCTGGGCGCCGTCGGCGCGGCGCTCTCGGGTGACGAGACGCTGGCGCAGGGCAGCGGACAGAAGCTCGAGGCCGCCAAAAGCCAGTACAGCACCACCGAGATGCCGACGCCCTTCAAGGACGTCACCACCTACAACAACTTCTACGAGTTCGGCACCGACAAGGGGGACCCGGCACAAAACGCGCACACGCTGCGTCCGCGCCCGTGGACCGTCACGATTGACGGGGCGGTGACCAGGGGCGGCAAGTTCGCCATCGACGATCTCGTCAAGCCGTACAAGCTCGAAGAGCGGATCTACCGCCACCGGTGCGTGGAGGGCTGGTCGATCGTCGTGCCGTGGATCGGGTTTCCGCTTGGCGATCTGGTAAAGGCCGTCGAGCCGACGGAGAAGGCCAGGTTCATCGAGTTCACCACGCTGATGGATATGGCGCAGATGCCGGGCGTGCGGTCGCCGGTTCTCGACTGGCCCTACACCGAGGGCCTGCGCCTGGACGAGGCGAAGAACCCGCTGGCGATCCTCTGCGTCGGCCTCTACGGCCAGGTGCTGCCGAACCAGAACGGCGCGCCGCTCCGCCTCGTGGTCCCCTGGAAGTACGGCTTCAAGAGCATCAAGTCGATCGTCCGGATCCGGTTCGTCGAACGTCAGCCCGCGACGGCGTGGAACAAGTCCGCGCCCAACGAGTACGGGTTCTACTCGAACGTGAACCCGAACGTGGATCATCCGCGGTGGAGTCAGGCGAAGGAACGGCGCCTGGGTGAGTTCTCCAAGCGTCCCACGCTGATGTTCAACGGCTATGGCGATCAGGTCGCCTCGATGTACACCGGCATGGACTTGAAGAAGTACTACTAGAGCCAGAGCCAGAGCCAGGAGCCAGGAGCCGGGGACCAGGGACCAGGGACGAAGGACGAAGGACGAAGGACGCAGGACGAACGAGGGACACCAGTGGAGCAGGACTTCAGTCCTGCTTCTTCACAGCGTCCATTTGCACTCTCCGCATGAAAAAGCTGGTCAAGCCGCTCGTGTTCGTGGCCTGCCTCGGGCCGCTCGCGTACCTGGCGTGGGAGGCGCTGCACGATCGGCTCGGCTCGAACCCGATCGAGGAGATCACCCACGAGACCGGCGTCTGGACGCTGCGTTTCCTGACGCTGACGCTGCTCATCACGCCGCTGCGGCGCTGCACGGGCTGGAACGTTCTGATCAAGTACCGCCGGATGCTGGGGCTGTACGCGTTCTTTTACGGCTGCCTGCACTTCACCACGTACATCTGGCTCGATCAGTTCTTCGACTGGCCGGGAATGGTCAAGGACATCGCCAAGCGGCCGTTCATCACCGTCGGCTTCACGGCCTTCGCGCTGATGATTCCGCTGGCGCTCACCTCGACGACGGCGTCAATACGATGGCTGGGTGGCCGGCGGTGGAACCTCCTGCACCGGCTGGTGTACGTAAGCGCGATCCTCGGCGTGATTCACTACCTGTGGCTCGTGAAGGCGGACACGTCGCGGCCGATTCGCTACGGCGTGATCGTCGCGATCCTGCTGCTCGCGCGGCTGATTCACACGATGCGTCAGCGGCCGTCGGCGTCGATGAGCCGCGTGGCCGCGCCATCGCCCGTCTCCCAGGCGGCGAGAACGCCGTAAGCGGTCGGCGTCAGCGCGACGAACTTGCCGGCCGCGTCGAGCAGTTGCGGCTCGTGTCCTGCGGCGGTGACCATCAATCCTCTCGCCGCATTCCACGCCACGACCGGCCCGCGCGCCGAGATCGCGAGCGCGGGGTTCACTCCGTTGCCGACGACGGATTCGGGCTGGCCGGGCGCCGCAAGGTAGACCGTCTGCTCGCGCCGCCAGACCGTGGTGATGTCGCCGCCGCTCGCGCCGACGCCCCCGCCGTCCATGGGGCAGGCGTCAAGCGTCCAACTGCCGGTGCCGAGCTTCTGCGGCGGCCCGAACGCGCCGGCTTTTCCACGAGCCAGGTAGAAATCGCGATGGCCGTCGAGGGCATTCCTGAACATCACGAGGATCTCGCCGGCCTCCGTGATCGCCAGCGACGGATGGCAGCACTGGCAAATCGTGCCCGAGGGCGATTGGTAGACCTGGACGTTCCGGCTCCACGTGCGACCCGCATCGCTCGAGATCGACGCGTAGAGCTGGGTCCCTTTCGCGCGCAGGTCCAGCCACGCCGTGACCACTGTCGAGCCGCGCGCTGCCATCGCGTGGAGCCCTTCCCGCGCGGCGCCGTCGATGTCGTTCACCTTCACCGCCGGGCTCCACGTGCGGCCGCCATCGGCCGATCGCCAGGCCATCAGGTCGCCGTCCTTCCCGCCACCGAGCATCCCGGCGATGGCGGTGACGATGACGGCGTCTCCGGCAACCGCGACGCGCGGCCCGCGGTGATTGCCGAGCGACAATGCCGGGACCCTGGCAACCGTCGTCAGCGTCCCGAAGGTCCGGCCGCCGTCCCGAGACGAAGACACGGAGATCGTGTTGGCCTCGGCGCACGCGAGGTATACCGCATCGCCGTCCGCCGCCAGTTGCGGCTGGCGGCAGGGGAGCGGGCGTCGGGGTTCGTCCGCGAACCCGATCGCAGACGACAGGGCGAGGGCCGAAAGGAGCGCGCCGATGGGGGACGTCTTCCGCATGCTGACGGCTATGATGGCGCGAATTTCGTCAACCGCATAGCATGACGCGATGTTCCGCGGTCTTCAGCGGCCGGAGACTCGAGCCGTCATTGGAGTGCTCGGCCTTGTTCTGGTGTTCTACGTCGTCAACAACGGCGTCTGGCTGCTGCTCGATCGATCGTCGCCGTCGTACGACAAGGCCGCACACGCCGGGTTCGCCCTGCAGTTCCTGCGGCTGTTCGAAGAGCCGACCCGCCTCTCGCTGGCGAAGCTGCTGAAGGTCACGCAGTACTGGCCGCCGTTCTTCCACCTGTCCAGCGTGCCCGTCACGATGGTCCTGGGCTTTTCGGTGGCGAGCGTCGCGGCCACGAATTTTCTTTTCCTCCCGGTCGCGGTATTCAGCATCTACGGCATCGGGCGCCGGCTCTTCGACGAGTGGGTCGGCGCCTGGGCCGTGGTGCTCACGCTGCTCTTTCCGATCGTCTACGCGCTCGCGAGGACGGTGCTCGTGGATTTCGCGCTGCTCGCGATGGTGGCGCTGTCGTTGAATCTCGTCTTGGCGAGCGACGGCGGCTTGTACCCGCGACGGAGCTGGGGCCTCGGTCTCGCCGCAGGTTGCGCGATGCTGACGAAGTGGACGGCCGTCGTGTTTCTGAGCGGGCCCGCGCTGTTCTGGCTCGTGCGATGCCTCAGGCGCGGGAAGCCTCGCCCCGTCGCGGCGGCGGCATCTCTCGGACTGGCCGCGCTGGCGTTCGCCCTCGTGGCGCTGCCGTGGTACGTGAAGGCGTTTGGGCCGTTCGTCGAGGGCGCAAAGGTGGCGTTCGGGTCGGATCCCCTGCAGGAAGGCGATCCGGCCGCGGTGCTGGACTCCGTCAAGTGGTACTGGCATGCCACCGAAAGCGCGCTGATACTGTGGCCCCTGTTGATACCGACGCTCGCGGGGCTCGCGGCGTGCCTGGTCTGGCGTCGGCATCGCGAGGGGCGGCTGTTCCTGTTGTGCTGGACGCTCCCGCCGCTCGTCTTCCTCGTGCTGATTCCCAACAAGGACGCGCGGTTTGTCGTCCCCGCGCTGCCCGCGGTCGCGATGATGGCCGCTGCAGGAATCCAATCGATGCCGTGGCGCACCGTTCGCTCTGCGATCTGGGCGTCCACCCTGGCCGTCGGCATCCTGCAGTTCTACGCGATCTCCTTCGGGTGGCCTTTTCCCGCCAGCCAGGCAAGCAACGCCCCGTCGCGCCGCGCCGATTGGCGAGTCGGCGAGATCGTATCGGCGATCGCCTCGACGCATGCTGCACGCCCGATGCTGGTGGGCGTGTTGCCGAACGAGCCGGACTTCGAGCCGAACCTGTTCATACTGGCCACCGCGATCGGCAGGCTTCCGTTGCACGTCAACGGGCTCGGCTACCATCGCGAGGCCGCCGAGGACTGGTCGCGCTACGACGCCATCGTCTCGAAGACCGGAACGCTGTCCCCTGAATACTCGGCCGGCAATCGCATTGCGCTTCGCCAGGATCTGGTCCGCCGGGCGCACGCGTCAGCCGGAGGGCTTCGCATCGCGCTGTGGAGGACATGGCCGCTGCCGGACGGCTCCCGGGCCGAGGTTTACACGATCACAGATACGTCCGGCACTCCGGGCACACCCGCGAGGTAAAGGCCGAGGGACCCGGGGCGCTTTCTTGCCCAGCCGCGGGAGGGCGTGCTAATATCAGTGTTTGTTGACGCGGGGTGGAGCAGTCCGGTAGCTCGTTGGGCTCATAACCCAAAGGTCGCGGGTTCAAATCCCGCCCCCGCAACCAAGTTTCCTAGGAAAAGGGTGGTCTTCGGGCCGCCCTTTTTCTTTTTTGTTCCGCGACTGTCCGTGAATTGTCCGTGTGCTTTAGCTCGCC
>Ga0065715_10088976_pt1 | contig 18672 bp, 11 predicted proteins | sample MisBulReplicate1_FD_59102 | JGI IMG/M metagenome (GOLD analysis project Ga0065715, IMG submission 59102) | Miscanthus rhizosphere microbial communities from Kellogg Biological Station, MSU, sample Bulk Soil Replicate 1 : eDNA_1 v2 (version 2) | ecosystem: Host-associated > Plants > Roots >...
CCACCGCCACTAATACTGCGACCAATGCGACGCGCGAAGGGCAAAGCAATCCAATCGGTGCCTATAGTTTTCCGGCCGCAACGCCGGACGCACATCCTTCGTGAGACAACCTGCCCCGCGGCCATAGTAGCCCACTACCGGAATGCTCATCGCTTGTGTCGGTCAGCCGCTTTGCGTACGCTGAGGTCAGGGATGTGACAGGCGCAATGGAAGGCAATGCGGTGCGGCACAACATGACGGCCGGCTACGCGTGGCGAGACATCGATGACCACTCTGAGATCCGCAGATCCTCTCTGGTACAAGGATGCCGTTTTCTATCAGCTCCACGTCAAGTCGTTCGCCGACAGCAACGCCGACGGCATCGGTGATTTCCCTGGACTCGCCTCGAAGCTCGATCACCTCGCCTCGCTCGGAGTGGACTGCCTGTGGCTCCAGCCCATGTATCCCTCGCCGTTCAAGGACGATGGTTATGACATCTCGGACTACACGAGCATTTATCCAGGCTACGGCACGCAACAGGATTTCGAGACGTTCCTGAGTCAGGCGCACGCCCGCGGGCTGCGCGTCATCATCGAGCTGGTGCTGAACCACACCTCCGATCAGCATGCATGGTTTCAGGAAGCGCGCAGCTCCATTGACAATCCGCGTCGCGATTGGTACGTCTGGAGCGATACCGATGATCGCTATCGCGGGGTGCGCATCATCTTCATCGACACCGAGCTGTCGAACTGGGCCTGGGATCCGGTATCGAAGACGTACTACTGGCACCGGTTCTTCAGCCATCAACCGGACCTCAACTACGACAACCCTGCGGTTCGCGAAGAAATATGGAAGGTGATGAAGTTCTGGCTGGATCTCGGCGTCGACGGGTTCCGTGTCGACGCGGTTCCGTACCTTGTCGAGCGCGAAGGCACATCCTGCGAAAACCTGCCAGAGACGCACGCCGTCCTGAAGGAGCTCCGCGCCCGCCTCGACGCCCACTTCACCGGCAAAGTGCTGCTGGCTGAAGCCAACATGTGGCCCGAGGACGTCTGCCCGTACTTCGGTGCGGGCGACGAGTTCCACATGTCGTTCCACTTCCCCATCATGCCCCGTATGTTCATGGCGCTTCGGCTCGAAGACCGCAAGCCGCTCATCGACATCATCGAGCGCACGCCGAGCATTCCAGACTCCTGTCAATGGGGCATCTTCCTGCGCAACCACGACGAGCTGACACTCGAGATGGTGACGGAGACGGAGCGGCAGTACATGTGGGACGAGTACGCCAAGGACCCGCGCGCGCGCATTAATCTTGGCATCCGGCGCCGCCTCGCCCCACTGGTGGACGGCGATCGACGCCGCATCGAGCTGATGAGCGGACTGCTGATGTCGCTGCCGGGGAGCCCGATCCTGTACTACGGCGACGAGATCGGGATGGGCGATAACGTCTATCTCGGCGATCGGAACAGCGTGCGCACGCCGATGCAGTGGAACGGCGGCATCAACGCCGGCTTTTCGCGGGCCGACCCAGAGCGCCTATGGCTACCGCTCATCTCGAGTGCCGTGTACGGATATCAGGCCGTGAATGTCGAGTCGCAGGAGCAGGTGCCGACGTCGCTGCTGAACTGGACGCGACGCCTCATCGAGGTTCGACGGTCGACCAAGGTCTTCGGCCGCGGGTCGATCGAATTTCTCAAGCCCGACAACCATCGCGTACTGGCGTTCACGCGGACGCTCGGACGCGACACGGTGCTCGTGGTCACCAACCTGGCCGGAACCGCGCAAGTGGTCGAGCTCGATCTGACACGGCTCGCCGGCGCGATCCCCCTCGAGATGTTCGGTGGCAGTATCTTTCCGCGAATCGGACGGGAGCCCTACATCATGATGATGGGGCCATACGATTTTTACTGGTTCCGACTACGCTGGCTCTAGTGGAGAGCGACAGTGCCCTTTCCGACGCATTACTCCGGCAGCTGATTGCCGTCGGCCAGGCGGACATCCTGGTCGGCCTGCCGACACTGAACAACGCGGCGACCGTCGTCGACGTCGTTCGCGCCGTTCACGGATGCTTCACGCGCGATTTCCCACGTCTCCGTACGGTCTTGATCAACTCCGACGCCGGCTCGACAGACGGCACACCAGACCTGATTCGCAACGCGTCGTTCACCGACGCAGGTATGGTTCAGACGTCGCACGCGCTGCGCACGATCCATCGCGTCGTCGCGCCGTATCACGGCCTGCCTGGCAAACTCACGGCCCTGCGGACCGTCTTTGCCGCGGGAGAACTGATGCAGGCGAAGGTAATCGTCGTTCTGGATCCCGGCGGACCGGCCACCATTGCCGAGCGCGTGACCGAGCTCATCGTCCCCATCGCTCGCGCTGAGGTCGAGTTCCTGGCGCCGCGCTATCGACGACATCCTCGCGACGGCGTCCTCATCACGCAGCTCGTGCGTCCCCTGGTGCGCGCCCTTTACGGCGTGGCGCTCGACGAGCCCCTTGGCGCGGAGTTCGCCTGCTCAGGACGTTTTTCATCGCACTGTCTCGAGCAGGACATCTGGAGTCATGAGGCCGCGCGGTTCGCGATCGATTTGTGGCTTCGAACCGAGGCCCTGGCCAAGCGGTTCGTGGTCGGTCAGCTCTGGCGTCCCGCCATCACGACCGCCGGCGCGCGGACCACGCTCCGCGAGGCCGTGCGGCAGGTGGTTCTCTCGTTGGTCGAGAGCCTTCGCGCCCACGAGTCGTACTGGCTGAAAGCCGACGGCGTCGCGGAGTTGCGCAACTGGGGTACTGATCCGGTCGTGCTGCCCGATGCCGCGACATGGGACTATCAGGCTCTGGGTGAACAGGCTCGACACGACCTCCTCGAGATAAAGCCGCTCCTCGAGGAAGTGCTCGAGCCGGATCTATGCGCCCGGCTTATGGATGACGGCCCGGGCGTGAGCGCCCGGCTTGACGACGAGCTGTGGGTCCGGAGCGTATATGCGTTCGCGATCGCGACACGCCTCGGCCGCACCAGTATCGAGCACCTGGCCGACATGTTTGCTCCGATCTACATGTGGCGCGCCTCGGCGTTCATGTCGCACACCGCCTCTGACACGCCGGCCATCATGCAGGAAAAACTCAACTCACTTTGTGAAACGTTCCTACGGCTGAAACCAGCGCTCGTCGCCCGCTGGTCGGTCGACATGTGAGGTTACGATGATTCAAGAAATCGCCAATGCGCTTGTCGAGTCGTGGCGCAACTTTGCCACCGCATTCGTGCTCTTCGTGCCGCGACTGGTCGCCGCCACGATCATCTTCGCCGGCGGGTTTTTCGTCGCGCTTCTCGTCCGCCGAGCCATCCAGCGGTTTCTCGCCTGGCTGGGCGCCGATCGCGTGTCGCTGCGCATCGGTGCCAGCGAGATGCTGCGCCAGGCCGACATGCCGACCGCTGAAGCGCTGATCGCGAAGATCGTCTTTTGGATTGTGTGGATAGGCTTCATCGTGTCGGCGGTCGACACGCTGCAGTTCGAGCCGTTTCAGGGACTCGTCGCGGAGTTCTTCCGGTTCGTCCCGCGTTTCCTGCTGGCGCTGCTGGTGCTCGCGCTCGGCTTCCTGGTCGGCAATTTTCTCTGGCGTGCCACGCTGCTGGCGTCCGTGAATGCCGGGCTGCCGGGCGCGCGCATGCTGAGCGGCGCGCTGCGCGTCCTGGTGATCGCCATCGGGATCGTGATGGCACTCGAGCAGCTGGGACTGGCGACGGCCGTCGTGCTGACGGCGTTCGCCATCGCGTTTGGCGCGCTCATGCTGGGACTGGCCATCGCGTTCGGGCTGGGCGGACGGGACGCCGCGAAGCAATTGATCGAGCAGCAGCTCCATGCGAAGAGAGAGCGCGACGCAGATGCCGCGCCTCACTTGTAGTCGGGCGCACAATGCCGATTCCTCGATCAAGCGGCGTGCTCCTCCATCCGACTTCCCTGCCGGGCGCCTTCGGCATCGGCGATCTCGGTCCCAGCGCCTTCGAGTTCATCGAACTGCTCGCATCCGCGGGCCAGCGATTATGGCAGGTGCTGCCGCTCGGGCCGACCGGCTACGGCGACTCCCCGTATCAGTGCTTTTCCGCGTTTGCCGGCAATACCCTGCTCGTCAGTCTCGAAATACTGATTGAGGACGGCCTGCTCACCGCGTCGGAGGCCGGTGACTGGCACCTCTCCCAATCAGGGAACGTTGACTTCCCGGCGGTCATCGCCCAGCGTCACGCGCTGTGGCCGCGAGTGCTCGAACGCTTTGATGCGGCGGGGGGCACGCCGATGCGCGATCGTTTCGACCGCTTCTGTCTCGCGCACGCGAACTGGCTGGACGACTTCGCGCTGTTCATGTCCGTCAAGGAAGCGCACGGGCACATCGCCTGGACAGCCTGGGAACCTGACATCGCGCAGCGCGATTCATCGGCCATCGCGCGCTGGTCGGCCCGCTGCGCTCGAGAGATCCGGCTGCAGAAGCTGACGCAGTTTCTGTTCTTCGAGCAGTGGCAGCGCGTGCGCAACGCCTGCCGCGCGCGATCGATCGAGATTATGGGCGATCTGCCAATCTTCGTCGCGCACGACAGCGCCGACGTGTGGGCGCAGCGAGAGTTGTTCCGTCTCGACTCCGACGGCCAACCGACCGTCCTTACCGGCGTACCGCCGGACTACTTCAGCGCAACGGGTCAGTTGTGGGGGAATCCCCATTACCGGTGGGATGTCATGGGACAGACCGGGTACGCCTGGTGGATCGAGCGCTTTCGCGCCCTGCTCTCGCTGGTCGATCGCGTCCGCATCGATCACTTCCGCGGATTCGAGGCGTCGTGGGAAGTGCCGCGCGGCGCGACAACGGCCATGCGAGGCGAGTGGGTGAAAGGGCCTGGCGTGGCGCTCTTCGAAGCCGTGCAGGCAGCACTGGGTCGGCTGCCGTTCGTGGCTGAGAACCTCGGCGTGATCACCCCGGAAGTGGAAGCGTTGCGCACGCGGCTGCAGCTTCCCGGAATGGCCATCCTCCAGTTTGCGTTTGGATACGACCCTCAGGCACCCGATTTTAAGCCCCACAACTACCAACGGAACCTTGTGGTCTACACCGGAACTCACGACAACGACACTTCGGTAGGGTGGTGGACTGGTGGAACTGGCCACAGTACACGATCGGACGCGGAGCACAAGAACGAGCGTGGGTACGCCCGCCGTTATCTCGACCTTGACGGACGAGAGGTGCACTGGCAGTTTATTCGCGCAGTCCTGGCGTCGGTCGCGGATACGGCGATCGTTCCAGTGCAGGACCTTCTCGGCCTCGGCAGCGACGCGCGTATGAATCGGCCCGGCACGGACACTGGCAACTGGAGGTGGCGGCTGGTTCCTGGGCAGCTTGGTCGCGACACGGCGCGAAAGCTCGCCGTCATGACCCAGACATATGAAAGGGTCTAACCGCTTGCATCGGAGGACTCTTATCCCACCTGAGCCATGTTCTTAAGGAGCTCGAGATTGACGAACGTCTGCCCTCCGCCGTACGCCTCGCTGAACTTCTTGTACAGGTCCTGCACTTCGTTTGGGAACGCTTCATACAAGATTTTTGAGATGGTGTAATCGGCGTCCTTTACGGCCGGGTTCAACCAAAAGACATACAAGACGGTATTGTTGGCGCCCGGTTCACGCGCCTTGAAGACTTTCCAACCTTGCGCCTGTTGCTTGCGGACTGGATCGGCGCTGGACTGCAGCGCCTGTTTCAGCCGGTTGACGACCATCTCAAAGTCCGCCGTTTTCTCAGGTTTGATCGTGTTAAGAATCATGCCCGCGTCAGCACCGAAAACGCGGCCCTTTGTCGCTTGAGCTGCCTCGGATCCGCGTGCGATTGCCAGCGATGGGGCGCAGATCAGCGCTTTCAAGATGTCACGTCGATTCATGAAGTCTCCTTCTGGTAGATAGTCGTCTGCCACAAGTACACCTTTGGAGCCGACAATGTGCCATCCCCTTCGGACAGTATTTTCAGAGCTACGAGAGACGAGTTCGTCCAGTTAAAACATGAACTTCACGCCGAGCTGAAGCTCACGCATCGGCTTGCGCGTACCGAGGATTCTTCCGTAATTCGGGTTGGTGACCGACGTATTCGGGTCGCCCCACACGGGCTGATTGAACGCATTGAACGCTTCAAGCCGGAACTGCAGATTTCTGGTGTTCGCGAACCTGAAGTTGCGCATGATCGACATGTCGAAATTGAAGATCCCAGGGCCGATGATGCTGTTCCGCTCGGCGTTCCCGTAAGTGAACTGCGCTTGCTGCACGAACGCCGCGGTATTGAACCACTGATCAATTGTTTTCGGACCGTCGTTCGGATCCTCGCCCGGTACGACGTCCGGGCGATTAGTGCTGCCCGTACCTGCGCGGTCATTCCCCGTGGCCGGATCACGCGGGAAGCCGCTCGACAAGCTCAGGATGTTCGTGAACTGCCACCCACCTAGAACGGCGGCTCCGATCCCCGACTGCAGGAACGGCTTGCCGTTGCCGAACGGGAGCTCGTAGAGCAGCGACGACACGATCCGGTGACGGACGTCGAAGATCGAAAGGCCCCATTCGCACTCGAAACAGTTGCTGTTCTGCGGGAACAGCGCGTCCCCGTCGAGCGTGCGGATGCCGCTGCCGTTGTCCCTCGACTTCGAGAACGTATAGCCGACGAGCGCCGAGAAGCCGTGATCGAGGCGGCGCGTCAGCTTCGCGGTCAGCGAGTTGTACTTGGCCTCCGCGTGGTTACCGATCGACTGAATCCTGGTGAACTCCGGATACGGGCGGCGCGTCTGCGTGCTGCCCGGCCCAGGCGTCACTTCGTTGAGGTCGTACATTCGCTCGAGCTTGTAGCTGCGCGAACCCAGATAACCGATTTCCAGCGCTGCATTCCGGCCCAACTCGCGCTGGATGTTGAAGAGATACTGCACCATCCGCGGCGTAGCGCGGTCGAAGTCATTGCCGAGAACGTAGTGGTTCGAGATGCACACAAGTGGCGGCTGCACACCGCAGGCATTGGTCCCGAATCCCGCAAATGGGGCGCTCCAGTTGAGGTTCAGGAGCAGCGGGTCGGAGGTGTCCTGACGGCGCCCTGCCGCGTTGCGAGCCATGTCGAAGCGCGGATTGCCCGTGTCCTGCATATAGAACATGCCGGCGCCGGCCCGGATGGACCACTCAGTGCTCGGCGTCCATGCCCATCCAACACGCGGCGCGAAATTCAGCTTGTCGTCATCGACGAGTCGCTTGTTCAAACGGCCGTCGCGCGCGGTCTGGATGGCCGGATTGAAGCGGATGTTGAAATCCTCGTAGAAGTCCCCCTCGCCAATCCGCACAAGCGTCGGATGCCGCGAGTAATCGGCCACGGGCATGCCCTTATCCAAGAAGGGCATGGAGGCGTTGATCAGCGTGCCGGCCTTGTCCTCGAACGGTGGAACGTACTCATACCGCAAGCCGAGGTCGAGCGTCATGTTATCGCGCATCCTCCAGGTGTCGGCGATGTAGTAGCTGTGGCTGACCGCGCGGAATTCTGTCACCGCCAGCTGGACCGACAACTCGGAGAGACGCTGGTAGCCGAGGAGGAAGTCGGCAAATGCGGGTGCTTGCGTGACCGCCGCACCCGTCAATGATCCCGTCGCCCGGCCGTCGAACTGGAACGAACCGCGAGGGAACTGATTGCCGACCTGGTTGTAATGGTCAATCCGCAGGGAGCCGCCGACCTTGAACGAGTGCCGGCCCCTGATCCACGATACGTTGTCGATAATCTCGAACACTTTGTTCCGATTGGTATAGGGTCCCTCGCTGTTGTCGCCGAAGCCGCTGAACCCGTTGATGCCAACGCTCGGAATTCCCCACGCCTCCGGCGGAATCGACGCCATGCCGGGGATGGCCAACTCCTTCGTGACGTCGCGAACGAAGGCCGACTCGCGTCCGAACGTGTTGAAGAACGAGTTGTAGCCAAACCGGAACTCGTTGACGACCGTCGGCGAGAGCGTGCGCGTGTTGCCGATCATCGCCTGATGAATGCGGTTGACGAGCTTCGTGCCGTTCAACTTCAACGCCGGCGAAATTTCATCGTCCCTGCTGTGGCTGTAGCGGCCCATCCAGGTGGACGATGCACTCTGCACGAAATCGATGCGTTGTGTGAGCTGGTCTTTGTCGATGACGCGGTTCTGCTGGGACGTGTAGTTGTTCGAGGTGCCCGCCGCCGTCGGCTCGGGATAGAACTCGAGCAGCTTGGTCGAGATCGGATGGATACGGCTGGCCGGAATCCGGTTTCCGGGAAACGCCTGACACGTTCGGCTCGATCCGCTCACGGAGCACGTCGCGGGGTCGTATAGCACCCCTGAGTACGACGAGAAATCACCGGTGCGCCATGCGGCAGGCGGAACGGAATAATTGTTCTGGGATTGTTTTCGGTCTCGGTAGCCTTCCCAGTTGGACATGAAAAAGATCTTGTTCGTCCACACCGGGCCGCCCAGGGTGTAGCCGTACTGATTCCACTTGAACGGCGGCTTCGGCAGGGCGGCCTGCCCGGCAGTGAACGCGTAGGGCCGCGAGTCCAACGCGTCGCTGCGGTGGAACTCGAACACCGTGCCGCGAAACTGATTCGAGCCGGACTTGGTAACGACGTTCACCTGGCTGGCCGCGCGCCCGAACTCTGCCGAGTAGATACCGGTCTGCACCTTGAACTCTTCAAGGGCGTCCACCGACGGCAGGAGAATGTAGGAGTTGAAGTTGACGTCGGTGTTGTCCACCCCGTCGAGCGTGTAGTAGTTGAACTCGCGTCGCTGCCCCGAGATCGAGATCTGCTGGTTCGCGCGCGAGCCGCCCTGACGCGACCCCGCCTGACCGGCGCCGGCGAACTCGGCGCTGACGTTCGGGCTCAGCGCGACGAGCGACAGAAAGTTGCGCCCATTCAGCGGCAGCTCGACGATACGCCGGTTCTCGATGACCGTGCCCACGGTCGCGTTTTCCGTAGTGATGAGAGGCGCGACGCCGGTCACCTCGGCACTTTCCGACAGCGTGCCGATTTCCATGGTGAAATTCAGGCGGAGCGTCTGCTCGACATGCAGCTCGGCGGTGTTCTGCACCGTCTTGAACCCCTGCAGCTCGGCCTTGACCGTATACGTCCCTGGCGGCATCGCAGGGAAGCTGTACGCGCCCACTTGGTTGCTCGTGCCTTCGCGAATGGCGTTGGTCGCGTTGTTCTGTGCGGTCACGCTGACGCCTGGAACGATCGCGCCGGAAGTGTCCTTCACCTCACCGGTGATTGTGCCCAGTGTCTGAGCCGAACAGGGCACACATAAGAAAAGCCAAACGAAAACCGCCGAAGTGTGTCGGGACATCACGCACTGATCCTTTCTTCGGATGTGGCGAGAGTTGTGCGCGCAATGTACCTGGCAGGCGAGGATCCGACTATAAGGTGATGCCTGTATTCTTGCCCTGGCAAATCATGATCGAATCGTAATTGAGTAGGTAGGCACGTGAGGCCGCGTGCCTATTCCTGGTCTACTTGAATGCGACCCTTTGACCTTCGACGGTGAGGCCCGCGCGCAGGCTCCCCGCCTCCCCCGGCGCAAACAGAAGCTCTCCCCGCATGAGGTGACGAAAGTCGGCCTGGTTGTATTGAGCGCGCATCAGACCCGTGGGCGTATGTGAGCTGTCGGGCAGTAACAGATGTCCGAGTTCGTGTGCCATGGCGGCTGCCAAGACTGCTCCTCGCGGCACTTGATACCCTCGGGCAACTGCCTCCACTCGGGCCGCGAGCACGTAGGCGATGCCGCCGTGGTGGCCGGATGCAGCTGGCGTAAATCCCAGAACGTCCGCCGATGGAAGTCGAGAAAAGGTCGCGGATGGCGGCGCGATAAGGATTCTTACCGTCCTCGGTGGCAGGCGATCTCTCTCGGGTGTCGGCCGGGCTGAACGCCATTCGAGTGTGACGCCAGCCCGATCGTAGATTCTCGTAACCAACAATTCCGATGTGTCGAGCAAGAACGCGGGAAAGTCTGCGTTGTTGTGGACGACGATTCCCACGACGGGATGCGGATCCTGAGCGACGGCGTGCGTCTCGTAGCGCACGCCGATCGTCGTCAAGAAAGCAGCGGCCAGACAGACACGCGGCACTCTACACGAGTCAATCGCTCTCACGAGAAGATCAGAATACGAACTTCAAGCCGAACTGCAGGATCCGCGGATCTCCAGAGGCGGAATCCGTGCTGGTAATCTTCCCGAGCGTGCTTGCGTTGTTGACGTTCGTGTTCGGGTTGCTCAAGTTCACCTGGTTGAACACGTTGAAGAATTCCGCGCGGAACTGCACATAGCCGGCGTTCGAGTACCGGAAATTCTTCGACAGCGACATGTCCCAGCTGTGCAGCGAGGGTCCGTAGTAGGCGCCTTTGCCAACCGTGCCGAACGTGCCGAGGTCGTTCTTCGCAAACGCGGCAGGGTTGAACCACCACACACAATTGCTGCAGCTCCCCGAGGGAGCCGAAATGCTGGCGCCCGTGAGCTTCGCACGGTCATTGCCAATACCGTCGAGCGAGTTGTCGGAACCGCTCGTCACGGTAAACGGGCTGCCCGTCTGATACTGCATGACGCCCGACCACTGCCATCCACCTAGAACCCATCTCGCCGGGCCGTCCATGCTTGCGCCCGGCAGATCCAGCACCCACGACGTTGTAAAGCGGTGGCGATGATCCTGATCGAGTGGGCCCCAAACCAGCGACTGGTCCTGCGGGAGAAAATACGGGATCAGCTCGCTTCCAAAGTTCCCCTCGACTTTTGACAGTGTGTAGTTGCTCGTAATCGTGAAGCCGTGGGCGTAGCGCTTGCTGAGGGTCAACTGCATCGAGTTGTAGTTTGACTTGCGATCCTGCACCTGCGAGTTCACGGCGCCGATATGGGCGGCCGCAAACTGGCGGCGGGCGTCGGTCGTGCCCGTCGTGGCGCCCGGCGCGTAAATGGCCGGATTCAGTTGAACGCCGAATCTGCCGTGGCGGTTGCGCGATCCGACATACGCGGCGCGGGCCATGACCCCCTGCGTCACTTCCCGCTCGAACGTGAGATTGAAGTTGTACGTGACCGGCGTGACATAGTCCTCGGCCAGCGTTTCGATGAGCACGGGCGTCGGGAAGATTGCCTGTTGCGTACCGATCGTCCCGTCGGTGATCAAGCTGAAGTCGTCTCGTCCACGATACGGGTCTGAAAACGGACCCTGCGGCCGCGTGACCGACAGCCGCAGGTTCCACGGTGCGGCGTTGACGGCCCCGTTTCCCGACTCGCCGTCACGATGCTGGTCGTAAAACGTGCCGCCACCGCCGCGCAAACTTGTCTTGCCGTCACCGGTGATGTCCCACGCGAAACCTAACCGTCCACCCCAGTTGTTCGTCGCAGCGTTGGTACCATCCTCTGGGACGCCTGGATCGCCGCGGAACGTTTCACCGCGCGGCGCCTGCGGAAATCGCTCTGAGTGCACGTTGTTCGCGTAGTCCTCCAGCGTAAAGAGCTCGATCCGGCCGACCTTCTCGTGCCACGGCGGAGACGGCTCGAACCGTACACCGAGGTTCAACGACAGGTTCGAACGCACCTTGTAATCGTCCTGGAAGAACATCGACCCGTAGTTGACAACGTAATCCTTGTACTCCCCGGTGCCCTGGTCGAAGCTGCTAAGCGCTCCGATCATGAAGTCCGCGAGCGTATTGCCCGTGCCGCTCGTGGAATTACCCGACCACTGGAAGTGGCCGGCCCGGCGGTACTGATTGCGGATTTCGACGACATAGTGCTGCCACTCGCCCCCGAACTGCATGTTGTGCCTGCCCTTCACCCAGGTCGTGCGATTGTTGAATTCGTAGCCTGGCCTGAAGAATGAGGCTTCGAGGTTGTCCCCGATGTTGAAAAAACTATTGGCATTGATTTCCGAAATCGACGGCAAAGTCGGATAGATCGGCAGCCGTACGCCGAGTTCTTTCATGGACGGGACCCCGGACGGGGGAAAGCGGCGCGAGAACGTGCGGTTGTAGCCGAAGCGCGCCTCATTGAGCAGAGTGGGCGTGAAGGTCCGCGTATGTGATCCAACGATGTTCTGCATGCGCGTGCTGGCCTCGAGCGTCGGATTACGATAGGTCAGCAGGTTGCCTTCGGTGTACGTCGGATCGGTGTGGAACTGATCGAAGAAGTACCGCACGCTCAGTTGATCTTTCTCACCAACCAATTGATCGGCCTTGAGAACGACCTGATTGTCCGCCTGTCCAACGCGGCGCGGAATCGAGATGCGGCCGTCCCCCACACCCACGGGGATGTACTTCAGGACGTTCAGCGAGGCCGGGTCGAGCCGATTGACCGGAATCTGGTTGTTCGGGAACGGCTGGCCCGTGAGCGGGTCGCGAATGGTGGTGCTGCCGAAGTTGCCGGCACGCTGTTCAGCCGTCGGCACGGTACCGGTGAGCGTGCCGCCGACGTTTTGAATCTTTGTGGCCTGCCAACCGGCGAAGAAGAACGTCTTGTTGTGCCGGATGGGTCCGCCGAGGTAGCCGCCGTACTGCTTGCGCTTCAGCTGGTCGACAGTGGCCGCAAACACGTTCTTCGAGTTGAACGTATTGTCGCGGAAGTATCCGAATGTGCCACCGTGGAAATCGTTCGTGCCTGAGCGTGTGACGGCGTTGACGACCGCCCCCGCGCTATTACCCTGGGCCGCGCTGTAGTTGCTCGTTTGAATGCTGAATTCCTGAAGCGCGTCTGGGAACGGGAACGGCTGGTTCTGCTGAAAGTACGGGTCCGTGTGACTGGTGCCGTCGAGGCGGAAGGACACCTGCCGTGATTCGGTCCCGTTGGTCGACAGCCGCAGGGCGCCCGGGATCGTTTTTCCCGACTCGCGATCGACCGCGGTCAGCACCATGCCGGCGACGAGCGTGCTCAGCTTTGCCGCGTCCCTGCCGTTAAGTGGCAGCTCCACGATTCGCTTGGAATCCACCACCTCGCTGATCGTGGCCGACGACACGTCGACGGTTGCGGCCTCTCCGGAAACCGTCACCGTTTCCGACAGGCTGCCGAGTTCGAGCGCGAAGTTCAGCGTCAGGTTCTGATTGGCCTGAAGCACGACGCCTTTGCGCTGCGACGTGCGGAAGCCGGTGAGCTCCGCGGCGATGTCATACGTGGCAGGTCGCAGCGCCGTGAATGTGTAGCGCCCGTCTGCGCCGCTGATCGTATCGCGCGAAATGCCTGTGGCTGTTGCGACCGCCTTGACGGTCGCACCGGGCACCACACCCCCGGAGTTGTCCGTGACCACGCCGTTAATCTGCCCTGTCTGGGCGAACGCGGGACCTGCCGCGACCATTGCGAGCAAGAGCATGCCTATCGTTCGATTCATCGCCACACCTCGATAGCGCACCTTAACGCCGGCGCGCTAACATCGCTATCCTCGAGGGCGGGTATTCTGGGACTGGAAAGATAGGATATCCATGCAATCCGAGACGTGATGGTGCATCCATCTTGGTTTTGCCAGCTAAACCGGCACGTTCTGCGCGACGCCCGAGGCGTAGTGCAACGGCTTGGTCCACAGGCTCTCGAGCTCCTCCAAAATGTCTGAGGCCCAGCCGAACACATCTCGGCCGGCGACCACGCGGCGCATCGCCCGCATCCGCGTCAACCGTTCGCCGCGCGACATGTCCAGCGCGCGTTCCAAGGCATCGGCAAATCCTTCAACATCATACGGATTGAACAGCAGTGCATCGCCGAGCTCCTGAGCCGCGCCGGCAAGCGTGCTGAGAATAAGCACGCCGTCCTCATCGTCTCGTGCAGCGACAAACTCCTTCGCTACAAGGTTCATCCCGTCCGCCAGCGAACTGACGATGCAGAAATGAGCGAGTCGGTACAGTGCCACAAGGCTGTGTAAGTGGAGCGCGCCTTTATAGTATCGAACGGGTGGAGGCAGGCCCGGAACGCCGTGAGCCGCATTCAGTGCAGTGACGCGACGATCGATTTCCTTCTCTATATCGCTGTAGCTCTGTAGCTCTGACCGCGACGGCACACCGATCTGCACGAACGTGAGTCGTCCGCGCAGCGTCGGGCGCCTGGTGAATAAGCGGTCGAGTGCCTCGAGGCGTTCAGGGATCCCCTTGGTATAGTCCAGGCGATCGACCCCCAGGCCGATGATGGGTGCCGTCAAGGACAGTTCTCGCACGAGCCGTTGCTGTTCTCGATTGAGGCCGGCGTCCGCGACAACACCTTGAATCCGGTCGTAATCAACGCCGATCGGCACGGAGATGATGGCAGTGGTGCCGCCGTTGAAGCGAACGGACGCGCCGTCCTCTTCAATGTCGCCGCCCAGTTCGTCTACTGCCAACAGAAAGTTGTCGCGATCATGATCCACTTGAAACGCGAGAAGATCGTTCGCTAACAACCCGGTTAACAGCTCGCGCCGCCACGGGCAGATTCTCAACCGGTCCGGATACGGCCATGGGATGTGCCAGAACAGCGCGGTCCGCGCCGAGCGGGTGAGGGCGCGAAGCTTCGGTGCGACGAGTGCCAGGTGATAATCCTGAATGAATACCGGTGTATCGGCGCTCGGTAATTCGTCTGCGATCGCCATCGCAAATTGGGCATTAATGGCCTGGTATGCTTCCCAGTCTTCGACACGGAATTTCGGTCGCACGTCCACGAGGTGACATAGCGGCCACAATCCTTCGTTCGCGAACCCGCCGTAATACGCCGCAAATTGTTCAGGCTCGAACCACAACCGGCGCAGCTGATAGGACGGGCGATCCGGCGGAACAGCGATCTTGTCTCTCGCATTCACGACATCGCGATCGGCCGTACCAGCACCGTGGGCGATCCAAATGCCGCGGCGCTCCCGCATCAGTGCATCGAGCGCGACCGCAACACCACCTGTGGCCGGAACCACGGCGACGCTCCCGTCATCGGCGAAATTGTGCAGGTACGGCTCGCGATTGGATACGACAAGGAGCGGTCGGGACCGCGTCGTCTCAATCTCGCCCGATCGCACCAGGCCGAGCCGAAAAAGAAATGGTCCAGTGAGCTCGTCGAAGACGAGGACCGCAATGACCAATGCCTGGAGTTGGCTTCCCCAACCCGGAAACTCTGCCGCGATCGCCGCAGCGAGTCCGAGCGTAATCCCGGCCTGCGAGACAAGACCGGTCCACAGATGGCGACCGATGTTCACGTCAATCGACGACGATCTCAGAGCCGCCACAGTGCCCAGTCTAATGACGAGCACACGAGTGACTCCGAAGACGAGCGCAAGCTGCCCAGCCGCCAGAAGCATATCGAGCCGAAGCGATGCGCCAACGGCGACAAAAAACAGGATCAGCACAGGAAGAGCACTCGCCTGAATGGCACCCTTGAGCGTATCGCCTTGAGCGACGGCGACGTTTTCGATCACGAGACCAGCCGCCAACGCCGCCAGCAAGGGCTGGAATCCCTGACCCACGCCGATCTGACTCAGCAATGCGCAGACCGCTAATAGCGCCAAGCTCATTTCACGGCCGACGTAGCGGAGATAGAGCGCAAACAGCGCGCCAATCAGCGTGCCGAATCCAAGCGCTCCGCCGATTTCCCACAGGAGATCGATCATGAAACGGGGATCGGTCACGCTGCCGTCACCGAACGCCACCCGTGCTCCCTGCATGAGGAACGAGAACAACAGAAGCACGACGAGGTCTCCGAGCACCACGACGGCCAGCACGAGCTGCGAGAATCGCCCGCGCGCGCCAGTTTCGGCGATGACGGCTGCCGTCATGGTTGGCGAGAAACTGATCATGGTGACGACGAGCAGCGCCACCATCGCGACTTTTTCCGTTCCATGCGCGCGTGGTGCGATGGGCAGCCAGCGCCAGCCGAACCACGCCAAGACGCCGAGGCTGAACGCGGCGACCGAAAGCACAACGAGCGCAAGGCGCACGCTGTGCGGCGTCCGGCGCTGCAGTCGATCGAAATTCAAGCTGAGCCCGGCGATGAATGCGATCAGTGTTGTGGCAAGGCCGGTGAGCGTTTGGAGCTGTGCCGCCACGCCCTCATTAATCACATTTCCGAGATACGGTCCGATAATCAGACCAAACAGGAGATATCCAGTCAGCCGCGGGAAACGGAAATTCCGCAGCAGGTCGCCGGCGACCAATGCTGCCGCGAGCGTGAAGCCGACAGCCAGATCGATATCGGCACTGACATTCGTTGCCGATCCATGACGCCTGACAAGAAGTACTGCAGTCGTCACGAGGACGATAGCGAGAACACGCGTCATGCGGCGACAGGTTCCCGCGATTTGCCGAGCACCGCGAGCAGCTCCCAACCAACGGACACCATCACCACCGTTGCGAGCACCGTCGCCGAACTCTCGGGAAATGCCGACCAAGCCTGACCGGCGTCCAGACCTGCGGCGATGCCGATCACGCTTGGTCCAATCCACCCGTCTGATTCGTACACGAAGAGGAGATTTGTGAGCGATCCCACTACGACGCAGGCGGCCGCGAGATAGAAGGAGCCAATCGACGGCTCGAAGCGTGCGCCGGCGACGAGCAGCAGCATGATGATGGGCGGCCGTTGCAGGTAACTGATATCGCGCTCGAGACGGTCCCGCGCCGGACCGCCGGCCAACCGCCATCCCACACCGGCAAGAAATCCTCCGAACAGAGCCGACATCGACAACGAGGCTGATGTTCCACCGAGCAACAAAACCGTCCCCAACACGAACACGTGTTGCTCGCTCGCGTCGGCCGTGTCCTTGACAAGCAGCCAGGCGGCTGCCGCAATCGCAGTCACGGCAACGCCGAACACTACAAGCGTGCTGGCGATCGCAGAGGATGACGAGGACCTGATTGACACGAGTGCGATACCGAACATCACGATCGCTGCTGAGGTCGAGCCGATACGGGCGTGCGCACCGACAAGAATGCCGACGGCCACCAGACTCGCCCAAATCGCAGGGTCCAACGCGGAAAGGACTGGGTCTGTCAGTACATTTAAAGCTTCCAATCGAAGAACGGCCCCTAGCAGCAGAAAGAGAAGGATTGAGGTCGACGACATCATTTCTGTAACGCGAGGACGTGGTGGCTATCGTCGCGGGTCACTGCGAGGAGCAATGCTGCCTCTGGCGATAAATCGGCGAATGCGCGCACGATGGCTTCTGGTGCCGGGTCGCCCTGTTCGTCAAGATACGTGATGACATCGCGCGGACGAAGCCCCGCTCGCGACCCGGCGGAACCGGGTGCGACGCGAACGACTTGTGCTCCATTCTTGACGCGGCGCATCTGTAAACCCAGCGTCGGCGGTGTGGGCGTGGGGGCAGGATCTTCGGACTTCAGAGCCGTCGCGGTCAGGACGACCTCGCGTGAGCCCGATCGGTCGCGAACGCGTAATGGCACGACGTCGCCACCATCGATGCGTGCGACTGCAGCCGCCCAATGGCCCATTGAAGGAGTGTCGATGTCTTTCACCCGCTCGATTACGGATCCGGGCCGCAGCTTGCCGGCAGCGGGGCCAGCTGGATCACTCCATGTAATGACCACTCCCGAATCAGCGCCCGTGGCGCGCGCGATTGGCACGGTGAGTGGCTGCACGCTGAGCCCCAATTCGCCGGGGGGCTTCCGATCACCTTCCAAAAGCGCAGCTGCACGGTTCATGACCACTTCCGCCGGAACGATCACCAAGCGTCCGAGCGTTGAGGCGGCCACACCCGCCATCTCGCCGCCTGTCGTGAACAGCAACGTTCCGGGCCGCAACGTCACATCGGCGGGCGTCAGCCACACCGAGGCTTCCCAGTCGGGACTCATGGCTTCTGTCATTGATCCGATGAATACCGGCCGCAGCGAAATGCGACCCTCGAACAACTCAGCGGCAACGAGATACCGCGCGTAGTCCACTCGTCGAGGGGCCCAGACGGTCAGAACCGGTGCATTTGATACCGGAACGCGTACCAGGGCGAGCCCCGTCGGGCGATCTCGCGCAAGCACGGCTCCCGTCAGGTGGTCCTCTTGCATGATGGCGACCGCCGCATCTGACTGAATCCTGAGCGCCGTGTACTGACGGTCGACGACGGCAACGGAGGCCATCACGCGCGGTGTGAGCGCAAAAATGGCGAACGCCTCGTCCTCGAACGGTGATCTGGGCGCCAGTTGTGCGAGCACGGGCATCACGGTGTTGCCACGCGCGTCATCACCGCCAAAACGCACTCGCGCGAGCGCCACCAAGACGAGACTGGATATCAGAGCGATTGTCAGCAGCAGCCGGGTTTCACGCGAAATCCGCGGTGCTCCGCTCGGAAAACGAGTCATCAGCCCTCAGGAGATGACGCCGCGGCGGACGGCGTACAGAACCAGCTCGGCCGTGTTGTGTACGTCGAGCTTCTGCAGGATGTGCGCGCGGTGCGTCTCCACGGTCGTGACGCTAATCGACAGCAGTTCCGCCACCTCTTTGTTGCTGCGACCTTCGGCAATCAGCTGAAAAATTTCGCGCTCGCGTCCGGAGAGCGCATCGTACCGGTCGACAATGCCCTTCTCGGAGAGGCGGCGCAAATAATCATCCAGCATCACCTTCGCGGCGACCGGACTGAAAAAGGACTTTCCTGCGGCAACCGCGGTCACGCCGCGGATCAGATCGGTATCCGCCGAATCTTTCAACAAGTAACCGCGGGCTCCGGCTTGGAGTGCCGGTGTGATGAACGCCTCATCGGAGTGCA
>Ga0065715_10000389_pt1 | contig 18649 bp, 12 predicted proteins | sample MisBulReplicate1_FD_59102 | JGI IMG/M metagenome (GOLD analysis project Ga0065715, IMG submission 59102) | Miscanthus rhizosphere microbial communities from Kellogg Biological Station, MSU, sample Bulk Soil Replicate 1 : eDNA_1 v2 (version 2) | ecosystem: Host-associated > Plants > Roots >...
TCTGACATCTATTCGTTAGGCGAAACACTTTGGTTCGCGCTTACCGGAAAACCCCCATTTGCCGGCCGTACCCTCTCCGAGATCCACCGCGCCCAAAAATCAAATGCACTTCCTACCGAACAACTCAAAGCAGCGCATGTTCCGCACCGTCTGAGATCGCTGCTCGAATCGATGCTCTCATTCGAACCGGCCTCACGTCCCGGCACCGCCGAGTTGGCAGCGCGCCTGAAACGTTCCACCCCGGAGGTACGCAGCGTGCGACGCACGCGCGCCGCTCTCGCAGTCGCAACCGCCATCGTTTTCGGCATGTCTGCGTTTTTCCTCGCATATCGGTCGCGAGTCGAAAATGTGCCTTGGAATGCTGCACCTGACAAAAGCATTGCCGCGCTTCCGTTTGAAAACCTGAGCGAAGAAAAAGCAAACGCTTATTTCGCTGACGGTGTCCAGAATGAGATTCTGACAAGATTGGCGGCCGTGCGTGATCTCAAGGTTATCTCACGCACGTCGACAGCGAAGTATCAGAGCAAGCCGGACGACTTAAAGACGGTCGCGCATGAGCTCGGCGTTTCCANGATCCTCGAAGGGACGGTGCAGAAGAGTGGAGACAAAGTTCGGGTAACCGTGAAGTTAATCGATGCCCGCACCGATACGCTCCTTTGGGCGAAAAGTTACGACCGTGACCTTGAAGATGTCTTCGGAGTTGAAAGCGAGGTCTCTCAGGAAATTGCGCAGGCGTTGCGAGCGAACCTTTCACCAGATGAATCCCATGCTCTAGCCTCAACCCGGACGCATGACAAGGAAGCTTACGATCTCTTTTTGAGAGGTGAGTATGAGCTTAACCAGGCGGAAAGCAGTCCAACTGCAGACGCCTACGATCGCGCCAACGCGTTTTACCGAGAAGCGCTTGCACGCGATCCAAACTTTGCCGAGGCCGCCTCAGAGCTCGCACGCAGTCGACTATCGGGACACTGGTTCATCTCTCCTTTGACGGCATCGGAATTAGAGGAGGTAAAGTCGCTCATCGACCGCGCTCTGTCGCTGGCTCCAAATTCGCCAGAAGCGCATTTTGCGCGCGGCTTATACTTTTATTGGGGTCATCGCCAATACGAGATGGCACTGAAGGAGTTTAACCGCACGCTGGAGTTGCAGCCCAATAATGCTTTGGCTCGACAGTACTGCGCGTGGGTTTACCGTCGACGCGGTGAATGGGAGCGCTCGCTGGCGGATTCTCAACGAGCGCAGGAACTCGATCCGAGCGACGCCATAATCCCGCGCAATATCGCGTTGACTTATCTGGCCTTGCGTCTTTGGAAGGATGCAGAGCGTGCCGCTTTGCGAGCTCTTGCCATCGATCCGCACAACGCGGTGGCAGCGATATACCTTCTCAACTCTCGCCTGAATGCGACGGGCGACGTCGAGTCGGCCCGGCGAGCTTTTGATGGTCTTCCAGATGGCATTAAGTCAGTCACGCGCGACTCGCTCGCTACAGATGGCTATGTTGCGAGTATCACTGGTATGTGGGTTTACCTCAGCGTGATCGAAAAACGTTTCACCGAAGCTTTTCACGAGTTCGAGAAGGAGCCTGGCAACAACGATCGTGCGCATCTCCAGTTGCTTGCCGGGCGCGCCACCCTTCGCGTGCTCGCGGGAGAGCCGGAGGTGGCTAAATCAGCGGGAGAAGAAGCGCTGCCCTTACTCGAGGCCAGGCTCAGGCAGCAGCCGGATGACATTTCCGCGATGACGGAGCTATCTTGGGTTTACCTCGCACTCGGACGCAATGCCGATGCTCTGCGCCTTTCTAAACGGGCCGCGGATTTATTGCCCGTCGAAAAGGATGCTATGGAGGGTCCAGATTTCCAGATCGGGCTGGCGCAAATCGAGGCGCGGGCGGGCGCGCCAGAGGAAGCCATTCAGAGGCTTCGACATTTCCTCTCCATCCCGGCGGGCCAGGCAGTGTCCATCGCTCTTTTGAAGATTGATCCGGTCTGGGATCCGATCCGTAACCGTCCCGATTTCCAGCAGCTTCTCTCAGCCGCGGAACAGATTGGACCTAACAAGTAACAGCAGTGGAATCTTCGGAACATTCTCGCCAAACTGAAGCGTCGCAACTTAGCTCAAACCAAGTGCAACCTCCCTCGCAGCACACTCTGACTTGTCCGACCTGCGGCGCTGCGCTTGAGGAAACATCCGCTGGCGGAGGGGGCTGCATGTTTTGCTTATTGCAGGCGGGAATCGGCACCGAAGAAGAAGTGGCGGAAGATCCAACCCCGGACGTTCTCGCGGGGAGCATGCGCTTCGGTGTGTATGAAATCGATTGCCACGCGGATGGAAGCCTCTGTGAGCTTGGCCGTGGAGCGATGGGGGTGACCTATCGCGCCACCGACACATTACTCCACCGCAAAGTCGCCTTAAAGATTATTAAAACCGATATCGCCGAGCGAAGCGCTGATGCGCGCGAACGTTTTGTCCGCGAAGCGCGCGCGGCTGCAGCATTCCGACATGAACACATCGCCACCGTCTACCAGTTCGGGATGCGACTTGAGACAGGCCAATATTTTTACGCGATGGAACTAATCGAGGGCGAGACCCTTGATGAACGCGTTCACCGCGCCGGGCCGCTCGATCCACGGTCGACCATCGGAATTGCAGAGCAAGTCGCCTCAGCGCTCGCCGCCGCAGAAAAGCACGGGTTAGTCCATCGCGATTTAAAGCCGGCAAATCTGATGCTCATAAATGCCGATGACCCCAAAATGGAAGGGAACGATCAAGCCCAATCCAAGCGAAGTAGGACGCGCGCGCTGGGCAAGAGCGGGATTCCGGTGGTGAAAATAATCGACTTCGGTCTGGCCAAAGCCTTTCACACGGCAACGGACCCGAAATCACTTACCCACGACAGATTTGTCGGCACGCCGGCATTCGCCAGTCCGGAACAATTTGAACATTCGGCGCTCGACGTGCGCTCTGACATCTATTCGTTAGGCGAAACACTCTGGTTCGCTCTTACCGGAAAAACGCCATTTGGGAGCGGTACTTTGTCTGAGATCCACCGCGCCCAAAAATCAAATGCGCTTCCCACCGAACAACTCAAAGCAGCGCATGTTACGCATCGTCTGAGATCGCTGCTCGAATCGATGCTCGCATTCGAACCGGCCGCGCGTCCCGGCACCGCCGAGTTGGCAGCGCGCCTGAAACGTTGCTCCCCGGAGGTACGCANCGTGCGACGCACGCGCGCCGCTCTCGCAGTCGCAACCGCCATCGTTTTCGGCATGTCTGCGNTTTTNNTCGCATATCGGTCGCGACTCGAAAATACGCCTTTGAATGCTGCGGCGGAAAAAAGTATTGCCGTTCTTCCATTTGGAAACCTCAGCGACGATCCGGATAACGCCTATTTCGCAGAAGGTATCCAGGAGGAGATTCTCACACGACTGGCTAACATCGCCGATTTAAAAGTGATTTCGCGAACGTCCACGCAACAATATCAAATCAAACCTCGCAGTCTCCCGGAAATCGCGAAGCAGCTTGGGGTGGCTAATATTCTTGAAGGCAGCGTTCAAAAAACGGCCGATCAGGTGCGGGTCATTGTGCAGTTGGTTAACGCACAAACCGATTCCCACATCTGGGCCGAGACCTACGATAGGAAATTGACTGACATCCTTGGCGTTGAGAGCGAGATCGCCAAAGGAATCGCCGAGTCGTTGCAAGCGAAGCTCACCGGTCGCGAGGAGCAAGTCATCGCCGCCAGGTTGACGGAGAATATTGAGGCCTACGATGCCTATCTGCGCGGTCTAGCTTATACGCTGAAACCAGGCGCCAACACACCTGCCTACTACCTTGGCGCACAGAAATATTTAAAAGAAGCGGTGCGGTTAGACCCGAAGTTCGCGCTCGCTTGGGCGCGTCTCTCATACGCGGAAGCGGTTGGCTACATTACAACCAATCTTCAACCAACGGACGTGTTGCGTGAAGAAATACGGCAGGCAGCCGAAACTGCTCTCACTCTTCAGCCCAATCTGGGCGAAGCGCTGCATGCCAAGGGCTTCTACCACTACGCCTGCCTAAAGGATTACAACACTGCGGTGCATTATTTCGAAGAAGCACGCCGGCTCTTGCCGAATGACAGCGGGATTCCTCGCTCGCTCGCCTATGTCGCGCGGAGGCGAGGCCAGTGGGACCAGAGCGAGTGGTATTTTAACCAAGCCGAGCGGCTCGACCCACGCAACGTTTCGCTCCTTACCCAGCATGCGTATTCCGACGTCAACCTTCGGCGTTTCGCCGAGGCGTTGCGAAAGCTTGATCAGGTTCTCAACATTACGCCAGATGACGTTGATACCATCGCGTTTAAGGCGGCGATTGTACAAGCCCAGGGCAACCTGCCGCTGGCTGCAACGCTACTGGCTCCGCTGCATCCCAATCCAGCCGACTATAGCGCCCTGGAAGTACAGGCTTACCAAGCCATCCTGGAGCGCCGACCTGCGCAAATCATTTCTCGGCTAAAGGAAATATTAGCAAAGCCTGATCCGGCGCTGGGTTTTTACAATGGGGAACTGGGCTTTTGGTTAGGCTGGGCACAAGAGGTCGCCGGCGATCATGCCGCCGCTCATCAAACTTGGCAGCAGGCCCGCAGCGAATTGGAACGTTTCCTGAAGGAACAGCCTCAAAATCGCAGGCTGGTTGAACATCTCGCGCTGACCAATGTGGTTCTCGGTGACAAAGTCGCTGCGTTGACACTGGCCGAACAGGCCACGGCGGCGAATCCAATCGAGAAAGACGCAGTGTCTGGTGCCGCTCCGATCGATGTTCTCGCTCGTGTGGCGGCGCAAACGGGAGATCCCGACCGCGCCGTTGCCGCTTTACAGAAGCTCNTCTNGGTTCCGGGCGAAGGCGCACTGGCTCAAAATGTACCGCTCACTCCTGCACTGCTCCGGCTTGATCCGATGTTCGATCCGCTACACAGCGACCCGCGCTTTCAAGAACTGTNCAAGCAAGAGCAACACTGAATCTCGATCGGTTTTAGCCGTCCGCTATTCTNATCATTAGGCAATTTATCTGGTTGGGTGACAGCTTCGTTGCCTTCTGGGATCCGGGAAATCTCATTTCCTTAAATTTTCTGCAATATGGCGCCGGATCTACCGAAGTACGTCAGTGGAGATCAAAATCAAAACCACCTGAAAGGAAATTTTAGTTATGAAAACTTTTATCGTTTACGATTTAGATACGGGATTACCGATTGCAGTTGGGGAAGCGATCAAGGCAGAGTGGGCCCGTGTTGAGGCGGCAGAGGAAACAGACATTCGCGCCGAAAATTTGATCGCAGAGGAAGTTAGTTTGGGAGAGGAGTTCGAACTTCCGTGAAGCCGGCCGCTATAACACAACTGAAGTGTGTAGTCGTGTCTGCATTTGTCTCGCTTGCGTTTGTATCGCAAGCATCCGCGGTGTTACGACCGCTTTTTCCAATCAAACCCGCGGCGCCGGTTGGCGGTGAATACGTTGTCGTGGGCGATGAGTTGGTGCTGCGGCCCGCAAAGAAAGCCCCTGCTCATCATCGAGATCAGGCACGGTAGCCACTCGCTGAACGAAGCATTTCCCTTGCGTCGGCGGGGCTCTCGCAAGCTTTGTCCTCGACATAGCCTCCCAGCGGGTTTATGAAAACCTCGCCATCAGGCGGCTCCACATGTCCCCCGAGGCTCGAGAAGAGAGTGAGCGCAAGATCGAGCAATCGCTGGCTCGGTCTGGTCTATTCTCATAGCTCCAACAGATGCAACCGTCCTCGCAGCAGCTTCTGACCTGTCCGACCTGCGGCGCCACGCTTGAGGAGACATTCGGTGGCGGAGGCGGCTGCATGTTTTGTCTATTGCAGGCGGGAATCGGAAGCGAAGAAGAACGGACGCAAGATTCAGCCCCAGACATTCTCAGGGAGAGCATGCGCTTCGGTGTATATGAAGTCGATTGTCACGCAGATGGAAGCCTCTGCGAGCTCGGCCGTGGAGCGATGGGCGTTACGTATCGCGCCACCGACACGTCGCTCCAACGCAAAGTCGCCTTAAAGATCATCAAAACCGACATCGCTGAGCGAAGTGCCGACGCACGTGAACGCTTTGTCCGCGAAGCGCGCGCCGCTGCAGCACTGCGACACGAACACATCGCTACCGTNTACCAATTCGGAATGCGCCTCGAGACAGGCCAATATTTTTACGCNATGGAACTCATCGAAGGCGAGACCCTTGATGAACGCGTTCATCGCGCCGGACCACTCGATGCCCGTACCACCATCGGGATTGGAGNGCAGGTCACGTCTGCCCTCGCCGCAGCAGAGAAACACGGGTTAGTCCATCGCGATTTAAAACCNGCAAATCTGATGCTCGTGAAGCCGGACGACCTAGAAGTGATNGGGAGCGGTCAAGCCGGGTCTAAGCGAAGGAAATTACGGGCGTTACGCAAGAGTGGGATTCCCGTGGTGAAAATAATCGATTTCGGTTTGGCCAAAGCTTTCCACAACGCAACCGATCCGAAGTCGCTGACGCACGACAGATTCGTCGGTACGCCGGCATTCGCCAGCCCGGAGCAATTCGAACATTCGACGCTCGACGTACGCTCCGATATTTACTCGTTAGGCGAAACGCTCTGGTTCGCGCTTACCGGAAAACCGCCATTTGCCGGCCGTACCTTGTCAGAGATCCACCGCGCTCAAAAATCAAATGCACTTCCCACCGAACAACTCAAAGTAGCGCACGTTCCGCATCGCCTGAAATCGCTACTCGCATCGATGCTCGCATTCGAACCGGCCTCGCGCCCCGGCACCACCGAGTTGGCAGCGCGCCTGAAACGTTGCTCCCCTGAGGTACGCAGTGTCCGACGCACGCGCGCCGCTCTCGCAGTTGCAGCCATCGTTGCGATCGGCCTGCTGGCTGCCCGCATCATCATTCCAACACCTGGAACTCAAAATCCGCCTTTGAATCCCCGGTCGGAGAAAAGCATTGCAGTGCTTCCGTTTGAGAACCTGAGCCCCGATCCGAATAATGTTTATTTCGCTGACGGCGTGCAGGATGAAATCTTAACCCGCTTAGCCAGCTTGGCGGATCTGAAGGTGATCAGCCGCACCTCCGTGATGCAATTCAAGCGCGGAGTCGCGCGCGATCTACGCAAGATCGGCCAGCAACTTGGCGTCGCGCGTGTGGTGGAAGGGACCGTTCAGCGAGCTGGCAACCGAGTGCGTGTTAGCGCCCAATTAATCGATGTCCGAACAAATCGCGGGCTCTGGGGCCAGAGCTACGACCGTGAAATTGCGGATGTATTCGCAATTCAAACTGAGATCGCGACTTCGATTGCCCGCCAATTGCAGGCCAGCCTTTCGGCACGCGAAAAAACTGCAATTGAGCAAGCGCCGACAAACGACGTCACGGCCTTTGAACTGTATGCTCGAGCCGAGGTTCTTAAAAGGAGGGATGCCAAAGGGAACTTGCTGGAGGCAGTTGATCTGCTGAACCAGGCTGTCGCGCGTGATCCATCATTTTTAAAAGCGTTTTGCCTGCTCGGTTCGACTCACGACCGCCTTTATTTCCTCGGACACGACCATACGCCTGCAAGGCTGGCATTGGCTGAAGCGGCAATTGAGGCGGCATTTCGGCTCCACCCGGATGCGGGTGAAGCACACCTCGCACGCGCCCAAAATCTTTATCAAGGCTATCTCGATTATGACGCCGCTCTGGCCGAATTGGAACTCGCCGCCAAGACCCTGCCTAACGACGCCAGTATTTTCGAGCTCAAGGGCTATATCCAGCGTCGCCAGGGCAAACAAGAAGAGGCGGTACATAGTCTGCAACGCGCGGCTGACCTCGATCCCCGCAACAGCGTCATACTGCAGCAAATCGCCCTCAGTTATCGTCATCTGCGTCAATTCGCTGAGGAAAAAGCGGTGTTGGCCCGCGCGTTGGCTATCGAGCCGAACAATATCGATATCAAACTCGAGCTGGCGAGCATCGACTTCTACTGGAAAGCTGATCCGCGCCCTTTGCGTCAAACCATCGATTCAATTCGGGCCGAAAATCCCGCAGCCACGCGAGACATTGCCGAGTATTGGCTTTTTTATGCGCTGGCCGAACGCGATACCGCTGCCGCAAGAAATGCTTTGATGGCAGGCAATGAAAACCCAGCCTTCACCGACGAGACCATTGCTTTCAGCCGGTCATTCATGGAAGGAGTCATAGCCCGCATGACGAAAGATGATGCAGGTGCACAAGTAGCCTTCACTGCGGCGCGCGCGGAGCAGCAGAAACTGCTTCAGGCTCCCGAAAGCTACGGCCCGGCGCTATGCGTACGGGGTTTGATCGACGCTGGGCTAGGATGGAAAGAGGAAGCGCTGCGGGAAGGCCGGCGTGCAGTTGAGCTTCTTCCCGTGAACAAAGATCCAGTTTTTGGCAAGGCTGTGGTCAAATATTTCGCGATGATCGCCGCGTGGGCCGGTGATAACGATCTTGCGTGCGAGCAGCTTGCCATTGCCATCCCTCCCCCGAGTTCAATCACCTATGGCGACTTAAAACTGCTGCCGTTCTGGGACCCGCTGCGAGGCGATCCGCGCTTTGAAAAAATCGTCGCCTCCCTCGCACCGAAATGAGGCTTAAGTTCTAGCTGTCTTTATCAAGCGTTAAGGTCAATTGCTTATTGGACCTGGAGCAACCACTGTATCAGGGTCGAGCCATGCGTTCAGGTTAGCCAGTTGATCCGCGTTAAGGCTGTTCAAACCAGTCCTCTGTTGGTCTTGCGGGCTCATCAAGTCCTGAATTCGATCACCCTTTTCAAAGGTTAACCGGATCAGTTTCTTAGCCTTTTCATATATCGGCGTGACAACGAAAAGAGCATTGTTTTGGGGTTGATTATTGGGTGGAGGTGGCATGAAAAAATCTTGTGAGCGAATATAGAACTCGTCAAGAAATTTCTGTTGCAATGCGAGCCCTTGATACGTTTTACCGATCAGCGAACCCCTCGGTCGCCGTTACTCAGGAGCTGGAGCTATCTGCGACCACCCACCCGTCACCTCCCAGGGATGGATCAAGCCATGCGTTCAGGTTAGCCAGTTCCTGATCCGTAAGCTTGCTCAAACCAGTCCTCTGAAGGTCCTCAGGCGTCATAAACTGCTGAATCAGTTTTTGTCCCCTTATCACTCTTACCTTTACAATGAAAAGAGCATCATCTTCGATACGAGTTTTTCTCGGTTGATCTTTCCTGTTTATTTCTTCATGTTTTTTTTCGCGTGGACGTCGCATGGAAAAATCTCGCGAGCGCACGTAAAACTTGCAAGAAATTTGTGTTGCAATTCGAACCCTCGGTACGCTCTACTGATCAGTAAACTCCTTCCCTCGCGGTTACTTAGAACTTGGTGCTATCTATGCCAACCAACCCCTCAACTTCCCAAGAAGACCAAAGCATCAAACTGAGCGTGACAGTGAAATCTCGCCTCGAAGCTAGATACGACCCAGCGGACCTCCAGCTAATTGAGGACGCCGTTAGACAGTGGATCGAGGCGGATGTCAAACGGGGTATCCAGACCGTGCACGTGCATGTGGATGATCCTACGGAAATGAATGCGCGAGGCGTGCAGCCCGTTTCGGGCGAAGCTACCGCCGAGAAAATCAAACAGGCCATTGAGGATCTATGGAACACGTTTACGCCTGAACCAGACTATCTCGTACTGTTCGGAGGTGAGGATATCGTTCCCATGTTTCAAGTCCCCAACCCAGCAATTGGAATGAGAGGACTAGACCCTGATCCAACAGTGCCCAGCGACAATCCTTATGCCACGCATTTGGATTTTTCGCCCTCGGATCCAAAGTCATACGTCGTTCCGGAGCGGGCAATCGGTCGCATCCCCGATATGGTGTCTGACCCTGCCTACCCCAACCGCAAGGGGGATGCGGGGTGGCTGCTCGACTACCTTAAGGTCGCAACCAATTGGAAACCGAAAGCCAAAAGTTTTTATAAACGTCCGTACGCCATTTGTACCGCCGAAGCCGAAGCCGCAGCCACGGAGTTCATGCAAAAAACGTTTACCCAACCTGGCTTACCTTTGTTATGCCCTCCGGTTTCCGACAGCGCCGTTTCACCCGCCGCCCGCAACCAGCTTTCGGCGAGACTGCACATGATCAAGTGCCATGGCAATAAGGGGGACGCGACGTTCTGGGGTTTTCCTGAATTTCTCCCACACACGAGAGAAAATGCGTCTGCCGCAATTAACAGCGCAACGCTGAAAGCGCTCCTCCAACCTTCCACAGTGGTCGCCTCGATGTGCTGTTACGGCGCACAAATCTTTTCACCTTCCGATCCAAAAGCCAGGTCTCCCGGGGAGTGGCCGATGGCGAGCACCTATTTGCGCCAAGGCGCTCTGGGCTTCATCGGTTCCACCATGATGGCGTGGGTTGGTACTTCGGCTATGGGGCCTGCAGACTGGATTGTCCAGGGTTACGTGAAAAACGTTTTGGCCGGGGCCTCGACTGGGAATGCTTTTCTCGCGTGTAAGCAGGACTACCGTAGCCACTACAGTTTTGAGGACAACACATTAAGCGACAACGAGGAGAAGACTCTGATTGAGTATGTTTTACTGGGCGATCCGTCAATTCATCCAGTGCGTAGCTCGCAAAGTGCCAAGGCTCTAGTTGCCGTTCAAAGCCGTCGGCGGCGGCGGGACTCCCGCAAAAAGCTGGCCGAGGGAATGCGCGAGTGCCTTCCGAAACGTTCGCCCGCCACGGACGCAGACAAGGCAATGGCCGACAAAGTGTTTATCAGAGCAAAAAAAGAGATCGCAAAGATCGCAAAAGGCGACATCGAGAAACTCAAGGAGTTCGACATCGATCCGACGACCTTCCAAGTGAAAAGAGTTGATGCGCCGTTGCCCGGTTCGCAGGAAACCCGGCAATCGCTGGAATTCTATTGGAGCGGAACGCGCGATCGCGGTGGGCAAAAGCAGGTCTGTGTGCTAAAAGCGGAAACGGATCGAAAGGGCAGCCTTGTGCCGGGCCAGGCGGCTGTGGTGTACAGCAGTTAGCGTCGGCAAAGCGCAGCAGCGCGGACTGGTTGCGTCCATAGTTCTTCAGTCCTCTCTCTGAGTTTCAGCCGATTCGTGGGCCGGATCCATGCTCTTGATTTTTCGCTGAAGCGCTTCGGCACCTGGTCCAACCCCGCGATCATGCCCCAACGGTCTCCGCTAAAAATTCGGAAATCTTTCTGCCACGCCGGCTCAGATTTTCCGAAGGAACAGGCAAATGGACAATCCGAATCAAAACGAAGCTGAAATCACAGAGCTGAAGTATGAGAAATCCTCCGGTGCCATCGAAGGCGCCGAAATGAACGAAGGAACAAACCTGCCTCTGAAAGATCCAGACACGACGCTCACTATGATTGTGCTTCTGCTTGCCTGTGCCGCGCTTGCGGTCCTGGCCCATGTCGTTGTCTAGAAATCAAGAGAAAACGACGCCATTCTACCAGCCGTCATGTGATTGCATGGCGGCTTTTTCTTTTCCGACCGTGGCCTTGGCATTCCTCGTTAGGCCACTAAAAAACGCAGGCATTTTGTCTGCCACGCGCAGCAAAGGTTTCCGAAGGAACGGGCATGAAAGCAAAGTGCCTAAATCCGGGAGGATATCTTGCTGCAACTTTGTTGATACTGCTAGGGGTCTCATTAGCATGTTACGACGTTGGTGCGAACTTGCGTCGCGGCAGCGAACCAAGGGAGAATAAAGGCCCCGATATCTTACGTACCGAAAACGACGACGATCCCGAATATCGGGAACAGCGTCGTGAATTTTTGAAGCGATTCTTCGGTGACCGTGAGGGAGCCGTGTCGTCTAGAGAATACAAACAGGCGGTGGCTGAGGCCCGCGCGCTTCCTCGCAGCCCGCTTTTGGAAGGCCGGATGTTCGAATCGCAGGAAACGCCTGAATCAGTGACATCGTGGAGCTCTCCCATCGAACCTCCGATTCTGAATAGCTACAGCGCAAATGCGAGCGCAGCGGTTTATAGCCTGGCCATCGATCCGATAAACGCCAACGTCGTTTACACAGGCAGCTTCGCCGGTCTTGCCAAAACAACCGACGGCGGGACAACGTGGCGGTATTTGTCTGACTCATGGAACTCACAGAGTATTAGCGCCATCGCAATCAATCCTGGTGCGTCTAACGCCGTCTATGTGGGCACCGGCAGAGAAGGCGCCGGCTACTCATCCTATGAGGTTGGCATCTACCGCTCCTTCGATGGAGGGTCAACATGGAGTAACCCGTTGGGAGAAACTCAGTTTGAAGGTACATCCATTAGGGCAATTGCCATTGACCCGAANGGTTCGAACTCCCAAAACGCTACCAAGGTGTACGTCGCCAACGGCTGCGACCATGGTTGCGGATTGTGGCGTTCAAATGATAGCGGGGTCACNTGGTCGCGGTTATACCAAGTCGCGGACGGCGTTTATGATGTAGCAATAGATGCTACAACTCAGCCTTCCACGCTTTACCTGACCGGAAAAAACGGGACGTTTAGGAGCAGCGATTCGGGGCAAACCTGGACCCTCATACGCAGTGTCCTTCCGGATTCGCGCAATCGATTGAGCGTGGTCAACTCAACGCTTTACCTTCTGGAGCCGGCCGATGCGGACGATAACTTCTACAAGTCCATAGACCGTGGAGCGACATGGATCCAAATCCCGACGAATTGCCCCAGCGAGGCTGACAGCTGCGGCAGTCAGACCGGTATTGGCTTCTCGGTGTTCGCTGTTGATCCGGCCAATCCACAAAACATTGTGGCAGGCAACACGGCTCTCTATAGTACGAACAATCAAGGCATCACCTGGACTGAAATAGGGCATNCGTGGGGCGACACCGAGCCGACGCGCTGCATCCATCCCGACCAAAGAGTTATCGCCTTCTCGCAAACAGGTGTTGGCGNGGTGTACGTTGGCAATGATGCAGGCGTGGTAAAATCGACAGACGCCGCACAACACTGGACCAATCTTAATGACAACCTTCCCGGCGCATTGCTCTACGGCGTAGCGTTAAGCGGGGACGGCACCATGATTGCGGGAACCCAGGACAACGGCGTTATCTTCAGTGACCCACGCATGCCATCGGGCGCGACGTGGCGTGCCATTCATGGCGGTGATTCGGCCCATAATCTCATTGATCCGACAGATAGCAGGGTCGCCTATCTCACCATGTATGGGAATGACCCTCAACATCAGGACATTTGGAGAGTTACAAGAGCAACTCCCGGAATAACGCCAGAACCGGAGATTTCTATTCGCCCATCCCGGCAATTTGATAACGATTGCGCCTGCAACTTTTTCCCGACGTTTAGCATGAATCCGCTCTCGCCAAAGCATCTGGTGGCGGCATGCCAAACCGTGGTACGCACTCTGGATGGAACGGCTTCAACTGTAGAATGGACCCCGATCGGAAACGGGCCGCTTACATCCGCCAGTCCGTGCGCCATGTGGAACTCTGTCACGGCTGCTACTGAAGCTCCGAACAACTCCAACGTCATTTACGCGGTCACCCACTACGACACAGTTTTCGTAACGCAAAATGCGAACGCCGGGCCGGGAGCGATCTGGAACCAGGTCACGCAACAGCATCAACCAGACGGTGTCAACGGAGTTACAGTCGACCCGACGAACTGCCAAATTGCTTATCTCGCATGCGATTCGGGCGTGTACAAGACCACCAACATGGGAACGAGCTGGACCCAATACGGAATCCCCAATTTGATCTACCGCGATGTCGCGATCGATCCAGCAAATCCACAGCATATTTTTGCTGCCTCTAATGCAGGGGTGTTTGCCAGCACCGACGGCGGCCTGACATGGGGGAATATGAGCGAAGGCATCCCTGCAGGGATGGTGGTTAGCGCGCTCTCCTTTAATGCCGTGAGCCGACAACTTGCCGCTTCCACGTATGGCCGCGGAGTTTATGTGCTCACCCCCGGACCTACGCCAATTCCTACCGCAACAGCCACACCGACCGCAACCCCTACAGCCAGTCCTACTCCGACTCCGACGCCAACACCCACTGCCACTCATACACCGACCCCAACGCCTACTTCTACGCATCCCGGTTTCTTTTCGGGTGAGATCTCGCTAGGCAACGGCATTTACTATCTTCAGTTCCCAAACGGAACGCCTTTCGGCTACTACAGCTACTTGCCTGACCAACACTTCATCTACCACTTCGATATGGGCTACGAATATTGGTTTGATGCCAATGATGGACGCAACGGCATCTACTTCTACGATTTTGCGGGCAACACTTTCTTTTACACCAGCCCAAGCTTTCCTTTTCCGTATCTCTACGACTTCGGTCTGAACACAGTGCTCTACTACTATCCCGATACCCAGAGAACTGGTCACTACACGACTAACCCAAGGTATTTCTATGACGTCGCAACCCACCAGATCATCACCAGATGAGGAAGTTAGTCGCTATTTGGCGACTGTTGCTCTGGTTGTAGTTTTCCGGCCTTCGAACCATGCCCGTCCCGTGCAGCCGCGTCCCACTCCGCGCCCAAGACGCTGATACCGGAGAAATGTATGCTCAATTCAATTTCGATAATTCCGAACGCCCAGAATGAAGTGACATCTTCTGCCGACGGCATGAGTTGGGACACCATCACTTCGACGAACGACGTTCCCAGCCATGGCTATAGTGTGCGAACCTTCCTAACGAAGGCGAGTAGGTTTTTCGCCGAGTTGAAACGGCGAAAGGTTTACAAAGTCGCAGTTGCATATGCTGTTGTCTCGTGGCTACTGATCCAGGCCGCATCGATTTTTCTGCCGACGTTCGATGCGCCTCCCTGCATGATGAAAGCGCTCGTCGTGCTTCTCGCGCTCGGTTTCGTACTTTCCGCAGTTCTCTCGTGGGTTTTTGACATAACGCCACAGGGAATAAAACGAACGGCGGCCATTTCGCAGGACGAAGCGGTTGACATCATTCGGCAGCTTGAGGCTCAGGCCAGACAAGAATTCGTTCGCGGTTATTTGTCCGCCTTAGTTTACGCAGGACTGGGCGATAAAACGAAAGCGATCGATTACCTTAAACGCGAATACCTTAATCACGACAACATCGATCTTTCGGAAATACGAGTCGATGCTTTGCTTGACGGACTGCGAACCGACGTGCGCTTCAAGGCACTGAGACCGCAGTAAATCACGACCGCGCGATCCTGGGGAGCATCCCCGAATGTTTCCGGGGTTGCTTTCGGCAGCTTGCCGAAAACCGTTCGCATCAGCAAGTTGCCAGCGGCATCCCGATGATCCTGTCCCACAAATACAAATTCATCTTCATCAAAACCGCGAAGACCGCTGGCACGAGCATCGAAGTCTTCCTTTCGAAACATTGTGGTCCGCAAGATGTCGTGACGCCGGTTGTGCCGCGTGTTGACGGACACCAACCGCGTAATTACGAGGGCCTAATCAATCCGGTCCCAGAAATCCTCGAGCGACCAGGCAAATTTTTCTCCGCGTTGCGCCACACAATGACGAGCCATGCAAAATTTTATAATCACATGCCGGCCCGCGAGGTGAAACAACGCGTTCCCGCCAACGTCTGGAACGGCTACTTCAAATTTTGTGTAGAACGAAATCCTTGGGACAAGGTTTTGTCTCATTACAACATGCACGCAGCACGCGAAGGCGGCGGGCTTTCGCTTGACGAGTATCTCGCTCGCCGTCGGTTTCCCATTAACGATTTCCGGTACCTTGACCGTTCGCGTAGCAAAATCATCGTCGATCGAATTGTCCGCTTTGAAAACCTGTTGGCGGAGCTGGATGAAATTTTCGCGCAGCTCAGGATTCCATTTGATGGCACCCTCGGTGTCGCCGCGAAATCGGAATATCGCGGCGACCGGCGGCCATACGGGGAAGTGTTTAACGACCAACAACGGCGAATCGTAGAGAAAGCATTCGCCAAAGAAATTGAACTCCACGGTTATCGATTTGAGCCGTAACTCGAAACAGCTTTCCGCCCGGTCAATCCAGGCTTGCCTTTCGTGTCGTCTCTTGTTTGCATGGTAATATGCCTGCTACGGAACATTCGTGGACGTCACTGAGCGCGACTGACGCGACGGGCGCGACCGACGCGACGGGCCTTAGTCCCGCGGTGTTTGCAACTACGCACTGGAGCGTGGTGCTCGAGGCACAGGGCGAATCGCCGGCAGCACAGAAGGCTCTGGAAAAACTTTGCCGTACGTATTGGCGACCGATCTATGGCTACGTGCGGCGGCACGGCGTCGGCAATCAGGACGCCGAAGATCTTACCCAGGGCTTTTTTGCGTTGTTGCTCGAGCGCAAAGATCTGAACAGTGTGCGCAAGGAAAGAGGCCGACTTCGTTCGTACCTGCTTGCGTCGGTGAAACATTTTCTCGCTGACGAATCGCGTCGCGCCATGGCGGTCAAACGCGGTAAAGGACAACGCTTAATTCCGTTCGACGACATTGAGGAGGGGGCGCGCGTCGAGTCAGAACGCTCCGATCAGCTCACGGCCGATCAAATCTACGAACGGCGTTGGGCGTTCACCGTATTGGAGCAAGTGATGGCGCGACTGCGCGACGAGTATCACAGCGCTGGGAATGTGCGCTTTTTTGATCAGATGAAAAAAATGCTCATGGACGAACCGGACCGTCCGTCGCAAGCCCAGGTCGCAGCTGAATTCGGCATGACCGAAAACGCAGTGAAACAAGCGTTCTTCCGATTTCGTCAGCGTTACCAAACATTGTTGCGCGAGGAGATCGCTCATACCGTCGCCATGCCGGGCGACGTCGAAGACGAGTTGCGCCATCTGATCGCTGTAGTTCAGATGTAGCGTCTGGAAGGATTTGACGCTGTAAGAGAGGTAGCGGTCGCGCCTGCCGGACATAAGGACGGTACTTCGTTGCGCTGAGTCGTGCACACAACCGCAGTGCGTGTGCATCCGGGAAGGGTGGTTTCTCAACTCCAAAGCTTGCTGGCCCGCTTTAACCCTGGGGAAAGGCCCATGTTTCAAACTGGGCAGCCATTTTCTGCGTAACCTCGCGCCAAATCTTACGCATTAAAGGGTGAACACAGAAGGAAGGATTCACCCTATGAATAATGAAGATAGCGGAACGATAATCATAACTTTTCTGCTCCTCCTTCCCTGGCTTGGGCGCGCCGCAGTATCGGGTTTCGCGATGTGGCGAGAACGCACCGAAACGCAAGGCAGGAAAGCAAAACAAAGCTTACAAAGTGATCTTTCCTCCTAACTTCGCGCTGGCTATTACCTTGATTCCGCCGCTGCGGTTCATGCTTTTCCGCGCACGCCGCATGGCAGGATCGCGAGTTTCGACTCTCCCCACTTTTGCGCATGCGCGAAATGACCGTGTTGCGATGCACGAAGCTCTTCGTGTTTGCGGCGTGCCTAATTCGCCATCACGAACCGGCGACAATCATTCGCTGACCGTTGTTGGCAGCCTAGATTTCCAAACCCGCCGTTTAGCCGATGACCCCAGATCGGCCGGGCGTGAAGCGGCGCTCGAGGTGGGTTTGGAAACCTGTGCTGCCGCGGTCAGGCGGCGCGATCCTGCTCATAACTTGAGCTTGTCATTCGTCGCATCCTGCCATCGATAGATCTCGGTGGCGAAACGGGAAACTACTGCAGCGTACTGAGAATCCGAATAAAGATTGCGCATTTCGAATGGATCCTCATTCAAGTTGTATAATTCATTCAAATCCTTATCGCGCAGGCAGAGCTTCCAACCGTCGGGAGAAACCAGCGTCCGGGTGGATTCTTCGACAGCGCGCTTGATCATGCGCCGCCGAGCGAGCCGGCTGCCCTTTTTCACTTTCGTCCGGTTTGGAGCCCACTCGAGAAACACGTTGTTTGGCGTAGCGGTCCCTCCATTGATCAACGGCAACAGACTTTTGCCGGCGCACTGCGGATGATCTGGCTGGCCGAGAAGATCGAGCAGTGTCGGCACAAAATCGATGTGGCTCACTGGATTTGAAATTATCTTCTGCCGCGTCTGGCCCGGCAATCGAATCAGCCACGGAACGCGCGCGGCTTCTTCAAACATCGTCTCTTTGCCGAAGAGATGATGCGCGCCCAGACTGTCGCCATGGTCGCTCGTGTGCACCACAATCGTGTGCTCGCTTATGCCGCATTGTTCCAGAGAATCAAGAATTGCGCCGATGCTTTGATCGACCAACGTGACCAAACCGAGGTAACGTTGCTTGATGCTGCGGTATTCGTCGGGTGCAATCCCGAAAAACAACTGAATCGGCAACCGCTCCCGATCCAATAGCGCTTCAGCCTGCTGCCATTCGCGCATCAAACGATAGCGCAACGGAGTGTTTTCGTTCGCGGGCAGCGTAGCCGTCGCGTCGAGTTTCACCTCGTCGAGCGGATTCACATTGTTGAGCGGACCGTTATAAGGAGAATGTGGTTCCACGAACGCAACCACCAGAATGAACGGATCGCGCTGATGTTTCTCGATGAAGTCGCACGCGTATTTCTCGAGAAATTTCGGTCGCGATAACTCGATCGACAGATTGCTGATAGCAACTTCCGAGAATCGCCCGTTCGCTTTGTCCGGCGCTATGCCTTTTGAAATCAAAAAACTGCTGTAGTCGCCGTGACCATCGGTAGAAACGTATTGCTCAAATCCG
>Ga0065715_10088977_pt1 | contig 18640 bp, 41 predicted proteins | sample MisBulReplicate1_FD_59102 | JGI IMG/M metagenome (GOLD analysis project Ga0065715, IMG submission 59102) | Miscanthus rhizosphere microbial communities from Kellogg Biological Station, MSU, sample Bulk Soil Replicate 1 : eDNA_1 v2 (version 2) | ecosystem: Host-associated > Plants > Roots >...
ACTCAAAGCTGAGTTGCGACAAGAAGAATATAACTTACAATACTTACAATTGGAGTTAGTTAAGAGAACTCCAACTATAAAAATGAAAGCAATATCACCCGACATTGCTTTAGAAATGAAACCTAAAACTCTAGAATTAGATCTAGATTTAGAAGAAATATGAAAACTGATCAGCACCAATATACTATCGAAGAAACTATTATGGCTATCACTGCTGCCCTTAATGTTGGCCTGGCTATTCCGGTCATTAAGGGAGTGTTGATTGGCCAAGGTTATTCTAAGAATAAAGTGGAAGTAATGATTCGTTGGGCTGCAAAGAAGAATGATTTGGCTGCGTAATGGCTACTTACCATTTATATCGTTGGAGAGTTGTCGAGAAGTTTGATAACCCTTATCTTGCCCCGGAATTGAATCCAAAAGCTTTGGAAGGATATAGGGACGAAGATAATAAATATGTTAGAACTTCTCCAATTGCCAAGGTAAATGGTAAAGAAATAACTACGGAAAGCGGCTCGGTATATATCTTAGAAGATATTGATACTGATTACCGCGAATGGCTCGCTGAACAAGAGGGCCTGGAATTTGATCCAGATAACCCTATTCTAATTAAAAAGATCAAATAAGGAAATACCATGGATAACTCTAAGCCTGATAACATTGCTGCCGCTGACTTTTTCCAATTCGATATTCGGGCTGGGACTATTCTTACCATTGAATCTGTTCCCAAAAGTAAGAAGCTGGTTAAGCTAGAGGTTTCCTTTGGTGCCGCTGGGAACCGAACTATCTTGGCAGGTATTGCTTCTGCTGTGCCTGATCGAGTTATGGTGGGTCAGAAGGTGGCTGCGGTGCTCAACCTAGCTCCTCGTGAGATGATGGGTATTATGTCTCATGGCATGATCCTGGCTACTCATGATGAGGAAGATAAGATTTGGCTAATTAATCCTGGCCCGGTTCCTGATGGAGTTTCCATTGGATAACTTTTACTGCCCGCTTCATGCTACCTCTGAATGCATTAAGACAGAGGTAAATGCAATTGTTGATTGCTGGAATATTTTTGAATGCTCTGCTTGCAGTGAGTTAGATCGTTCAACAGAAAAACTTTCTTCTTGGTTTCATAATACCCAAGAAAAGATTCCACAAGATCTAAAGAATCAAATTAAAAAGTCTCCAGTAGAGTTCTTTCATATCGATGATGATGGAAGACAATCTTATACTTGCTATAGGTATCTTGATAGTCAAATGACCAAGATCAATCTATACCATTATGGGATGGGATTCTCCTTTAAAAAGGTGAATAATAAAATTGAGATTGATTATCACTCTAAAAAGATAACTAAAGTTAGATTGAATATTCAAACTCAAAAGAAGAATAGGTATCAGGATTTACCGGATGCTGATAATCTTCCTATTGATATTGTTAGAGATGAACAATATCTTATTAAAATTCTAAAGTAGCCGATTCCAGCGGGAGCGGAACGGCTTCCCATCGAATAACGACTCGCACCTAAAGTGTGAGCACGACAGATTGACCTGTCAGAAAAAAGGAATTAGCTATGACGATTTCTCGATTGAATCTCAAGGTTTCTGAGTTGGCCATTGCGCTGGGTACTGGAGCATCAGAGGATGATCTGGTTGCAGAGCTTTGGCAGGATGGTTATCCTCGTCCTATCATCAACAAGATGATGCAGGATGCCAAGGATCTTTTCACCAGCATGGTGCTGGATGAGAAGCGAATGGAACAGGAAAAGAACACTCGTGAAGTGCAGGCTCTAGTTCAAGAGCTTATCCTAATGGAAGATTCTCGATAATAAAGGAAGATGGTCATGGAGGAACTCATTAAGTCTGTTGCAACTGCTCTCGGTGTTGGAGCAAGCATTGAGGATATCCATGATGCCATTATTGGTAAGGGGTGGTCGGAGGAGGATGCTTACCTGGCCATCAAGGGTGGTGAGCTTCTTTATGCTGACCGTGTGAAGCATGAGGAAGAGAAAGCTCAACAGAAGCCATTGTTTAGGAGAGTGCCATGAGTGATAAAGTTACGGTTACGCTTGAAGTGGAAGTCAATCCTGATTGGATTGAATTCGTTACCCATTATCCAGACATCTTTATGACCGACCATTGCGGTTATTGGATGTATGGAATGGAACAGGAAGATGAACTCGGATGGTTGGTTCATGAGCATGATGAGATGCATTCTGTTCGTGAGATAGCCGACCATCCTGAGTATCCTGCCATCGTCAAGGCTTGGCGGGAAGGTAAGGAGCTTCCTGACAACTGGTTCCGTCTCAACAAGGAAACTGCTATCAAGGCTTGGGCCGAAGGGGTCAAGCGTTATGGCATGGACTGGTATGAGACCGGAGATGCTATCACCTATGATGTGGTCCTTCAGATGGCCATTCTAGGCGAAGTCCGATACGGATAAAGACTTTGATTCATCTAAGCATTGAGGACGCTTAATGCTGAGGTGGAGTTAGCTTAGCGGCTGACTCTCATATCCAACTTGCATTGATACGTAAGTAGGTATGAATCGAACTAGCGTCAACAGGCTAGACCAAAGTGGCTTGCAACCACAGAGGATAATTGTTGGGGTGTGGCGGCCATACTTAGTCCGTTCCCGCTTTTCTGTCATTCTCTAGCGGCTCTCAAAGAATTTCTTAGCTCCATCCCTGATTGAGCGAATATAACTCCGGGTGGCACTTTTTGTCTCATTTTTTACGTCCATAACTAAAAACTTGAGGGTGTTGACGACCATATGGTCAGCAAGTATTTTCGGCTCCGTTCTACTCTTGTAAATGAACTTCTTCTTCTTAGTAATCAACTTGCAAGGATTACGGTGAGGGAGGGTTAAGAACGGGCAGCTATGGTCCCATCATCTAGTGGTTAGGATAGTAGATTTTCACTCTGCTTACAGGGGTTCGAGTCCCCTTGGGATCACCAACTAATTTTAGGAGATTAATATGCGCCAGGGTCGTGATAATGGTTTTCTTTTTAATGATGACAATAAGATTATTGCCATCAATCTTGGTGCCGATTACTGCGCTGAACATGAGTGGGGCATTAAAGGTCTTCACTATAAATTTGGCTTTGGAGAACCCTCCAAGATGGGTTTGCAGCGTAGGCAGGTAACTAAGAATCCTGTTGTCATGTGGCTTGACAAAGTTCCTTTCAAGCACTATGCTAAAAAGACTCCTACGAATTTTTCGGGATTCATCTTTAGCGATTACCATCGTCATGACAATGATGCTGTTAGTATGCTGACTCGTCAAGCTCATCCTGGAGACAAAGAACTTATTACTTTGTGGGACGAGAATAGCTTCGCTGCCCTGTCTTCCAGTGCTGAGGGCATTGCTAACTTGAAAGAAATTCATGCTGCCTTTGATAAGCCGGACATTGCTATCTGGCGAGGTGGAAGTGGGTCTTCAAGAATGCAGGTTTGGTGATTGCTATTGCTAGTCGTCTATCGCAAGCGGTGACTGATGATTGGCTTCAAGCTGACCTGGAAGACAAAAACTTGAAAGAAGAAGTTTTGGCTACGGGTATTGAAGAGAAGCTACATCTTGCCGGCAAAAGATACTTTGCCCTGTCTCCTCGTCGTGAGAAAGATGGCGGCATTATCTTCTGGCTTAATCCTATGGAACAAGATAAGAATAATTATGGTTGGTTCAAGCTGGCTCAGCTTGAGCAGTGGATTAAGAACAAGGGACCAATTCCAAAGAAGTGATCTAATATGAGATACCGTGATGCAAGACAACTCCAAAATGGAGATGAAGTAATCCGCAAGCAGGATAATGAGGTTCTTATTGTCAAGAGCATTGAGCTTTTTGGACAATATAAAAAAGCGCTCTTTCATTGTGTGGATAAGAACAACTCTTTGGTAGATGTCTATCATGATGAGGTTGATTAATGTATAAGTTTATCATCATGCATTGTGGTTATGTTGAAAGCAACATGACTTCGGCTCTCATTTTCCAGTGTCAGTTCTTTGGTCATCCTGGCTATACTTCTCGTAAGGAAGCCATTACTGAATTGGCTTTGGATATGTATGCCAAATTCTATGACGAGCACCTTTCTATTTATCAGAATAGATATCTTAGAGAGGTTAAGAAGTGCTGTCGAGATTCTTTAGTTGCCAACAGGGATGCCAAGTTTTGCTCTAACTGTGGCGATCAGCTTAAAGATAAAGAATTCAATTACGATGAATTTATGGAATTTGTTTCCAATCTTCATAGCTCTACTTGCGATTCTTATGGTGATGCCGAAGAAACTTCCACCAGAAATCTATGTTGGTGGCCCTATTGGACCAACAATTTCATTGGGGCTCCTAGGGAAGAGATCATATATATTGCCGAGAGTGCTGAGGTAATTCTATTGGCCGCTCTATTGGATGCCAAACCTGAACTAAAGAGTGAAGAATCTGAATTGAATTTTATCGGCAGTGATGATTGGGATAAGTTCAAAAACGAGATTCAACCTAGCTATACTTAATAAGTTTGGAGATTCATATGTCGGATTGGCAGCCACAAGTAGTTTGTATTGAGAAGGTAGAAAAGCACCCTGATGCTGATGCACTAGATGTGTGTACCGTACTTGGTGACTATCCCGTCATCACTAAGCGTGGTGAGTATAAGGAAGGCAATCTTGCCGGATATATTCCGATCGATTCTATCGTTCCTGATACGCAGCAGTTCTACTTTCTGTGTCCCAAGGCATACGAGAAGTATGAAGACGAGAATGGTCAATTGCAGCAACGTCAGCTTGGCCCTAAGTTTACTGTAGGTTCGGTCCCTGAGAAGTATCGTATCATTAAGGCTAAGAAGATTCGTGGCATCTATAGCCAAGGAATGCTGATTGAGCTTCCTGATCCCCCTCCCAATACTTGGCCTGACACTTGTTATCAGGTGTGGAAGCCAGGAGAGTCTATTGTAGAAATTATTGGACTCAAGAAGTGGGAAGAGCAAGAAGAAGAGAACCTGCCCGGCCTCAAGAAGACTCGTGGCACCAATGCGGAGAAAGCTCCCCAAGGTTGGTCTATCCCTCATTACGATATTGATGGCGTTCGCAAGTATATTGCTTGCCTTCAAGACAATGAAGAAATTGTTCTGACCGAGAAGATCCACGGCAGCAATGCTGGCTTCTCCTTTGATGGAGAGCGTCTTTGGGTCAAGAGTCGTAACTTCTACAAGAAGCGTGATGAAGAAGATATGTGGTGGGATATTGCCCTTCGCTATGACCTTGAGAATAAGCTCAAGGCTTTCCCTCATCTTGTTTTCTTTGGCGAAGTATATGGTCAAGTCAGGGGATTCCGATACGATACAGTGATTGCAGAGGGTCGCCTGATGACCAAGCTGCGTTGCTTTGACGTATGGGATACCAAGAAGCTTCGCTACCTGGACTATGATGATCGTGTCAAAGCTATCAATGATGCTGGTCTTGAGGCGGTCCCTGAGTTGTATCGTGGTCCCTGGCAAGGCAAGGATAAAATGTATCCTTTTGCTGAGGGCTTGACAACCTTGGGAGGTAAGCATATCAGAGAGGGGTGGGTGCTCAACACCGTCAAAGAACGCTTTGAGCCTAGACTCAATTCTCGTATGCAGGTCAAGCTGGTTGGAGAGGCTTATAACCTACAGAAGTGAGGTCATATGTCACGAATAATCAAGCAAGGTAAGCGCAAGGAAAAGAAAGTCACCTGCCGCGAATGCGATTCTACTATCGGCTATTTCAAAGAAGAAGTACAAGAATATAGTGGAACCGACATTAGCGGTGGCCCTGACGGTCAAACTTGGATTGTTTGCCCTTCTTGCGGAGAGAAGATTATCCTTTCATCCTGGTAAAACATGAGCATCTTAGATAAATATAAAGAAAAGTATCATAAATTTCCTCAGCTACAAGAGATGAGGAAACTTTGGCACTCTGGTTATTGGGATGGACCTATCTCTGGTATGTGCTTAATTGATGGCCAGAAATGTTGGTTTGATTTGATTGAAGAGTGGAGTGATAACAATCATTATCCCTCCGAAACAGATGGGGTAGATGCTGATTGGGAGCAGCCCTGGTATCGTCGCTACTTGGTCTGGAAGCTGACTGATGAGCAGCAAGCCGAAATTGAAAGGCGCCATGCCAAGTTTCAGAGAATGGTTGGGACTCATTGTGATTATGATGATTCGGGTAGCCGAGGACATTTTCATTATAATGATACAGTTACTCCCGAAACCTTCAAACAATACTATGAAGAGTCTAAACTAGAACAACCTATGGACCTAACTCCCAATGATGATCAAATTATTGGTTGGTATGAATGGTAATTTAACATGCCGCTGTATAAAGGTATCTTAGAAGGTTTCTTTGAAACCGGAACCGAAGGAACTATTTGGTCTCTAGTTCAAGATGATATCGAGGGCTATGACGCCCTTGTTTTTCTTGAAGAGGGCGACCGTATTCAAATCTTTAATCCAGATGAAACTCTTTTGTATGATGGAGTAATTGAAGAAGATCATGATACTGGCTGGGTAGAGTATCCACTTAACCCTGGCTTTGGTCAGCCTGCTGCTTTGGGTATGTGGATTCATTGGACTCAGGCAGGCTTTACTCCTGACGATTGGGCCGGATTGTTCTTTCATAATCCTCCTTTGAGAGCAGAAGTAATTAGATTGGATAGCTAAATGATTTACTTGTGTGACAAGTGTAAAGAAAGGGCCGTTTGGAACTACCAACCAGGACCAGGTGATCGCTATAGATGCGATGAACATGTTCCAAGAGGCTGCTCTTGTCAGACCGATGATGATGGCAATCCCCTTAAAGATAGTTTAGGTAGAGATATCCCTTGTTGTGAATGGGATTACTCTCCTAAAGGATTTAAAGTCTATGAGGGAATCTAAATATAAAAAATTGTATTGGTGCTATGATCCTGCGACTCATGCTCATGCCAGGCCCTTAATTGCCAATTCAATTTATTCGGCTAGAAAAAATTTTGCAACTTACTTCGGTTACTATACAACAGACATTGAAGCTATCAAAATAAAAAGATTGCCCAAACAATATCAAGATCAAAATCTAGATATATGGCCAGATGATCAGGTAGTTAAAGATTGTGGTATCGTAATTATTCATCATGGAATATGTTCTAATGATGACCTAATTAAAAAGCTTCTCTCTGTATCTAGAAGGCAATTTGATTTAAAGAAGGGTAGAATCTTCTATTTCAAAGATTGCAAAAACAAATACGTAATGCAGGAAATCAAATGAAAATCTATATGGATGACGAGAGAGAAACTCCCGAAGGATGGTACAGGACTTTTCGAGTGGAAGATACTATCTACTGGTTGGAGACCCGCAAGGTAACTCACCTTAGCCTGGATAATGATCTAGGTGAGGGGCGCCAGGAAGGTTTCAAAGTTCTTGACTGGTTGGAGGAAAAGATTTACAATGATTACTCTTTCCCCATGCCAGAAGTACAGATTCATTCGGCTAATGCCAGCCGTGTTGAATATATGAAGCGAGCACTATTGGCAATTGAGCATATTCGTCAACAGCAAGTTGGTGGTGGTTGAATGGAGGGGTTTAAATCCCCTCCATCCATTAAGCTGATACAATAGTAAACTTTTAATTGTCATGATATATTAAAAGTCATGACAACAAAGAATTGTACTTTATGTAAAAAAGAAAAATCTTTAGATAGTTTCAATAAAAGAATTCGATCTAAAGATGGACATCAAAACGTTTGTAAAGAATGTAATGGAAAGCAATCTAAGCGTTACTATAAAAAACATAAAGCAAAGCATAAAGAGAAAACTAAAAAACAAAAATTAGAAATCCAGACTCGCAATAGACGGTTCTTGTGGAATTATCTAGAAGAACATCCGTGTATTGATTGTGGTTATTCTAATCCTATAGCCTTAGAATTTGATCATGTTCGTGGTAAAAAGATAGCTGCACTTTCACAGCTAGCTAGTGATTGTTGGTCTCTTGAAAAAATAAAAGAGGAAATAAGTAAATGTGAAGTTCGTTGCGCCAATTGTCATAGAATAAAAACAGCAAATCAATTAAACTGGTATAAAAATATAAACAAGGGTTCGTCGCCTAACGGTATGGCAGCAGACTTTTAATCTGTACTAATTGTGGGTTCGATTCCCACCGGACCCACAAATAATGTTATAATTGTATGAGGGGTAGTACCATGAGTGAAGAATCAAAGAAAGAAATTGAAAAGATTAAGAAGGCTTTTGAAACTGTTAAAGAAGGAGCCGAACTGATTTCTGAAAAGGCAAAGAAGTTAGGAGATAAGCAGCTTTCTGAGAAGGTAGAGAAGGTTAAGAAGAGTGCTGAGGAAGTAGTTAAACATATTCAAGAAAAGAAATAATGCTTTCTGAACAACAAAAAGCCAGACTTAATCCAGAGCAATTAGCCATTGCTGAGAAATGGGAACTTGAAAAACAAGAACGTAATCTGATTGTTGATGCAATGATGGCGGCAGAAAAGGCAGGAGATAAAACTGCCTATGATGCAGCTGCAGATAAGTTGACTGTTTTTGTTTCTGATGTTTGTGAACATGACCGCTCTATCTGGAGCAATTGTTTTGCTTGCGATGAAATTGAAAGACTACTTCACCCTGAATTCTATGATGAAGAAGGTGAAAGATTGTCTTATCAACAAATTGAAAAAATTGTAGCACAAACCTCAAAAGGAAAATAATATATGGCAAACGCAGCGAACTACGTTGGGATGACTAAGAAGGGTGCGCAGAACAAGGCTGAGATGGAAGGTCTTATCTTTCGTTTGATTCGGATTGATGATACTCCCTTCTTGCCTTATCCAGATGATGTTCGAGCAGATCGACTATGTGTTGAACTGGATAATGGAGAAGTTACTAAAGCTAGTATCCAGTAGCTGAGATAATGATATAGATAAGCACTATGCCAGCGCCAGAACATATCCTTAGCAAAATCAAACTACTTCGCAATTTAGCAAATTCACCTAATGCCAATGAGGCGGCTTCCGCCCTGGCGATGGCCGATAAGCTCATCGCAAAGTATAACATTAGCGAGGAGGAGCTAGCAAGCATCGCAGACCAGCCGCCCAAGTACGGGGAGGAAGAGTTACTGTTTCATTCTCTTTCTATTGTTCCTTGGAAGCAACACCTGGCTCTGGCATGTGCTAAGAACTTCTATTGTCATATTATTCAAGAAACATTAACCCCTGGTGTTGGCGACCCCGAATATAAATATTATGTTTATGGGGAAGATGAAGACGTTAATTCTACAAAATTTGTCTTCCACACTTTGGTGAAAAAGATAAATAATTTAATAGATACTAAATGTATAGGGCGAGGACCTATCTACGTTGACTCCTATTGTCAAGGGGTGGTAGAAGCTGTCAAGCGTAATATCGAAATGTTTGGATTAGATATTCCAGAAGTTAAGGTTCCGGCCCGCCCAATGCAAGTTACTACTGAAAAAGTTTTGAATAACGGAACCAGTAATCTTTCTACTGTTAAGGCAGAGAAAGATAAGCCTGAAAAAGAAAGTATTGACATTAGTAAATCAGGTCTTATCAAAGATGTTATGGCCTACTTTAAAGGCATTGAGGATGGCAACAAGCTACATCTAGAAGATATCTTGGAGCTAGAGGCGGAGAACGAAACTCTAAAACAATTAGACTAATTCGTAATATAATTACAGTCCGGCTGTAAGCCGGTCCCATCGAATAACAGCGGCTCGCTAGAGGCGAGAGGACGGACACTACAGATGGAAACTCGTTCATTTATGATCCCTGCCAACAATCGTGCAGAGGTAGAGGATCGGATTGCAAAGCTCAATAAGCGAGCTATCAAGCTGGGTATGGACCCCATTGTTTTGATTTGGGACCGCCCTATCCTGGCAGATAATGATCAGATGTTGTTTCCGGTTGATATGACCGGACCCCTGAGTGTTAGCCATGCAGGTTGGGAGTTCGTTGCTACTTTGCAGCATCTTCCTACTGGTGAAAGCATTATTCGCTCTATCTCTGATGAGCATCAGATTCCTTTGGAGTATCGCTCTAGTGGTTCTGCTTGCCAGCATTGCAATGTCAATAGGTATCGTCGAGATACTTACGTTGTTCGTCATGAGAGTGGAGAATTCAAGCAGGTCGGTTCTACTTGCATCAAAGACTTTCTGGGAGGTAACTCTCCAGATAATATCATGATGCGAGCCTGTTTGTTGGGTGACTTGTTTGGATTCATGCAGGGTGCAACGCATGGCCCGCCGGCTCCGTACCAGGAAGGCGTTTGGCACATTGTTAGTATCCTGTCTCATGCCAATGCAGTCATTAGAACTCATGGTTGGGTTCCTAAGTCAAAAGCTACTGACCATATTCGGTCCACTGTTTCTAGGGTAGAAGATAACCTGGATACTCAGGCTTGCACTGTTAAGCCGGAAGATAAGCTCAAGGCTAAGCAAGCGGCAGAGTGGGCAGAAAACATTAGCGATAGCGATGCTGAGTTCTCTGATTATCTTTACAATATCAGGGCCATTGCTCGCTCTAGTATGGTAGGCTATAGGACTATGGGGTATGCCTGTAGTATTCTGTCCGCCTATGATCGCTTCTTGAATAAGGAAAAGAAGTTCAAGTCGTCAGAGCATCTTGGTCAGGTTAAGGATCGTGTTACCTTTCACTTGACTGCTAAGTCAATCACTGGTTTCAATAGTCGATATGGTTATTGTCACAAGATTATCTTTAATGATAATGATGGTAACGTGCTTGTTTGGCTTACCTCTAACGATCAGATGATTGAAGAGGGCAAGAGCTATGATGTTAAAGGAACTATCAAGGCTCATACGGAATACCGTGGGGTCAAGCAAACCGAGATTACTCGCTGTGAGGTAAATGAACATGTCTAATGATCATGTTAAAGATAGGTTGCTGAAAGCATATCCCTCAGATACGGCTGGCACTTGGCGTATCTTGGGAGAAGATCCTAATTGTGATTGGGGCGGCCCCCACTCTGAGCCAGAACTGGAAACGGTTACTGGAAATTATGGCAATGTGGTTAAGTATGCACTTACTCTGCCACGTTTCTTTACTTGGGGTGGTGGTGGTCGCATTATCAAAGTTGAGGCTGTTAAGAATGTAGATGAGCTTCACTCTGCCAAAGTCAAAGAATTGAAAGCGGCAAGAATTAAACTTGCCAAAGAATTGGTTCAAGTTGAGCGTGAACTGAAAAAGCTAGGCGCTTTGTAATTAGAAAGGTAATCACATGAGAGGCGGATATTCTGGTACTACTTCTTTTGAGTATGAAGTAGAGCGCTATCGTCATAAACAAAGCGGAGAGCTTGTTTCTTCTAAAGAAGTAGAAGATAAGGCTCATGACAATCCAATGCTGGGTGATGATTGGATTGAGTTGAACTATGATTATGAAGTAGTTACTCTTCAAATCGAAGGTCGCGCCTACTTTACTCCTGGTAAGTACTCTGGTCTTCCAGAAGATTGCTACCCCGATGAAGGGGACGTAGAGATTACTTCTTGCATCGGACCTGATGGTAGTGATTGGGAAAACAAACTCACCAAGTATGAAAACGATCAAATCATTAATCAGATTGATGAGCAGGTTCAAGAAGGAGATTATTCTGAACCTGATGACTATGACGATTTCGATTATGGTGGGTTTGGAGACTAATAATGAAACTTAATTCTAATACTAGGCTCTCTGAGTTGCAAAACTTAGGGGCAGATTCTTTGGGAGATATACCGCTTGAAGAGCTTCTTGCATACGTAAGACATACCTGTATTGAGGTTTCTTCTGACTTGAAAGATGATAATGTTTCTTGGTCTGCTGAATTTGCAAATGCAGCAGGACACATTCAATCTGCAATTGATGCAATGAACTCATCCACCCATAGTGGGTAATCACAATGGGTGGTGGAGGCGGTCGTAATATCGTAACCGATCGCCCTGGTTTGCCAGTATATCCTTAAAACTGGTTTTTCTTTGTTTCAATAAAATGACATCATAACATGAATCAACATACTAAAAACCTGATTACCCATACATTTATACCGACCATTATTTTGTTTGGTATGATAGTTTGGTTAGTTTATAAGAATCATCATTAAGACTATGATTACCTTTGGACTAACGGGCGGCATTGCTTGTGGTAAGAGTACGGTCACAAAGACCTTTCGTGCTCACAATATTCCAATGGTAGATGCCGACATTGTGGCTCGCCAGGTAGTTGAGATTGGAACTCCAGGTCTCAACGAAATTGTAAGAGTGTTTGGTTCTCAGTACCTTTATACTGATGGAACCTTGAATCGCACTGAGCTTGGTAAGCTAGTCTTTGCCGAGCCAACTGCAATGCTAAAGATTAATAGAATCATGTTGCCTTTGATTGCTAAGGAAGCTGATTCACAGATGAAGAAGTTTCATCAGGATGGGTACGATATTGTAGGATATGATGCAGCCTTGATCTGCGAGCAAGGTAATTGTAAAAAATACCGGCCGCTAATTGTGGTGCATTGTCCGCAAGATATGCAGCTTGCCCGCCTAATGAAACGCAATAGCTTGACACACGCCGAGGCTATGGCTAGAATTGAGGCGCAGATGCCGGTTGAAAAGAAAAAGAAATTGGCCGACCATCTTATTGACACTTCAGGTTCAATTGAAAATTCAATTGCTCAAACTGAAAAAATCATTCAACATTTTCAATCTCGATTGTAATCATGAAAAAGAAAGTCACCTATAAAGAAGCAGTTAGCTTTACCCAGTTTAGACTTGAAAGATTAGAAAATCAATTCAAGGAGGCTTCCGATAAGTTTATCTGGCAGACTCAACAGGGTGGTGGCATTGACAATATCCATATGCTGGATACTATTCGAGCTTTGAATAATCTATACCTAGATATTGCGGCTCATCGTGATGCTCTTCGTTCTCTCCAAGTCAAATCATAATAGGTAAAATCATGGGTGCTAGTGAATTTTTTACTTCTGCTTCTGGCAAGAATGTGAAAGAAGCTTTTCGGGAAGCAACTGAAGATGCTCGATATGAGAATGGTCATGGTGGTTACACCGGAACCATTGCTGAGAAGCATGAATATAAGTCGGCCTCTAGCCAGGTCTTTGACTCATATCAACAGGCTCATGATTTCGCTGAATCCAAGATGGCTGATGACAACCACTGGTGTCAAGATAAGTGGGGTCCAGCTGCTTATGTGAGCTACAAGTCTGGTAACGAAATCAAGTTTCTTTTCTTTGGATGGGCTAGCGATTGATGAGAGACTTGACAGTTATTCAAGAAGAGGTTAAAGCTTGTACCAAATGCAGCTTACACTCTACTAGAGTTAATACTGTATTCTCTCGTGGTAATCCATTAGCCAAGCTTTGCTTCATTGGTGAGGCTCCTGGCGAGGATGAGGACTTACAAGGTTTGCCGTTCGTAGGTCGCTCCGGTCAATTGCTAGATAAGACCTTGACAAGCCTTGGATTGGATGTTAGTAATGATATCTACATTTGCAACATCATCAAATGTCGCCCTCCCAATAATCGCAGACCAACCGAAGAAGAGGTTAACCTCTGCATTGACTTCCTAGATGAACAGGTTAAGTTGGTGGCGCCAAAGGTTATCGTAGCTTTAGGAAGTACTGCTGTCAATGGCTTACTACCAGCTAATACTTTAGGTATTACTAAGATTAGAGGTAAGTTCATTAAGCGTCAACAGACTTTGGTTTTGCCGGTTTATCATCCTAGCTATGTGCTAAGGAATGGTTCAGCTGGACCAGTATTCGAAGATTTTAAAAACGATTTGCAATTAGCAATTAATAAAACGAAGGAATAAATCATGGCTCATTGGAAAATTGGAGATCGCTGTCAGACTGAAAACAAAGACGGCATTAAGGTTGGAGTGATTGCAGATGTTCGTACTGAAGAAGTCGAACGTACTCGCTATAATCATAACTATGTTTATGGTTCTCGTGGTAGGGAGGAAAAATACTATGAGACTGTCACTAAGGAAGTGACTGTCAAGTGGGATGATGGTGCGGAAGAGAAGTTTTCTCCATATCATATTCATGCAGAAGATACTGCTATGGAACGAGCCTTCCGAGTTACCTGTGATGAAGCTCAAGCTCGAATTAATCAGAAGTTGAAGGAAGCTATGGATGCTCTTACTGAGGCTGAGAATATCTCAGAGGAGACTGGTATTCCTTTCTCGTCGGGTATCTCTCCTCTTGGGCAGAGCTATGTGCCGTCTACTCTTGATCAGAAGCACCCTGATATTGACCGTGAGTTCATTAACTCGGTTACTGATTCGTATGGAGAATACGAGGGCTGGCAGCACTCTGCTGTTTGCTGATTGCAATGAAAGTTAAAGATTTGAAAAAGCTTCTGGAATCTGCGCCAGATGACTTGGAGGTAGTGGTGTCTGGTTCGGACCATTCTTATAATAAGGTGGGCCGAGGCTCCAAGGTAGTGAAAGCAGAATTGTTTCCCAAACAACAGCATCTATCTCAATACTGGGATGATGCTAATAAAAGTGAACCTAGCAACCCTGTTGTTGAGGTTTTTTGGATTGATGACGGTAACTATTAAAAGGAATAAGTAAAATGATTCAGAATACTCGCATTCAGTTTCTTCGTGATTCGCAGCTTCACCCGGTGGGCTGCCTGGCAATTAACCTTGATCTGCGCAACCATCGTCTGACCTACCAGATGTCGGTTCTCAATCCCGTTGATCGTTTCGATCGTAAGGTGGCTCGTCAGCTTGCCTTGGGTCGGCTGGTGGAAGCGCCTATTGCGGTTACTCTTCCTCGTGGAAGGGAACTGTCCATGCATGATATCACTGAGGCAGTCATGCGTGATGTGATTCGTTCTAAGGCTCCTGGTCGAGCCCGTAGGGCGGCTCGCAATTGGATGGTCAATTGGATTGGTGATTGATCCTAATTGACGGAGTGTGAACGGGAGTTCTCGCCCTCCCATCGAATAACACTGGCGCCCTATAGATGTGGGGCGCCAGTGAGGCGAACGAAACTAAGTTGGTAATTACTAAAGGAGATTAACTACGATGAACAACGCACACATTGATTCTAGCATGGCCAAGATTCGTTCTATTTTTGAGAAGGCTTCTACCCGCATTGAGGCCCTCAAGCCTGGCGAGAAGGTTCCTGCTACTGTTCTGGCTGATGAGCTTGCCAAGGAGATTGGTATGACTGGCCCCCAGCTGTATCCCACTCTCAAGTTTCTGTTTGATGGTTATCCTGGCGTTGATGTTCGGAAGGGCGCTCATGGTGGTATCTTCAAGCAAGTTGCTCCAGTTGCTACCCCTGCTGCTGCCCCTGCCAAGGATGACAGTCAGCCCTGAAAGATGTAATTCTACAATAATGTAGAATACAATATTAAAAATTACATGGTGTAGTTTTTAATATGTTTGCTAATAGTCCATTAAAGGAGAAATTACAATGGATAAGTTTACGGTTCGTGGTTCGGATGGTTCGGTTGATGTCTCGGCTAGCGCCAATGCTTATGCGAAGGCTCTGACTGAGTGGGTTGGTAAGAATGAGATTGCCACGGAGACCATTGAGTCGGCTGTTGAAGCTGTCTTCGATGCTTTCCCGGATCAGCGTCTCGCTATGCCTTCGTTGCTTCATGAGGCCGTGTCTCGGCTGAATGGCACGCCGGCTTCGCACAAGACCCTTTCGGAGCGTGTCCACGCTTATATCAAGGGTCAGACTGCGGACAATACGGGTCGCCTGGATGTCCAGAAGGGTAAGGGCGGTGGTGTTCTTCGCCTCGCTCGGCCTGGTGAGGAGATTCCGGCTCGTGCTGCCAAGAAGAGCGCGTAATCTACGCACCCTTCACAATACAGGCTGTGCATATGCGCATCTTCTAGAATACTAGCGAGCAGGTTCGCAACCTGGCACAGCCCCCAATTGTATTAACAGTCAACCACTCATAGGAGTTAGCGTATGAATCTTGAAGAGCTTGAAGAGGCATTAGAAGAAATTTTTCCCAATGGTTTTCAAATCGAAACTGATAACCATGGACAGATTATTATCTATACGGGCCTTAGTCAAGATGAAGATGGAGAGCTTGTCGATTTCGAGGAAGATGAAGAAGACCCGGATCTTGATCCAGACTTCGAGCCCCTTGAAGACGAAGAAGACGATGATGACGCGTAATTAATAATAATTACTAAGAGTTGACTATTCACTATTGATACTTAAGCTTCGCTCAGCGAGGTTTTATGAGCAATAGTAATAACAATAGTTCTGGTACCATCAACTATATTCCTTACAATATTATAACTATTCCTAATAATTGGAATACTTATAATCCATGGCAACCTGTGGCTGCACAGCCTGCGGCCAAGTGTCAGCCATCGGAAAAGAAAAAAGATAAAGATGGTTGTACCTGCAAAAATTGCAAAGAATTCTATCCCTATGCGGAGCCCAATCAAGAAGATGGAACACTCATCTGTTATGGATGTAGAATGGAATGGTAATGTTCAATGAGCGTGAATCATACTAAAAGTTCTTTTCTTCTTGATCTAGAAGCAGAAGTTCAGCGACAGGCTAATAATATGCCTATCGAGATGGTTCTTCTTTTGCTGGATAGACTGGATCATAAAATGGATCTAGAGCTAGCAAGAGAAGACAGTGATCTCAAGTCTCTGCTTGAAACTTACATTAGGATGAAGGTTACTTTTCATCACATTAACAAACAATGGGACCGTGGTTGGTCTTCATTGAATGAAAATGAATTCACAGCAAAACGTATCTATTGGTCTAAAAAAATAAAGGAAGCTAGGAAAAACTACTATGTCACAAAACAACGAGCAGAAAAGCACGCATCAGACTGTCCTTGCCGAGGTTGCAAGTGCATTGCAGAGTTCCACGGGTGAAGTTCGGAATCGTTTGGTTCATGCTCTTACTGAGCGTGAACTGAGCAGGCGAGTTGATCTTTTGGACAAGGCACTTGTGAAGCAGGCGCAGCTTCAGTCAGAGCTTAACTCTCTTCGATTCCCTGAGAAGAAGGCATTCAAGCTGGTGGATGGTAAGATGGTTGAGGTTGAGGTTACCTATACTCCAGAAGAAGCCAAGAAGTTTGCCGAGGATCTCAAGGCCCATCAGAAGAAGGTCAAGGATGCCACTGAGAAGCTAGCTAACTTTGAGAAGGTTCTGGAGGCTGCCTTTGTGGGAGATCCTGGCAATCCCGAAGCTCTTGGCAAGGCTTTCGATAAGCTGGCCAAGGTGTTGTCGGGCAAGGATGCGCCCGCTGGTAGTAGTTCGGAGGAGTGATGAAAACTTATAGTCCCAAGTCCACCAAGGCAATGAAGGCCGTAAACGAATCCATGGTTATGGATGTGTGTGCGGAAAAGGGTTGCGGCATTACTATCTACGTGGACAAGGAAGATAAAGACAATCACCGAAAGAATCGTTGTGTGGCCTGTCTTATGCGTGCCAAGTTAAAGGGAACTTTTCCAAGGCAATAATGCTTAAGATTACATCTAACCATAACAAGCAATACATTACCCATTCTTTTACCTTGGGACAATCTTTCCCTGACATTATGGGTAAGTTAATTTCTATAGAAATTAGTGGTAAAGAGTTATCTAAACTAATGGAGAAGAAAGAAATTCCTCTCTGTTCGGTGGAAAACTCTTGCCTGACATGGCACGGCAAACAAGCCGGTGGCATTCTAAAAATTCTAAAAGAAATTCTTTGCTAAATGAACTAGGAATACTATGATATATAAATAGTATTCCTTATTGGGGAATAATTCAATTGGCAGAAATCAGGACTTTGAATCCTGAAGTTCTAGGTTCGAACCCTAGTTCCCCAGCCAATCTTACTTCTTATAGTAAGAAGTTTTGATTGATATATGGCACTGTGGTGGAATGGCATACACAGTTGACTTAAAATCAACCGCCTTTACCGGCTTGTGGGTTCGAGTCCCACCAGTGCTACCAATTCAAACAAAAGATAATTTCAATATGATTAAGTCAATCGAGTTCAAGAAAGAATTTCGTTCTTTCAAGAAGGGTGAGCGATACGATTTTAATTCAGGAGTCAACCTATTGGTTGGTGATCAGGGGTGCGGTAAGAGCACCATGATTGAATTGATTCGATCCGCCTTGGAGAAGGACCGTTCTTTCAATGAAAGCGATTCTACTTATCGCGCCAAATCAATCAAGTCTCAATTCAAGGTAGAAGACCTGGTGACGATTGAGGCAGAAAAAGATGCGAAGATTGTGGCCTTTGACTTTGAAAGAGAGTCACCACGAGATATGTCGGCCCTGCATTATGATATGCTTGAGATGCAACTCTTTGCAATGAAAGCTTCTCATGGTCAAGGTAATTTGGCATCGCTTAATATGCTAATGGAAAGGATTTCTAAGGAAAGGGATTCTATTGGGACAGTGCTTCTGGATGAGCCAGATGCTGCTCTTAGTCCTAGAAATTGCTATGGACTATTGAATATTCTAAATGCTTTGGCGAGCAAATGGAATAAGCAAGTGATTGTTTCAGCGCATAATCCTATTCTTATCAAAGGTAGGCACCCATTCGCCAAAGATAATTACTGGACTCAAGTATTGTCTTTGGAAGATAAGAAGTGGATGGATGGTGATGCCTTCTTGTTGTTGCAGCTTGCTCCAAACGGAAACACTCGTGAAAAAGA
>Ga0065715_10000305_pt1 | contig 18603 bp, 16 predicted proteins | sample MisBulReplicate1_FD_59102 | JGI IMG/M metagenome (GOLD analysis project Ga0065715, IMG submission 59102) | Miscanthus rhizosphere microbial communities from Kellogg Biological Station, MSU, sample Bulk Soil Replicate 1 : eDNA_1 v2 (version 2) | ecosystem: Host-associated > Plants > Roots >...
GAACGGAAAATATTTTATCGTGCGGCGATGATTGTGGGGCTCTTGCTGTCATTGCAAACGGCGCAAGCTACTTCGGCACCGATGAAGGTCACACTCCACATTCCGTCGAAGAGCTTGTCGCTCATGCCTTACTATTTCGGCAAAGATAAAGGTTTTTTCGCAGCGGAGCAGATCGAGCCACAACTGGTCATGATGGCGCCGCCTACCGCGATCGCGGCGCTGGTCGGCGGCGAATTAGATTTTTCTTCGACGACGGGGGCGGCGACATCAGCCATCATGCGCGGCTTGCCGCTGCGCCGGGTGTTTTACGTTCAGCAGGACCCAGTGCACGCATTGGTGGCGCAGCCGGAGATCAAGTCCGTCCGAGATTTAATCGGCAAGGCGGTCGGCGTGACGTCGTTAACCGACGCCGTAGGGATGTCGGCGAGTGTGATTCTTCGTGCCAATGGCATTGAAGCCGGCAAAGTTACCTTGCTTGCGGTGCAGGTTACCGATAATGCCATACAGTCGTTGATCACGAAAAGAGTGGCCGCGACTTTATTGGCGCCGCCCTATGTGGAGGAGTTGCAAGCGAAGGGTTACGTCAAGCTAGTGGAAGCGAGAGAGTACGCGCCTTTGAGCTTTATCGGTCTGGTGTCGTCGACCGAGGCGATCAAGAAAAATCCTCAAAAGGTTTACGGCATGATCGCGGCGCTACATCGAACTATGAACTATATTCTCAACCCGGCGAACCGCAATGAAGTTATTCACTACGTTTCCACCTATCACAAGATCGATTTGCCGCTCGCCGAAAAAGCCTTCGCGGCGCAGATGCTCGGCTATAGTAAAGACGGAACGAAACCGCGCGCTGCGGTGGAAAAGGAAATCGAAATTTATCGCGAAGCGCTCAAGATCACCAAAAACTTCACGCCTGAAGATCTCGAGGACATGAGCTTGCTAAGGAAAGCACAGGAGGCGTCGGCCAGTAAAAATCGCTGAAATGATTGCAGTTGGGTTCTCTCCAACGAATCACGCTTTCATTTCAATGCAGCCGCGATTTTACGCGTAATGCTGAAATCGAATACCTGCTCGGGCAAAACCGGATGCGGCGGCTTGATGCGCGCTGAGGCGTCGGCGATCATCTGGCGTTGAATGTCCTCACTCACCACGCCATTTTCCAGGAGATCGGGCGCGGCCGCGTCGTAGACACGGGCAGCGATCCGTTCCCGATCCTTGCCGAGATCTAGCCAGGGGCCCTTGATAAAGTCGATACCGTATTTCCTGTCGCTTTTGATGAGCCGGATCGCCCGGAGCATCGCGCGCACCACCTTGGTGACGAGCTCGGGCTGCTCGGTCAACAAAAGTCTTGTGGTCGCCAGACCACCTTGCACCGATTGATACACATCACCCGCCGCCACGAGCTTGCGAAAACCCTCATCCTGCGCGGTGAAGGTCAACGGCATTTGCAGCGGCGCGGCATCGATGACTTTCGCTTTCAACGACAAATAGGTCACATGGCTGGGGCCGGTGGCGAGAATCGTAACTTCCTCGGGGCGAACGTTGTTGACAAGCAAAATTCGCCGCGTGAGAATCTCTGCCAGCGAGCCAACGCCGCCGGTGCCGATTTTTTTTCCGCGCAATTGTTGCACGCTGGTAATGTTCGGTTGCACGATGAGATCGAAGGACGGGCGATCCGTCACCGCCAAAATGGTTTTGATATCGGCGCCGCTGACGGCGGCGCTCACCGCTGAGCCGGTCGCCGAGGCAAACTGGGTGCTCTTACCCATCGTTGCCTGAATGGTTTGGATCGCCTGCATGACAATCAGCTCGACATCCAAACCTTCCTCGGCAAAAAAGCCGCGTTCTTTGGCGACAAAAAATGGCATCGACGTGGTGCTGCGCGCGGCCAGCCCCATGCGCACTCGGGTGAGCTCGGCGCAAAAGCCGCGGAACGGTAAAGCACTGACAATAAAAAAGGCGAGCGGCCAAAGCGTCAATCGAGTCACGGATGTCATTCTTCCTCCTGCACCAGGTCCTTGGGCGCTACGCCGAAGCGCCCTCCATGACATGCTGGACAAGCCTTTCGATCTCCTCGTAGGGCTGGGCGCCGACCATCATGTAGCGGCCGGCGAGAAAGGTCGGCACGGCGTTGACCTTCAGCGCGGCACAACGACGCCAGTCTTCATCGACGGCATCTTTGTATTTGCGGCTGAGTAAAATATCGGTGGCTTCGTCCGCGGGTAAGTCGTGCGCCGCGGCAATGCCGACGAGAACGTTGGGCTTACCGATGTTTTTTACGTCCACAAAGTAGGCGCGAAAAAGCGCATCGGCGATCTCTTCACCCTTGCCTTTCGTTTCCGCCCATTTGGCGAGCTCCTGGGCAAGACGGCTGTTGTAGGACATGTTGCGTTCGGCGTTGAACGGCAACCCCTCGCGATCCATATTGACCTTCATGCGTTGATTGCGCGCAATGATCTCCGGTCCGCGCGGACTGCCTTCCTCCGGAGTCTCGGGATGGAGCGGGAAATGAGTCCACTTGATGGTGAGACCGTAATTGCTTCTTAATTTCTCGACACGCCCGGTGACGAGGTAGCACCAGGGTCAAACGAAATCGGAAAAAACTTCAAGAACCAGCGGCTCGGTCATAAAACTACTCCTTTCCTATCGAAGCTTGATTCTAATGGGGTGAGCGGCTTGAAGTCAAAGGTCGCACGGCGAGGGCGCGGCGCTCGACGCTGGTTGACCGCCTCCGGTCGCGGCGCTAGATTCGTGCAAAGTAAATGTCCTATTCCTTGAGCAAGTTGATCGAAGCTATGGCTGAGCGGATGATGGTTTTTTTTGGAGGTGACAATTGTCTGACGAGCTATTCGAGAACGGTATGGCAGTACGGAGAGCGGTGCTCGGCGCGGATTATGTCGCTCGAGCCGAAGCGAATAAGACTGACTTCGACGCGGACTGGCAACGGTACGTAACCGAGCATGCCTGGGCGGCGGTGTGGAGCAGGCCAGGGCTCGATCGACGCACGCGGAGCATGTTGACGATCGCCATGCTCGCGTCCTTGGGCCGATTAGACGAGTTCGGCGCGCACATTCGAGCGACTCGCAATACCGGAGTGACTCAAGACGAAGTCAAAGAAGTGCTCTTGCAAGTTGCGGTCTACGCCGGCGCACCCGCAGCGAATTCAGCCTTCGCCGTTGCCAAACGGACGTATAAGGAAATGGCCGGCGAGAAGTGACGAAAAATCGTTCATTCCGTTCAGGATGACATTTTTCAGGAAGGCGCATATGCGTATTCACAAATACAATCCGCGCGACTGGAAGTCACACCCGCCGTACAGTTTCAANGCCTACGGCTCTTCGATCAAGCGCGCCCCGTTGAAAAAGCTCGTACCGATCCAGCAAACGCTTTCGGAAATCACCGGACCTTTATTCAGCGATATCCAGCTCGAACCAGGCGAAAATGATCTCACACGCGATCCAGCCACCGGCAAAGAAGCCATGGGCGAGCGGATCATCGTCGTCGGGGGGGTGCTAGATGAAGACGAGCGTCCGGTGCCGAATACCTTGATCGAAATCTGGCAAGCAAACGCCGCCGGGCGTTACCACCACCCGGTGGATCAACACAACGCGCCGCTCGACCCGAATTTTAGGGGCGCAGGGCGTTGCGTCACAAACGACAAGGGCGAATATCGATATCTAACGATCAAACCCGGCGCCTATCCCTGGCTCAATCATACAAACGCATGGCGACCGGCGCATATTCACCTTTCTTTATTCGGACCGAGTTTCGTCACGCGCCTCGTGACACAGATGTTTTTTCCCAACGATCCATTGATACCGCTCGATCCAATTCTGAACTCCGTGCCGACCAAAGAGGGGCGCCAGCGGCTGATTTCGGCATATGATCACAACGTCACGGAACCCGAATTCGCATTGGGCTACCGCTTCGATGTTGTCCTACGCGGCCGAAGGGCAACACCGTTTGAGGAACCGAGATGAGGAAGCAAACGCCCGCACAAACGGTCGGCCCGTTCTACGCCATTGGGCTTACACGGAAAATGATGAACGTCCTCGCCAAGGAATCCACTCAAGGCGGACGGATTCGCATCGAGGGACAGGTATTCGACGGCGATGGCGCAGCCATTCCTGATGTGATGCTGGAAATTTGGCAGGCCAACGCCTATGGGCGTTATCATCATCCCGATGACAAGCAGGAGAAGCCGCTCGATCCGAGCTTTATCGGCTGGGGCCGTTCGGGGACCGATGAAAAATGCTTTTATAGTTTTGAAACCATAAAACCGGGTCTGGTGCCGGGGAATAATGATTCAGTTCAGGCGCCGCACATCAATTTTGTAATCTTTGCACGCGGCATGCTAGTGCACGCATACACCCGAATGTATTTTGCCGATGAGCCGGCGAATGCAAGTGATACCGTGCTCAATTCGATCAAGAACAAAAAGCGCCGCGCGACTCTGATCGCCGGGCGAGAAGATCGCAATGGCAGAGCAGTCTATCGTTTCGATATTCGCCTTCAGGGCGATAACGAGACCGTGTTCTTTGATATGTAGGGAGCCGAAGCTGGAGTAATGGAGTATTGGAGTGGCGGAGTAATGGGAAACGCCCGCACCGAGCTGGATAGTTCTCGCGCAATGATGCACTTCACAACCCGCATATCATTTCGACCCCTTCGAAAGCTCAGGGTAAACTCCGGAAGAAATCTTTCCGGTCACTGGATTCGAGGAAAGATTTTTTACATCCGTTCGGAATGACAGACGCGGACGTAAGCTGATCTTTTGATGACACCGCTCGATTCAGCCATTTTCGCTCCGCTCTTCACGGACGAAGAAGTGTCCACGTTATTCAGCGACGACGCACGCGCTGGTGGAGGTGGAAATTGCGCTCGGGCGAGCGGAGGCGCACTTCGGTGTCATTCCACCAAAGGCTGCGGAGCAGATCGCCGAGGCGCGCGCGGAAAAGATCAACATTGAAGCGCTTACGAAGGGGACGCTGCACTCCGGATTTCCGATCATTGCTTTGGTCGAAGAGCTACGGAAGCAAGTGGGCAGCGAAGCTGCGCCGTTTGTTCACTGGGGGGCGACCACGCAGGACATCATGGACACCGCCTGTATCTTGCAGCTTCGATCAGCCACCGAGTTGTTCAAAACCAGGCTTACCGAGATCGTGCGAGATCTGAGCGTTTTAGCTGGCCGCCACCGAAACCTGGTATTGGCCGGGCGAACCCATGGTCAGCAGGCTCTGCCGATTACCTTCGGCATCAAAATCGCCGCCTGGCTCACGCCGATTTTGCGTCATCTGCAGCGTCTCGACGAAATTCTTCCCCGTTTGCTGGTGGTCCAATTCGGCGGTGCTGCCGGGACGCTGGCGGCACTCGGAGCTAAGGGGCTTGCGGTGATGCAAGCGCTTGCCGACGAGCTTCGACTGGGTGTGCCGTTGATGCCATGGCACGCACAACGCGATTCGCTGGTCGAATTTGCCGGCTGGCTGAGTCTGGTCACTGGAAGTCTGGGCAAAATGGCGCAGGATATTATTCTTTTGGCGCAAACCGAGGTCGGAGAAGTGGGCGAGTCCGCCGAACAGGGTCGAGGTGGTAGCAGCACGATGCCGCAAAAGAGCAATCCCATCACCAGCGAACTGATTGTCGCAGCGGCACGCACCAATGCTGCGCTATTATCGGCGCTGCATAATGCGCAAATTCAGGAACAGGAGCGGGCGACCCATGGTTGGCAAATGGAGTGGCTGACGCTGCCGCAGATGATGCTGCTCACGAGTGGGGCGCTCAAGCACGCACGCTTTCTTGCCAGCTATTTGCAAGCGGACGGTAAAACGATGAGAGCGAACATCGCGCGGGGCAACGACCTTATTCTCGCGGAGGGCGGTATTTACGCTCGCCCGGGCGATGCCGAAGGCGAAAGCGGAAGGATTGGTCAAGAAAGCTTGCGGCGTGGCGCTGAGTGAGGGCAAACAGGTAATTCAGGTGGTACAAGAGCTATCTGCAGGGGAGATCGTTGCCGGCTCTATCGATTGGCAGGCTCTCGCCCAGCCGGAAAACTACCTCGGTGCGTCGAACGAAATTCTCGATCGAGTTCTGAACGCGGCTTACAGCCGTGTTGCGCCAAACGAGCCGGGTCGAATATGAATGACAGCACAACGGATAAGATGGTTTCCATGCGCGAAGCCGTCGCCCAATATGTAAGCGATGGCAGCTCGGTGGCCATTGAAGGCTTTACCGGGTTCATTTGTTTTGCGGCCGGCCATGAAATCATTCGCCAACGGCGCCGTGACCTCACGCTGATCCGCATGACGCCGGATCTGATCTACGATCAAATGATCGCCGCAGGGACGGCGAGGAAACTGATATTCAGCTACATGGGTAATCCCGGCGTAGGATCGCTCTACTGCATTCGACGCGCGGTGGAAAAAAACATTCCCTTGCCGCTGGAGCTGGAGGAATACTCGCATTATGGCTTGGTGGGCCGTTATGCAGCGGGCGCCGCGCGCATGCCGTTTTTTGCGCTCCGCAGTTACATCGGTTCCGATATGTTAAAGGCCAATCCGCTGATCAAGCTGATCGACGATCCTTACGGCACGGGTAAAATTGCGGTTGTCCCGCCGCTGAGCCCGGACGTCGCGATTCTCCATGCGCAGCGCGCGGACCGCCGCGGCAACACTCAGATCTGGGGCCTGGTCGGTATGCAGAAAGAAGTGGCGTTCGCCTCTAAGCATGTGATCGTTGTGGTCGAAGAAATCGTCGACGAGCCGATCATCCGCGCCGATCCGAACCGTACGCTGATCCCAGGATTGATCGTCGATGCCGTGGTGCACGAGCCCTACGGCGCCCATCCTTCGTACGTTCAGGGTTATTACGATCGTGACAATGAGTCTTATCTTGCGTGGGACAAGCTTTCTCAGGACCATACGGAAGTTATCGCGTGGCTCGATGAGTGGGTTTACGGTCTCGAGAACTTCGCTGCTTATGTGCGTAAAATTGGCCAGGCGCGTTTTGATAAGCTCAAGCCGGAACCGTACCCGGCCCCGTCGGTCGATTACGGGAGGTATCGATGAGCGCAACCTACTCAGCGTCGGAGATGATGATCGCCGTGGCTGCGCGTATGTTGAAGGGGGCGCGTACGGTCTTTGTCGGAGTCGGTCTGCCCAATATCGCCTGCAACCTGGCGCGAATCACGGTGGCGCCCGATATGGAGATGATTTACGAGTCGGGTGTTTACGGCGCGCGCCCGGAGCGCCTGCCGCTTTCGATCGGTGATCCGACCTTGGTGAGCGGCGCCGTCTCGGTGGTATCGATGGCAGACTTATTCGGATTGTATCTACAGCGCGGCTTAGTAGAAATTGCGCTCCTCGGCGGCGCGCAGATCGATAAATACGGCAATCTCAATTCGTCCGTGATCGGCGATTACGCCAAACCAAAGACGCGACTGCCCGGCAGCGGCGGCGCCTGTGAAATCGCCACCAACGCGCAACGAACCTTTATGATCATGCGGCTCAAGCGCCGCGCATTCGTTGAAAAATTAGATTTCATAACGAGCCCCGGCCATCTGAGCGGCGGCGACAGCCGCTCTCGCCTAGGTTTGCCCGGCAAGGGACCAGAGATCGTTATCACGGATCGGGCGATTTTGAATTTCGACAACGCCGACAGGGAGATGCAGCTGAGCGCACTCTATCCGGGCATCTCGGAAAAGGATGTGCGAGCTGAAACGGGCTGGGATTTGCGACGAGCTCCGATGATCGAGGAAGTCTCGCCGCCTTCGCCAGAAGAGCTCCGCTTGATTCGCCAGGAGCTCGATCCGAACGGCATGTACCGTTGAGTGACGTCGGTCGAATCAAATCCCGGCCAAACTGTTTAGAAACTTCTTTATTCCTCTCTTTGAAGCAAGGGGAGATTTCCGAATTGCTCGCCGGCAAATCCCCTTTCGATTCCCCCTTTTTCAAAGGGGGAGGAGATTGAATGCGGGTTTCGCGGACGTTATTTTGGACAAGAATGTTTCGATCGCGCTTTTAACGGGGGAGATGTGATCGAAATGTTTGTTCAATGGCTTTAGTGCCCGCGCATTGAGTAGGCTAATCAAAATAGTTTTGGAGCTGTCGTGTTTTGATCTCTCGGTTCGTTCCTGTAGTAAATTCGCGTGCCTTGCGGTACGGCGAATTTTGTCAGCTGATGTTCGTGGCACCCATCGTCCATAATATGACGAACATTCCATCCGCGTACGAGAAACGCGTCGGCCAGTAACTGGCGATGACAGCGCCACGGTACCGCTTCGGCGCACATGAGTGCCGCGCGACGCTCTCCGGCGATTATTTCCATTTCCTTCATAATGCGAGCGAACTCCTCTTGGAGCATAAAATCCGCGTAAGCGCGAAACGAGGCAACGCGCCAACCAGTGTTCGGCGAATTGGGAGACGCTTTGCGAAAGCCGCCGAGATCGCCACGCCAGAGATAATCGATGCCTTCCAATTGGAGAGCACCCGCTAAAGCAGCGCGATTGAAATGGGGCAAACGGCGCGACGCCGGCCAGCGGCGGACATCGATCAAAATCGCAATCGAATGCAGGCGCAGCAGTTCAATGTGTGCTGCGAGGCTTCGAGTCGAGTGACCGATCGTATGCAAGGTCTGTGGAGACTGGCATGTCGCATTCAGAGTAGTAGCGTGCATGATTCAGAGCGGGCTGATAGTCAGCATAACTGATGCTATCATCGGGCCATGTGGCATTCTATTCCACTGACGCTATTCTGGTTCGTTTACTTCGGTTCGCTCGGGATTTTTTTTCCGTACTTCAGTCTCTACTTGAGGGAAAACGCTGGCCTTACCGGCACCGAGGTCGGGTTGATCTTAGCGATCTCGCCGCTGGTGGGCATGGTCGCGCAGCCGTTCTGGGGGCAACTGGCCGACCGTACGGGCAAGCGCGGCCGATTGCTCGCGCTTCTGACCCTCGCGACAGCGGCAGGCTACTATGGCGTTTGGATAGCGAGCGGCTTTTGGGCGATTGTTATTGCGACGGCAGCTTTAGCGTTGGTTGGCACCGCAGTGTTTCCGATGATGATGTCGGTGAGTTTGGCATTACTTCGAGACGAGGGGCAGCACGCCTTCGGTCGGGTGCGTGTCTGGGGCACGATCGGTTATTTCGTTCTGGTGCTAATTTTTCCGTCGCTCCTTTCAATGGTGCGAGTGCCAGGTGAAATCAACCTCGCCAAAATTTCGCAGCCCGCACTCGGCCTGATGTTTCCATTCACTGCAACATTGGTGTTTATCGCGGGATTGATTGCGTTTTTTCTACCCAAGGCTGGCGTCGTGGCGCTGCGCGCGGCACGCGATGATTGGCGCGAGCTCGTGCACAATCGTGTGTTTATACGATTTTTAGTTTTCGCTCTCCTGGCAAATTTTCTAATGAATGGGCCAATGTGGTTGTTCCCGCTGTTCGTCCGTTCCCGCGGCGGTGATGTCGCGACGATCCGCAATATGTGGATCATTATGTTGCTCTTTGAGATTCCGCTCGTGCTCTCGACGGGCAGCGGTTTGAAGCGGCTCGGCGCGCGCGGTTTACTGGGCGTCGGACTGGTGGTTGGCGGCTTGCGGTGGTTTTTGTCGGCCCTTAGCTCTGACGGTGCGCTGCTGTTCGCGGTACAGGCGCTTCACGGCGTGACCGTAGTGGGTTTGAATTTGGGAAGCCCGCTCTATCTCGATGTCGTTGCGCCCGAAAAACTTCGATCCACGGCACAAAGCATTCTTTCAATGGTCGCGGCGGGGATTGCAGCGATTGCGTCCAACGCTTCGGCAGGTTGGCTTCTCGATCACGGCGGAGTCAATCTGCTTTATTTTCTTTGCGGCGCCGGTGCGATCATCCTGGGTGCTTCGACGTGGTGGATTTTGCCGAGGGCGCAGGGCTCGACACGTAACGCCGAAGATATGGCATTAACAAATGATGCCCTGGCCTAGCGAAGAAGGTGAGCGGCGTTAAACACGGTCGAAAATCCGACCTCGGATTCTTCGATCAAAAAGACACGATTTGGCGAGTCAACCGGGAGATGATTCTCCTGGCGGCGGGCGGGCGCGCGCTGCTGATGCAAGTCGCGCATCCCAAAGTCGCGGCCGGTGTAGCCCACCACAGTGATTTCCAAAAAGATCCGTTCGCGCGCTTGCATCGGACCATGGCTGCCATGTGGTCCATCGTCTTCGATCCAGAATCGCAAGCCCGCGCGGCACTGGAAGGGATTGAGAGAGTGCACGCCAGAGTTCGGGGCGAGGTTGATCCGGACGAAGGATCCTTCGCCGGCGTATCCTATGACGCTAATGATCAACAGTTGCTTTTATGGGTTCATGCGACGCTGATTGATTCAGCGATGGTTGGGTATGAGCAGTTTGTCGCACGGATGAGCAAGGCGGAAAAAAGCGCGTACTACGACGATGCCAAAAATTTGGCCGGCTTGTTTGGCATTGACGAAAAAATAATCCCGAGCACTATGGACGACTTTGAAGCATACCTGCATCAAATGATTGCTGGAGATGAAATCACAATGGGTCCAACTGCACGAAGACTTGGCCGGGATATTCTTTATGCGCGACCGTGGATCTTGAGACTGGCTGGTCCGCTGTTTCGTTTAGTGACGACAGGGTTATTGCCTGCAAAGCTTCGGAAAGGCTACGGTCTCAAATGGAGCGCTCGGAGAGAAAAGCTTCTCGGCGGGTTTTCACGAATGGTTCGATTTCTTCTTCCTTTGATACCTGCGGCGATACGAATTGTCCCGAACGCCCGGGCGGCTGAAAAACTGCGAGGTGATCCTCGCTAACATTCAAACAAGTTTCAGATTTCAGATGGCGGAATTCCATTCGACAAATCACGGGCACGATAGCCTGTTCACCTGAGACCAGTCTGGCAATCCCGTGTCTTCTGGAACGCCGAGCATGAGGTTCAAATTTTGAATCGCCACGCCGGCCGCGCCCTTGCCGAGATTATCCAGCCGCGCCATGAGCAATACATGACCCGATTGGTGCGGCAAAACTCTAAGCGAGATCCGGTTTGTGTCGTTAAGGGCTTGCGGATCGAAGCTAAACTCGTCAGCTTCGCTGGCGTCGCTCAGCGCTTCCACCTCGACGTATCTTTCGCTTTGGTAACGGGCCGATAGGATCTCCCACATCGCTTTCGCCGTGCCGGCCTTGAGCCGTGCCTTGGCCGGAATCATGATCTCGACCCGCATGCCGCACCGAAACGGGCCGACATTGGGCAAAAAATAGGGCTCGACGGTGAGCGCGCCGTAGCGCATCATCTCCGGGATGTGCTTGTGAAATTTGGTGATACTGTACGGCGCTTCGTAGCGCAGCTTTTTCAAGCCGTGCTTGGGATCCTCCCAACGTTCGATGAGCGCGCGGCCGCCACCGGAGTAACCCGAGAGAGCATGGATCGAAAGCGGGGTCTCGGGGCTGAGCAAGCCGGCATCGATCAACGGCCGGACGAGCAAAATGACCGCCGAAGAGTAACAGCCGGGATTCGCAACCCGTTGAGCGTTGGCGATCTGCTCACGCTGACCCGGAGCGAGCTCCGGCAAGCCATATACCCAGACATCACTCACCCGATGCGCGGTACTCGCGTCGAGAATTCGCACTGGGGAATCAGCCAACCAGTTTGCCGCTTCTCGGGCTGCGTCGTCGGGCAGACAAAGGACCACCAGAGCGGCATCGCGTAACGCTTTTTTTCTCGCCTCGGCATCTTTGCGCAGTTCTTCCGGAAGAATCAAGACGTCGAGATCGTCGCGGTCTTTCAACCAGTCCCGGATTCTCAATGCGGTAGTGCCCGCTTGTCCGTCGATGTAAATTTTGAATTTCATTAGAATCAGTCTGATCAAAGCAAATTCTACGCTCATTTTATAGGTATCGCAAAATCCGTAGAAAAAGATCTCTTGATCTTACGAGATGACAAACCGGTGACAATGAGGTTACACCCATTACGTCAGGAAGCGAGGAATCTTTCTTCATCCGCGATCCGCAGGAAACCAAGCAGAGCCGCTATTGATGTTGACTTGAAACGATATGACGACGTGACATATATCGAAGCGTTATTGGACGATATGCTGTCGCTCTGATACAAGGTCTCGTTATCGATAAAAAGGGAGAATCAAAATGACCCATGTCGTTAGAACCATCGTGCTTTTGATCATCGGCTTTGTCACTGTCGGCTCAACGCGGGTGGCATTTGGCGCCGATTCTTCAACCGAGCTCTATAGCAAGCTTGCGAAGTTACCGGCTGACCAGCGAACGAAACAATTGGAGGAGGGCGCGCGCAAAGAGGGCAGTCTCAACTTCGTTCATACCTGGCGCGGCAAGATCGCTCGCGATCACGTGAATCTTTTTCAAAAGCGCTATCCGTTCGTCAAGGTGGAGATGGGAGATATCGGCTCGCAAGACGCGGCGGAACGCTTTATCGCGGAGGAAACCGCCGGACGGCATCTAACCGATATCCTGACATTGGGCGTTCCGGACATGGCTGTTATCCTCAAACAGAATCTAGTGGCGAGTTATCCGACGCCGGCGACAAAGAAGATTTTGAAGCAGTACCAAAACTTTATCGAACCACAAAATCGTTGGACCCCTTGGTACTGGGCGGAGCACGGCATTTCTTACAACACCGATTTGGTGAAGCCGGACAAAGCGCCGAAAGCGTGGTTCGACCTCTGCAAACCGGATTTCAAAGGCCAGGTATCATTCGACCCGCCGGAGACGCGCTTTATGGCCGGGCTTTACGTAATGATGGGCGAAGCGAAAACCAAAGAGTGGTTTAAATGCATGGGTCAGAACCAGCCGATTATCCAACAGGGTCATACTCAACGGATGGAACTGATGCTAACCGGGGATCACGCGGTGCAGGGTGACAATTATTTTTACACGGGCGTCGAAGCCAAGAAAAAAGATCCGAAGGCGCCTTTTGCCATGGTCTTGAGCGCACCCGTGCTCTCATTTGCGGGCGCGATGGTCATCAATAAAAATACCCAGCATCCTTACGCCTCGGCGCTGTTCGTCGACTGGACGCTCGGAGAGGACAGTCAAAACCTGATCAACAGCATCTTGCGCGGACCGCTCACGATCAAACACCCCTATTTACCGGAGGACGTCAAGCTGGTCACGTACAACATCGTCGGCGACGACGTCACGAAACGGTTGCATGAGGCCTGGAATCAGTCCATCGGTCGAATGAAATAGCAAGCCGCATTTCAGATCATGGCGACCGGTTCGCTCCGTTGGGGAATGCACAGCCGTTCAGCGCCGCTGAACGGCGGGCGGATCGTTGTGATCGCTCTGGTTGTCGTGCTGGCCTATCAGGTGCTCGTACCGCTTTTGTTGATCGTGTGGACGAGCCTGAAGACCATTCGTCCGGGCGAACCGGGATTCCTGGAGCTGCGCTTTACCCTCGCCAATTATGTGCGCGCGTACGGCATCAGCGAATTTTGGGAAGCGAGCCTCAACACACTTTATTTCGCTTCGCTCTCGACGTTCTGCGCATTTTTCGCCGGCACATTTTTAGCCTGGGCGGTGGAGCGCACCAACACGCCACTCGCGAAGTTGATCGGTTTGGTGACCTTGGGCCGCATCATCATTCCTGGCGTCATCATCACGATCTCCTGGATTCTCTCAGCGAGCCCAAGCATCGGCGTACTGAACCCTATAGTGAACTCGCTAACCGGCGTGCCGCGCCTGCTCAACATCTATTCGTTTTGGGGCATGGTCTGGGTGCAATCGCTCGAACTCACGCCGCTCGCGTTTTTGCTGATGTCCGCTGCCATGCAATCCATTGATCCGCGGCTCGAAGAAGCGTCTGCGATTGCCGGCGCCGGGACATGGCCGACATTTCGCCGGGTCACTTTGCCGATGATCTTGCCGGCGGCAGCCGCCGCTGCGCTGTTGTTGTTCATCCAAACCGTCGAAAGCTTCGAAGTGCCTCTCTTACTCGGTGGCCGCGCTCGGACGGCGGTTTACACCACTCAAGTTTATTTCAACACGTCCCGAATGCCGACGGATTGGGGATTGTCGAGTACCTACTCAATGGTTTTGCTGTTCTTATCCCTGGGGCTGCTGTACGTCTATTTTCGCCTGGTGCGGCACGGCGAACGCTATCAAACCATCACCGGCAAAGATTACCGGCCCCGGCGCATCGATCTCGGAGCCTGGAAATATCTTACCTCCGCCTTGAGTTTGCTGCTGGTGTTTTTCATCACCGGGCTCCCATTTCTGACGATGCTTTACGCCTCGCTGCTGCCGCGTTTTCGCCCGCCCACCGCTGAGGCATTCGCAGCCATGTCGTTGGTTAATTACAAAACTCTGCTGACCGAAGGTGGGTATGCCCTGCAGCCGCTCTGGAATAGCACTGTGCTCGGTGTCAGCGCCGCAACAGCGGTCATGCTCTTGGTCGCGGCAATCAGTTACTTTGTTCATAAGACACGACTAGGCGGCCGTAAGGTTCTCGACTTCCTTGCGTTTACGCCGATTGCGCTGCCGAGTGTCGTGCTCGGCTCGGCATTCCTCTGGCTTTATCTACTCGTGCCCTTGCCCGTGATCGGCACCTTAAGCATCATCGGATTGGCTTATCTGACGCGATATTTGCCCTTCGGTCTGCGCTTTGTCTCAGCGTCAATGGTGCAAATCCACCGCGAGCTCGAGGAAGCAGCCGCCGTGGCCGGTGGGGGATGGGGAAAAAATTTTCGCTACATTTATCTCCCGCTTTTGCGCCCCGGGCTCATGGCGGGATGGTTTTGGGTGATGGTGCACGCCTACCGCGAACTTACGATCTCCTTAATGCTGGCGCGCTCCAGCAATCGCACGGCGTCGGTGATTATCTATGACCTCTGGAGTAATGGCTCCTTCCAACAGTTAAGCGCCTTCGGTGTGATTATGTTTTCGATTCTGATTGTGCTGGTTGCGATCGCGCAGAAAATCAGCGCGCGCTATGGAATTCAGGAGCGAGTTTAGTCCAATTGCGGCGCGAGATCAGCGGTTAGGCCCCGCTTTCAGATCGGCATAAAGCAGTTTGTGAAATAGATGTTCTCCCGCTTCGCGCCGGAAGGAGAGCCGCCCCGCTGAGTAGGAGCGCGAAGCCAGCCCGCGCTGGACCGATTCGCAGATCGCTACGTCTTCGGCCTGGATCTGCTCGCTGACTGCGATGCTGGCGAGATTTTGTTGCTTTGCCCCGAGCGAGACATCGGCAAAATAATAATCGAAAATAATTTCCGTGCGCTCAACGCCGCGCGGAATCACGAGGTTTGTATCCATCACGCTGGCATAAATGTTGATCATGAGATTCGGATAGATCCAATAATAGAGGGCCCGCTCGCCCCGGCGCAGCGCGCCGGTATCACCTTCAGATGAATGTAAAACCAGCGGGCTCGATTGGAGACAAAAGCGCTCGCCGGTCTCGATCGTATAATTGCCGTAATCGAGAACGCTGTTTAACGCGCGGTGAAGATGCGGGACGTGATAGCCGCCGTCGAGGTAATTATCGACAAACACTTTCCAGTTGCAGTTGAGCGTGTAGCTGCGCCGCTCCAGCCAGTTTAATTGTTCAAGGTTCAAGGCTTCGAAGTGGTCAAGGAGATCTTTGCCGAAAAAATCTTGCAACGACGGATTCCCCTGATCGAGCTTTGCGAACACCCAGTTTTTGTACACAGCGATTTCGATGGGAACCAAACTATTCGCGAAGCGGTTGAAATCAGCAACCCCGCCGAACTCCGGCGCGAGAACAAGCGCGCCTTGAAGATCATAAGTCCAGCCGTGATACGGGCAGCGAAGGCTTTGAGCGGTTCCCTCGGATTGTGTGATTACGGCGGCAGCATGATGGCGGCAGACGTTAAAGAAGCCGCGCAGGATCGCGTCATTTCCTCTCACGACCAGAATCGGTTCGCCGGCGATTTCGCAACTAATGTATTGTCCAGGATCGCGGACTTGTTCGGAGCGGCCGATGAATTGCCACGTGTGCGAGAAGACCGTGGGCTGTTCTAGTTCAAAAACGCTCGAGTCGGTATACCAAGACGATGGCGGTGTTGAGGCTGTAGCGAGGTGGCGATTGGGATCGTAGCCAGCAATTATCTCGTCGACGCTTTTTCCCATAAACTATGCATTCGCAGCAACACAAATCAGTGAATTACTATTCCACTGGTTGCTTACTCCGGCAGGCCCGCCTTGTTGGCCGCTGGCATGTAGACCTCTCGCCACAGTTTTTTGTACGCCTCGGGCGATGATGGGAACGGGTACAGGCCCTCGTTCGAGAGCGTGAAGTTTGGCGCGATGCGCAGCAATTCCGCCGCAGTGGACTTTGCTTTCGCCATGTTGCCTTTCTTGGCGTAGGCGACTGCAAGGTTGGAAATCGTTACAAGGCCCTTCGGATCCTCCGCGTGCGCCTTTTCTAACCACTCGATCGCCAGGTCGTCGTGGCCCAGATAAAAGTGGCCCACGCCAAGCTGATTCATCGAACCCGCGGTTTGTGGCCCGCGCGGATCGAAGGATATAGCTTGCTCCGCATACCCGATTGTTTTCTTCGGTTCCCCACTGATGGTACTCGCCAAGGCCAGGGCAGTGTAGAAAGGGTTGTGATTGCGATTGAGTGCCATGCCTTTTTGCAACGCGGCAATCGCCTGCGAAAGCTCGCGCCGGTAAATGAAGTAATAGCCCAGCGCCTCATAGGTCAAGGCGTTGGCCGGGTCGAGTTCTTTGGCTTTGAGGGCAATGCTGTAACCCTCTTTGAGTTTTTCCTCAGCGACTTGTGGGCCCAGCACGTTGGTGAATCGTCGTCCTTGGCTTACCAGGCAGGTTGCCAGCTGCGCCATGGCATCGACGCTGTTGGAATCTACCAGCAAAAGCTCGCGAAATAGCTTTTCCCGTTGTTGCAGGTTTTCCAAAGTCGGGGTTTTGGTAGTCCGGGCCAGAGCGTGGAGCATCAGGTCGCTCGCCTTCGGATCGGTTTTGCGCGCTTCGCTCTCGCGGGCAGCCGCCACTACGATCTCCCGCCCGATGGAGTTGGCGATGCGCGAGGTGATCCGGTCTTGCAGCACAAACAGGTCGGAGCGGTCGCCATCGAAAGTTTCGCCCCAGAGCTGTCCGCCGGAGGAGACGTCGGCGAGTTGGGCGTTGATGCGGATTTTTTCACCGCCGCGCTGAACGTTACCCTGCAAGGCATAGCGCACCCCTAGATCCTTGCCCACCTGCTGGACAGTGATCTGCTTGTCCTTAAAAGTGTTCGCAGTCGTCGCGGCAATCACAAACAGCCCCGACGCGCGCGACAGGTCGGTGGTGATCTTGGCGGTCAGGCCATCGGCGAGGTAAGCCTGCTCCGGGTCGCCACTCAGGTTAGTGAAGGGCAGCACGACGATCGAATGGCGCGCGGTAGAGGCGACGTTGCCGCCCAGGCCCCATCCGCGTTGGCGCACAAACCATGCGCCGCTGGCGACGATGAGAATCAAAATAGCGGCGGCGGATAATATTATTTTCCGTCGGTGCGGCGGCGGCGCGATCTCGGCCGCCGGCTCGGCGGTCGCCGACGCGTGGGGCAGCTCTTCCTCAGGCAGTGCCGCGATGTCTTTCGCCGACATCCCAAACACGCCGACGGCGCGCGAGATGTTTTTCACCGTCTGCTCGCCAAGATCGGCGAAGGATAAAGCCAACTTGTCACGAACTTGTTCGTGCACCGTGCGCGAAATGCACAGCCCGCCCGGCTCGCATAAGGTTTCAAGGCGCGCCGCGATGTTCACACCGTCGCCGAAGATGTCGTCCCCGTCGATGATGATGTCGCCGACATTGATGCCGATGCGAAAGATGACGCGCTTGTCCTCAGGTATGTCAGTATTACGGCTCAACATGCCGCGCTGGACGGCGACAGCGCAGGCGACCGCGTCAACCACGCTGGCGAACTCGACGAGCATGCCGTCGCCGGTGGTCTTGACGATCCGGCCACGATGGCCCGCGACGGCCAGATCGATCAGCTCGCGCCGGTGGGCTTTCAGTCTATTCAACGTGCCGACTTCGTCGGTGCCCATGAGCCGGCTATAGCTGACGACATCAGCCGCCATGATCGCTGCGAGCCTGCGCTCGACTGCTTGGTTTGCCACAACTATTCTCCGGGGTCAGGCAGCGGAATCAGGCTTGGCGGGCAATAATGAAAAAAGAAAACAATCGAAAAAAATATCTAAGTTCAGAATATTTTAGCCTTGATCAAACACGTCAATGAGTTTATTTCATCGAGCCTTGGCTTCCCATATCACGCCTCGCTTGTTCTGCGAAACTCCAGTTGCGAACCTTGTCGAGAGGGACGGCGTCTTTGGTTTTGAGTTCTAACAGCGATTGATCGATCAGCGTTTGCACCGCGGCGTCAGAGACGACCCCACCGTCGGCCCAACTTCGTTTGCCCAGCTCGTAGCTTCGTGCCGCCACTTCGCGGTCGAGCCGAAGCCAGTTCATCATCAACAGGATGGTTTCTTCGCGGTTGGCGCTGGCGAAGACCATGGCGCGCAAAGTCGCTCTTACAATGCCGAGAACTTGCTTGGGGTTTTTCTGAATGGTTTCATCTCGTGTTGCCAAACCGGCTAGCGGCAATTCTAGACGCTCGCCGAACCAGAG
>Ga0065715_10000252_pt1 | contig 18526 bp, 11 predicted proteins | sample MisBulReplicate1_FD_59102 | JGI IMG/M metagenome (GOLD analysis project Ga0065715, IMG submission 59102) | Miscanthus rhizosphere microbial communities from Kellogg Biological Station, MSU, sample Bulk Soil Replicate 1 : eDNA_1 v2 (version 2) | ecosystem: Host-associated > Plants > Roots >...
GAACCCTTCGAGAAATGTCGCGAAGGCTTCGCCCTCGGCGGCCAGCAGCTCGACGATCTCCGCCTTCGTGCGCGGCGCCGCCTCCTCCGCCTGCATCCGGGCTCCGAGACCGAAGAAATCGAACGTCGTCATGTCCGTCGAACGCGTTCCGTGCATGCCCTGCCAGAGCCGCGTGGGCGCGATGGCGACGTGAGTCAGCATCCGCCCCACCGTCCGCGCGCCCTCTGCGGGCACGTGAGCGTACTTGTCCTCAGGAATGTCCTGAGCCACCTGGATNGTGTTCTTGCGAACAGTCCTGAACGAGGAAGCCAGTTGCTGCGCACCGTAAGTCATGAGTGCTCCTTGATAGGTCCTATGGACCAATGGACCCTGTCTTCTGTGGTGGATTGTAGAACGGCGTCGCCACCACGCTCGCTCGGGCGCGGCGGCGCACGGCTTCGACCGTCAGCTCGATCTCGAGCGCGGTGCCAGTGGCAAAATGCGGAGCCTCGATCGTCGCGAGGGCGAGCATTTTCTTCAACACCGGCGACCACGTGGTAGAAGTTGCCTTGCCCACCTGGCTGCCGCCGCGATAAACGGGCACGGCCACGCGCGAGGCGGCCGTCGGAACCTGCGGCGGCAGGCCGACGTCGGCGAACTGCCGTTCGATGTCGTCCCAGTCGATCTCCAGGCCGACGATCTGCCGCTTCGGCCCACGCTCACGCTCGGCAGAAAGTGACTCGCGCCCGACGAACGGGCCCTTCTTTTCTGACACCAGCCGCCCGAGGTTCATCTCGTATGGCGAATATCGCTGCGCGTCGATGGGCACTTTCTTCGATCCGTGAAAATCGACGTCGATCAGGAGCAGACCTGCTTCGATCCTTGCCACGTCGAGCGCGAGCATGCCAGCAGGACGCGCGTCGAAGGCGTGGCCGACCTCCACGAGACGGTCCCACACCTCGACGGCACGATCCCAGGGCATCCAGATCTCATAGCCGAGGTCGCCAGTGTAGCCTGTGCGCGAGACGTCAACCGGGATGCCGGCGATGGTGCCGTGAGTCAATCGGAAGTATTTCAGGTCTGACAGATCGACGTGGCCGGCCGCCGAGATCAGGCGCGCGGACGTGGGCCCCTGCACCGACAGCGCCGCGACCTGCTCACTGATCTCTTCCACCTCGACCCGCAACCCGGCCGCGTTCTGCCTGAACCACCGCAGGTTCGGATCGGCTGCTGTCCACCGCCACACCTGCTCTTCCAGCCGCGACACGGTCCCATCGTCGATGACCATGCCGTGCTCGTCGCACCACGGCGTGTAAATGACCTGGCCGACTGCCACTTTCGTCGCGTCGCGCGTGACGATGCGGTCCACCAGGCGCGTGGCGTCAGGTCCGGAGAGACGATATTTGAACAGCGGTGAGACGTCGATCAACGCCGCGCCATTGCGAATGGCTGCGTACTCGTGCTCGTGGTGCATTTCGTACGCAGAAACCGCGTAGTAGCCCGCCCACTCGCGGTAGTTCAGGCTCTCGCAGAGCGGCAGCGTGCGCGGATGGAAGGCGGTGCCCAGCGGCATCGGCTCACTATATTGCACCGGATAGCGGACGGCGGCGCGGGACTGCGGTCCGGCTTCCGCGGCTCGAGGCTCGCAACCGGACCTGTCGTCCGCGCGGAATTCAGACTGACGCCCCTCGCGCCGGGCCTACCCGGCCTTCCTGACGATCCGCCTGCGGCCACGGCGCTCGAATTCCGCGCTTCCTTCGGTTCGGTTCATACTGACGCCCTTCGCCTCGATCCGAGTCAGTCTGCCCGCAGCACCGCGCTCGCGTCCAAAAGCGTCGCACTCCCGCGCACCCCAGTCACCTCGCGCACCCTGCGCACCCCACGCAGCGGTACGCCCATCAGATAGAATCCGTGGCGCATGAAGTACGACGCCATCGTGATCGGCGGCGGCCACAACGGCCTCGTCCACGCCGCCTACCTCGCCCGCGCGGGACGCAAGGTGCTCGTCCTCGAGCGCCGTCACGTGCTTGGCGGCGCGGCGGTCACCGAGGAAGTGTTCCCCGGCTTCAAGTTCTCCGTCTGCTCCTACGTCGTCTCGTTGCTGCGCCCGGAGATCATCCGCGAGCTGGATCTGCCGCGTCACGGCCTGGAGATCCTCCCGCTCGACGGCACGTTCACGCCCATGCCGAGCGGCGACTACCTGTGGCGCATGAACGATCACGCGCGGACGCGGCGCGAGATCGCGCGGCACTCGCGCACCGACGCCGAGGCGTACGACGAATACGCGCTCGCGATGGTGGAAATGGCGCGCTTCGTGAAGCCGATCCTGGAGATGACGCCACCGGATCCATGGTCGCTGCACCCGCGGGAGCTGGCCCGGATGCTTTTCCTCGGCCGACGTTTCCGCGGCCTTTCCGCCGGCGACCGCTACAACCAGGTCCAGCTCATGACGATGAGCGCGGTCGATTTCCTGGACCAGTGGTTCGAGACCGACGTCCTGAAGGCGACGATGTCCGCGAGCGGCATCATCGGGACGTTCCTCGGCGTGCGATCGCCGGGCACGGCGTACGTGCTGCTTCACCACTACATGGGCGAGATCGACGGCGCGTTTCGATCCTGGGGGCTCGCGCGCGGCGGAACCGGCGCCATCTCGAATGCGATCGCGGCCGCGGCGCGTGAGGCAGGCGTCGAGATTCGTACCGAGGCGCCCATCGCGAAGATTCTCGTTCGCGAAGGCCGCACCCGCGGCGTGGTCCTCGCCAATGGCGACGAGATCGACGCGGACATCGTCTCGTCGAGCGTCGATCCGCGGATCACGTTCATGCGCATGCTCGGCGAGGAGCATCTGCCCCCTGAGTTCGTCGAAGGGGTGAGCCGCTACAAGTTTCGAGGCTCGTCGGGAAAAGTGAACATGGCGCTCGACGGCCTGCCGGACTTCACCTGTCTCCCCGGCGAAGGGCATCACCTGCGCGGCGCCATTTCGATCTCGCCCGGCATCGACTACATGGAACGCGCCTACGACGACGCGAAGTACGGGCGGTTCTCGCGGCATCCGTACATCGATATCGTCATCCCGACGCTGACCGACCCGTCCATCGCGCCGCCGGGCAAGCACGTGATGTCCTGCTTCGTGCAGTACGCGCCCTATCACCTCGCCGAGAGCAACTGGGACGCCGAGCGCGAGGCATTCGGCGACACGGTGGTGAACACCATCGCGGAGTACGCGCCGAACTTCAAAGACCTCATCCTGCACCGCCAGGTGGTGACGCCACTGGACCTCGAGCGCGACTGGGGTCTATCCGAGGGAAATATCTTTCAGGGCGAGCTGTCGCTCGAGCAGCTCTTCTTCCTGCGGCCCGTGCCAGGCTGGGCGAGCTACAGGACGCCGGTGAAGGGCCTCTACATGTGCGGCTCGGCGACGCATCCCGGCGGCGGCATCATGGGCGCGCCCGGCCGCAACGCGGCGCACGCCGTTCTGCAGGATCGCGCATGAGGCCGGTCATCATCGGCGCGGGCCACAACGGGCTGGTGGCGGCGGCCTATCTCGCGCGTGCGGGCCGCAAGCCGCTCGTGCTCGAAAGGCGCAGCGAAGTCGGGGGCTGCGCGGTCACGCACGAGATCCATCCGGGGTTTCGCGCTCCAGCTCTCGCGCACGCGGGCGTCGTCCGCGACGACATCGCCCGCGACCTCGGCCTCGAGCAACAGGGCCTGCACGTCGTGCGGCCCGAGACGACGCTCTTCGCGCCATCGGCGGATGGCCGCGCGTTGATCCTCTCGCGCGATCCGCGGAAGACGTCGCAGGCGCTGGCAGCCTGGTCGCCGAAGGACGCCGAGCGCTGGCCGGAGTTCCAGGCAGCGACCGACGACATCGCGCGCGTGCTCGATCGGCTGCTGCGCCTGGTGCCGCCGTCGATCGATCGGCCGTCGCCCTCGGAACTGTGGGACCTGTTGCGCCTGGGGAAGGACATTCGCGGTCTCGGGCGCGAGCGGCTCTATCAGGTGCTCCGCTGGGGACCGATGGCCGTCGCCGATTTCGCGGCGGAGTGGTGCGAGACGCCGCTGCTGCGCGCGGTGGTGGCTGCGCGCGGGACCTTCGGCGCCAACGCCGGCCCGTGGTCGGCGGGGACGACGCTGGGGTGGATGCTCCAGGCGGCGAGCGAGCGGCATCCGGCTGGAGCACCCTCGTTCGTCGTCGGCGGTCCGGGCTCACTCGCGGCGGCACTGGCCGTTGTGGCGACGAGCGCGGGCGCCGAGATCCGCACCAACGCGGGCGTCGCGCGGATCGAGGTGGATGACTCCGGGGTAACCGCCGTCGTCCTCGAGAGCGGCGAATCAATTGCGACCGACACGGTCCTGTCGAATGCCGATCCGAAGCGCACGCTGCTGGGTCTCGTCGATCCGATGCGGCTCACACCGTCGTTCCTGCAACAGATCCGCAATTACCGCACGTCGGGCGTAACGGCCACCGTCAACTTCGCGCTAGACGGGCTGCCTGCGTTCACTGCGCTCGCGAAGGCGAACGTTGCGGCCGAGACCGCCCTCGCCGGCCGAATCCACATCGGGCCGGACGTGGACTACATCGAGCGCGCGTTCGACTGCTCGAAGTACGGGCGGCTGTCGGATCGGCCGTGGCTCGAGGCCGTGATTCCGTCGCTCTCAGACTCCACGCTGGCGCCGGTCGGCAAGCACGTGATGTCGGTCTACGTGCAGTGGGCGCCCCATCGGCTTCGCGAAGGCGACTGGGACCAGATGCGCGAATCTCTCGGCGATCTCGTCGTCCGCACGCTGGCGGAGTACGCGCCCGATCTACCCAGGCGCGTTCTTGCCGGCGAGGTGATTACGCCGCTCGACCTGGAGCGCACCTACGGCCTCACCGGCGGCCAGATCTTCCATGGCGAGCACTCGCTGGACCAGATCTTCACGATGCGCCCGGTGATCGGCTGGGCGCAGCACCGCACACCGATTCGCGGCCTTTATCTCTGCGGCGCCGGAACGCATCCCGGCGGCGGCCTGAGCGGCGCCCCGGGCGCCCACGCCGCGCGCGTCGTCCTGTCCGATCGCTCGTAGTACGTAGGGCCGAGCTTCCGCCTTCGCGGACGCTTCGGTGGGACGCCGAAGCCTTGGCGGAGGCGGTTCGTTCGGCCGCCCGTGCGATAATCCGCACGACCAGCCGATCTTTCCGCGCGTCGATCGTGGCGACGGGGGCTTTTAGCGACGCATCTTTCGCATCAGTTCGCGCTGTTTTGCTGGTACGCGCATTGCCCCCGTTATCCAGCAACCTCGGTTGGGGAGGTTTCCATGCACCTGCTGCGCCGCGTTGCCCTGCTGATGGTCGCGCTGCTCGCGACACTGGTCCCCATCGGGGCCGCGCAGAATGTGCCGTGGCCCAGCGTACAGGACTCCAGCGTCACGCCGGTATCCGGGCCGAGCTGGCTGACGCACCTCGGACTGACCCTCGACCGCACCACTCTGGGCCAAGGTGCCGGGCGCTACGGTCCGTCCCCGGATCGGCCTCCAGCACCGCGGACCGAAGTGCTCGGCGTGCGCGGGAAGATGGAGCTGACCGGCGCCGATCTCTATCGACTGAACTGCCAGTCGTGCCATCGCGAGACGGGCACGGGCGGACCCATGGAGGTCGCGTCGCTGCTCGGAGCCGTGCGCGGCGCGTCGCTCGCGGTCGTGCGTCAGCGGCTGCAGGCCGCGGGCGATCCGACGGCGGCGGCCGACAGCACGGCACAGGCGGCCAAAGCGCGGATCGAGATCGTCCAGCGGCTGCACAAAGGCGGCACGCGGATGCCACCGCGCGACTACCTGACGCCCGAGGACATCCAGATGCTGTTCGGCTACCTGAAGGGACTGGCGCAGACGCCCGACGCGCCGCGCGCGACGACGCGCACCGTCACCTGGGCGCGCGTCGGGGAGCTGACGGTGAAGGGCACGTGTCACATCTGCCACGACTCGGTGGGCGCTCCGCCGAACGGGACCGCCTTGATGCGCGGGACGATCCCATCGCTGCAGTCGCTGCTCACTACGAAGTCCGTCGCTGATTTCGTCCACAAGGCGCGCAGCGGCGAGGTGGTCCAGATGGGCGCGGCGGGCTACCATCGCGGCAGGATGCCGGTGTTCTACTACCTGAAGGACGAAGAGATCGCGACCGCTTACGTGTATCTCGCGACCTTTCCGCCACAGAAGTAGCTCGCCCCATCGTTGGCGGCGGGTCAAGCCCTGCGACCTCGAACGCCGCGGCCGACCTCTGCCCCTTTCAACACGTGGGTCGAGGTGTTCCTTCGATCTGCCCGATAATCCCTGCTGCCCGACCGTCACCGCGGCAGGAGTGGGATCATGTCCAAGGCATCAACCCGCGAGCGATTTCAACGCCTTGAAAAGGCCACAGATATCCCGCTGGCCCTTCTCGCCTTGCTCATCGTCCCGGCGCTGATCCTCGAGGACAAGGCTGCTAATCCGCTCATGCGCGACGCCGCGCATGTCGTGAACTGGATTGTCTGGCTTGCGTTCTGCGCGGAATACGTCGGCAAGCTCCTGCTCGCTCCCGATAGGGCGCAGTTCGTCCGCAACGCCTGGTTCGACCTGTTGATTGTGGTGCTATCCCCGCCGTTCCTGGTTCCAGACAGTCTTCAGGGCATGCGAGCGCTTCGGCTGCTTCGGTTCGTCCGTGCCGCGGGAGTTGCCGCGATAGGGCTCCGCGAGGCTGCGCAAGGACTCCGGCACCGCAGCTTTCACTACGTGGTCCTCACCACAACCGTTGTCGTGGCGCTGGGTGCCATTGGTATCTTCGGCGCCGAGAACGGGCAGAACGCCAACATTCGCTCGATTGGCGACGCGTTCTGGTGGGCGATCGTGACCACCACAACCGTGGGCTATGGAGACGTCTCGCCGGTGACATCCGAGGGCCGCCTGATCGCCGTTGCGCTGATGCTCGTCGGCATCGGCTTCATCGGTGTGTTCACGGCGACCATCACGAGCTTCTTCTTCGATCAGGAACGATCGGGGGATGTACAGGAGTTGAGAGAACGTCTCGGCCGGATCGAAACGAAACTGGACTCTGTCCTGGCCAGGTCCAGCCAGACGACGCGAGAGAACACCGTTAGGTGACCTCCTCTGCATCTTAATCTCCCGCCAGGAGGTTCGGGTCTGGTCCGCTGAGGCTACACTCACCTCATGCGAACCATCCGCGCGACGGGCATCGCGCGCATCGACGCGCCTGCCGCGAAGGTCTACGGCATCATCGCCGATTACCACGTCGGACATCCCAGCATCCTGCCGCCGGCGTTCCGGAACCTGGTCGTCGAATCCGGCGGCGTCGGCGCGGGCACACGCATCCGCTGCGAGATGAAGATCGGCGGCCGCCTGCGCACGTTGCGCGCGGCGATCACAGAACCGGACCCCGGCCGCGTGCTGGTCGAATCAGATCTCGACGGAGGCGGGGTCACCACGTTTACGGTCACTCCACTGGGCGAGGCCGTGTGCCAGGTGCACATCGTCACCGAGTGGACGTCAGGCGGGTTACGCGGATGGGTCGAGAGCTTCCTCGCGCCGCGGATGCTGGAGCCGCTGTTCCGCGAGGAGCTGGCAATTCTGCAACGCGTGGCGACGGAGGAGGCGCGGAGTTAGGCCGCAGGGCCTGCCTTGCCCTCGCCAAGGACGTTCAGCCGCGACACGACCTCCTCGAACATCATTCGCGTCTGACTCTGTCCCTCGGCGATCAGGCGCTGCGTCCGGGTGACCTGGTGCTGCGTGTCGAGGATGATCTGCGCGAGGTTGCGGCCCATGCCCGCGATGTCTTCGCGGAGTTCACGTTTGAGGTCGGCGAGCTCGTTGTTCGCGAGGTCCCTGCGCATCGCCGCCAAGTCGTCTTTCGCCGCAATCCTCGCCGCTGCCAGGCCTTCGGCCAGGTCGGCCTTCGTCGCCATCTCGCCGCGTACGGCAGAAAACTCCTCTCGCATCTCGGTGCGAAGTTGCAGCATCTGCACGTCGACGCGCGTCATGCGCCCATTCAGCGCCTTCAGATCGTCGGGCACCTGACGCAGTGAATTGAGGGTTTCTTCCAGCATTTCCACGCGTCGCGCGAGATCGACGTCCGGCATCGCAAGAGCTCCGGATGGAACCCATTACTGCCAACGGCGTGCCGGCGCGAAGCGACGACGTTAGCATCGTCGACTGCCGCCGGCAACTCGTCCGGCCGAATCTCCGGCCGAACCTAAGTTCGGCCCTACGTACTCGTACATCGTCAGTCGCGGCCGCGTCGCGAGATACCCGTCGCCTGGCCCACGTGTTGGCCGAGCTGAAGCTCGGCCCTGCGTACTGTAGAGTTCCCGACATGACGACGCGATGGGTGGCGGCACTGGCGATGGTGGGAACAGCGGCGCTCGGGGCGCAGGGCGCCGACGGGATCTTCGGATTCACCACAGCTTCCGCCGCCGCCGAGCGCACGCTGGAGCGGCGGTTCCTCGCCCTGCCCTCCGCCGACCGCGCGCGCGAGTATCACCGCTTGCTCACACAGGAGCCGCACGTCGCCGGGTCGGACAGGAACCGCGCGCTGGCCGAGTGGATGCGCGATCGCTGGATCGAGTATGGATTCGACGAAGCGGAGATCGTCGAACACGACGTGCTGCTGCCGTGGCCGGTCGAGGCGACGGTTGAGATGACCGATCGCGCGTGGAAGGCGCGGCTCACGGAAGACCCGATCCCAGGCGACCCCGACACGCAGAAGCCGGTCCTCCACTACCACGCCTACTCGCAGTCCGGCGAGCTCACCGCACCCGTCATCTATGCCGCGAGCGGAAACCCCGAGAATTACGACTGGCTCGACGCCCACGGCATCGACGTCAAAGGCAAGATCGTACTGGTGCGCTACTCGGTGCCCTACAGCTACCGTGGCTTCAAGGCGCTGACTGCCGAGAAGCGCGGCGCGGCGGGGCTGCTGATTTACTCCGACCCGATGGAAGACGGCGCGGGCAAGGGCGCCGTCTACCCGGACGGCCCGTGGGGCAACGACAGCCACATGCAGTCGGGCGGCATCCCGTACGACTTCATGGTGCCCGGCGATCCGCTCACGCCCGGCTGGGCGTCCGTGCCTGGCGCGAAGCGCATCCCACGCGAGGAGGCAGTGTCGCTCCCGAAGATCATCAGCTCGCCGCTCTCGGCACGCGACGCGCGCACGATCCTCGAGACGATGGAGGGGCCGGAGGCGCCGAAGGAGTGGCAGGGCGGCCTGCCGATCAAGTACCGCGTCGGGCCGGGTGCCCCGGTACGGATGAAGATCGTCCTCGACGACAAGGTCCGGCCGATCCAGACGGTGATTGGACGCATCCGCGGGTCGTCGGATCCCGACCACGAAGTGATCGTCGGCAACCACCGCGACGCGTGGATCTACGGCGGCGTCGATCCGTCGAGCGGCACCGCGTCGATGATGGATCTGGCGCGCTCGCTCGGCGCGCTGCTCCGCGCGGGCGTGCGGCCGAAGCGCTCGATCGTCTTCGCGAGCTGGGACGCCGAGGAGTTCACGCTCACCTCGTCCACCGAGTGGGGCGAGCAGCACGAGGCCGACCTGCGCGATCACGCGATCGCGTATCTCAACGTGGACAGCTCCACGTCCGGTCCGAGATTCACGGCAGCCGCGGTCCCATCGCTCAACCAGTTCATCGAGGAGGCCGCGGCATCAATCACCGATCCGGCGACCGGCCTGCCGCTCCCCGAGGCAAAGAAGCGCGGATCGGCGGACACCGAGAGCGCGCTGCCCAACGCCTCGGGCAGGTCGCTGGTGAACAACCGGCTCGGCAGCGGGTCGGATTACACGGTGTTTCTCAACTTCGTCGGCGTGCCGGTGGTAGACATGGCCTTCGACGGGCCTTACGGCGTCTACCACTCGCAATACGACGACCACCTCTGGGTCGCACGCATCGGCGATCCCGGCTTCCGCTATCACGAGGCGATGACGAAGCTGTGGGGCGTGATGGCGCTGCGGCTCGCCAACGCGGAGGCGCTGCCGATGGACTACCGGCCGTACGCGTCGCGCGTCGGCGAGTTCGTCGCGGAGCTGGAGGAGGCATGGACGAAGAAGGCTGCGACGCCGGACGCCGCGTCCGCGCTCGCGCCGCTCGAGCAAGCCGTCGCTCGGTTTGCCAGGGCCGCTGACGCGACCGCCGCTGAACAGTCCGCCGGACTCGCCAACAACGACGCCCCATTGCTTGCGAAGGTCAACGAGCGGCTGATGCGCGGCGAGCGCGCGCTGCTCGACCCGGAAGGGATTCCTGGCCGGCCATGGTACAGGCACCAGATCTACGCGCCGAAACCCACATACGCGCCGGAGCTGTTACCGGCGCTCTACGAGGCGATTGACTCCGGAGACGCCGCCAAAGTGACTGCGGCGGTCACTCGAATCAGCGCAGCGCTCGACCGCTCTGCCAAGGCGCTGATCGGCGAGTAGCATTCGGCCCCTCCAGACAGGCGCACATGACGCATCTCGCACCCTGCGCACGACGCGCACCCCACGCACCTTGCGCACCCGATCCATTGACAAGGCCATCTCCCGTCGCTGATCGTCAAAGCCGGTGACCAGTCGTCTGCCTTGCGAAGTGTTACCACTAGAGGACTTCCCCATGAGCCGCGCGCGTTGCAGCCTCCTCGCCATCGCCCTCCTCTGCCTGACCGCGACGTCCGTTGGCGCGCAAGCCGTCGCCGTGCAGGGGCCTTTCCCCGGCGGACCCGGCGGCGGGCGCCGCGGCGGCGGCATGCGCGATCGGCCGGACATGCCGACCGGCACCGCCACCCTCCGCGGGCGCGTCGTCGGCGGTGAGGGCGGCGGGCCGCTGCGGCGCGCGGTGGTGCGGCTGCAAGGTCAGGAGGTGCGCGAAGGCAAGATGACGACGACCGACGAGCAGGGACGCTGGGAGTTGAAAGACCTGCCCGCGGGCCGCTTCACGCTCACAGCGACCAAGGCCGGCTATGTCACGCTGCAGTACGGCCAGCGGCGTCCCTTCGAACAGGGGCGACCCCTGGACATCCAGGACAACCAGACGCTCAACAACGTCAACTTCAACCTGCCGCGCGGCAGCGTCATCGCGGGACGCATCAACGACGAGTTCGGCGAGCCGGTCGCCGACGCCTCCGTGATGGCGCTGCGCTATCGCTACTTCAACGGACAGCGCCGCCTGATCCCCGCAGGCCGCTGGTCGCAGTCGGACGATGGGGGAAACTTCAGAATCTACGGGCTGGCGCCGGGCGACTACTACCTGAGCGCGACGCTGCGCGACCTCATGTTTTTCGGCGTCGGCGAGTCCACGAGCCGCAGCGGCTACGCTGCCACGTATTTTCCCGGCACGCCCAGCGAACAGCAGGCCGAGAAGGTCAGCGTCGGCGTTGGCTCGGAAGTCACCGGCATCAGCTTCGCCCTGCTGCCGGTGCGCACCGCGCGGATCACGGGCACCGCGGTGGACTCGCAAGGGCGGCCGCTGACAGGCGCGTTCGTGTCGATCGTCGAGACGAGCGGCGATGGCACCTTCATGATGAGCTTCGGAGGTGGTAACCGGGTCGGCGAGAACGGCCACTTCACCCTCACCGACGTCTCACCCGGCGAATACACGCTCACCGCGCGCGAGATGGGCCCAGGCCGTGCCGGCGAGGATTCCGAAACTGCCGAGACGAAGATCGTCGTCTCGGGCGAGGACCTCAGCGGCGTGTCGCTCATCGGCACGAAAGGTGGAAGCATCAAGGGCCAGGTCTCGTTCGACACACAACAGCCCGGCAGCGTGAAGCCAGGCTCGGTGAGCGTCGTCGTGATGCCCAAGGATCCGATGGGCGGCGGGGGATTCTTCTTCGGCCCCGGCAACCGCGACACGCTCAACGACGACTGGACGTTCGAAATGCGCGTGATGAAGGGGCCGGTACTCCTGAGGACGATGAGGACGCCGCCCGGGTACACGCTGAAAGCCGTCTACTTCAACAACCAGGACGTGACCGACAGCGGGATCAACTTCAAGCCGGGCGAATCGATCTCGGGGGTGCAGGTGGTGCTGACGGCGAAGTCGAGCACGGTCAGCGGCAGCGTCACCGACGCGCGATCGCAGCCGGTCACGGACTACGCGGCGATCATCTTCGCGGAAGACAGCGCGAAGTGGGGCTTCATGTCGCGGTTCGTCCAGATGGCACGCCCCGACCAGCAGGGCGCGTTCCAGGTGAAGGACCTGCCGCCGGGGCGCTACCTCGCGGCGGCTGTGGACTATCTCGAAGAGGGAGAGGAAACGAACCCGGACGCGCTCGAGCGGTTGCGTAACACCGCGACGCCGTTCGCGCTCGAGGAAGGGGACACGAAGACGCTGGCGTTGAAGGTCGTAACCCAGTACTGACCACTGACCGTGCTGAGTGCTACGTGCTGGGTGCCAAGCACCCAGCACCAAGCACGGGTACTCGCGTCTACCTTCCCACCCATGTAAGCGCCACGAGCTTGACCTGAATTCCCGTGCGCTTTGGTTTGATCGTGACAGTCTCCAGCTTCTCGGCCTGCGGGTTGTAGGTCACATCGAGAGCGGCGATCTCCGACTGCAGGTCCGTGTTCAATCCGTCGATCTGCCCCTGGATGCTGGAGCTGGTCTCTTCCGCACGCCCGACGTCGCTGGACTGCTCGTAGGCCCGGCCCATGCCGCGCACGGCGGTAGACGCCTTGCTGATGTTCGTGGTGCTCAACGTTTTTCGGCCGAGGAACGCGCCCAGGACCGTCGCTCCGATCTGCAGGCCGCTTTGAACCCATTGCGCCGACGCCTGCGCCTTTTCTTTTTCGACCGACTGCTGCGCACGGCGGAGCCGCTCCTGCAGCGCCGCCAGCTTGGGCGCGTACTTCTGACGCAACGCCGCCACGTCCTCGTCGCGCTTCTCGCGCGCCTTCTGCATCAGCCGCGCACGGAAGTCGCCCTCCGACTCGCGCCCGTTCGACGTCACCCCCAGCGACGGGCTCCGATACGTCGTCAAAGCCTGCGACGTCGAGAGCCAGTTGACGAACGACTTCTGCCAGTCGCCGTAGTTTTTCGGCTTCGCCGCCGCGCCTGGAAGATCGTCGAACCTCGCGCCGGCCGGCAGATCGGAGGCGAGCTGTCCGGCATCGAAGGTCGCCTCCTCCGCCTGATCCCAGTTCACCGGAATCGCCTCGTCCGTGATCGGCGTGGTGAACACCACCGACTTCGTGGCGTCGATGCCGCTCTTCGCGTCCGTGAAGCGGATGTCCGCCGCGCCGGCGACCACGGGGGTGTAGGTGGATCCGGCTTTGGCGGGAGCGAAATACTGGGAAATGCCTGGAGGGAGTACAGGTGCGTTAGGTGCGAGGGGTGCGTTAGGTGCGAGAGGTGCGTTAGGTGCGAGAGGTGCGTTCGGTGCGAGAGGTGTCAGCGCCGCACCTTGCGCACCTTGCGCACCCTGCGCACCCCGCGCACCCTCGGCACCTTGCGCACCCTGGGCACCTTGCGCACTAGTTCCGGCCCGTCTCCCATCCATCAATATCTTGATCTGCGCCCGTGTCAGCGGCCCGCGCAGATAACTCATCGCCCACCGGCTCTCGAACACCTCCGGGTGATCCTCGTGCACGTTGTGCAGCAGGAACTGGCGCTTGCCGACCCCGCCGATGATCTTGCCGATCGCGTTGCGATCGAACGCGCCGCCAGCGGTCGACATCGCGCCCGCGAGGCCGTCCAGTACGCGCGCCTGGTCGCGCTCGGTCTGGAGACGCCCGATGAACCACGTGCCGGCGTTCGACAGCGCCTTGTAGTCCAGATCGACCGGGTTCTGCGTCGCCAGCACCATGCCGACGCCGAACGCGCGGGCCTGCTTGAGCAGCGTCAGCATCGGCGCCTTGCTCGCCGGGTTCGCCACCGGCGGGAGATACCCGGCGATCTCGTCCATGTAGACCAGTGCCCGGAGGCTGGTCGTGCCCGGCTGCTGGCGCATCCAGCCGAGCACCTGGTTCAGCAGCAGCGACACGAAGAACATGCGCTCGGCGTCGTTGAGGTGCGCGATCGAGAGGATCGACACGCGCGACTTGCCCGCCGTCGTGAACAACAGGCGCTGGACGTCGAGCGGCTCGCCCTCCATCCACGCGCTGAACCCGGGCGCGGCCAGCAGGTTGTTGATCGACATCGCCAGCTCGAAGCGCTTGTCGGCCGGGAAGAACGCGTCGAGGTCCATCACGCCGATGCGCGCGACGGGAGGCTTCTGGATCAGCTGGATGAGCGCGGCGAGATCGAGGTCCTGGCCCTTCCGCCACGTCGCGTCGATGAGCGTGGAGAGAAGGATGTGCTCGCGGCTCTTGATCGGGTCCGCGTCGATCCCCAGCAGTCCCAGCAGGCTCGTCGCCGTCGTCGCGACGCGCTCGCGCATCAGGTCCGCTTCGCCGATGAAGTCGGCCGAGGGCGCGGCGAACGACTTGATGATCGAGAGCGGGAGGCCTGACTGCGATCCCGGCGTGTAGATCGCGAAGTCGGCCGCCTCGCGCAGCCGCTTGATGCGATCGCCGTCCTGGTCCCAGCTGGCGAGGCCTTTCTTCCACAGGTCGGCCTGGGCGGCCGCCCACTCGTCCGGCGATTTGCCGTTCCGCCGCGCCTCGTCCTCGTCTATCCACGGGCGGAAGTCGGACGCCGCGAGATTCGGGAACGTGAGCAGCAGATTGCCGAGATCTCCCTTGGGGTCGATGACCAGCGCGGGGACGCCGTCGATCGCGGCTTCCTCGAGCAAGTCGATGCACAGGCCCGTCTTGCCGCTGCCGGTCATCCCCACGCACACGGCATGCGTCACCAGGTCGCGCGAATCGTACAGAAGGTAGTCAGCCTTCGCCTTCTTGTCCGAATCGACAGTCCGGCCCAGGTAGAAGAGTCCGAGCTTCTCGTAATCAGCCATCGGGATCCTCGCGATACACGCGGGATCATATCGCTTGCCCGTGCTTAGTGCTGAGTGCTACGTGCCTGGTGCGGTGCTAAGTGCCTAGTGCTGAGTGCTTGGTGCGGTGCTGCGTGCACCTGGCACCGCACGTGGCACCCAGCACCAGGCACGCAGCACCGCACGAGGCACCCAAGACGTAGCACCCAGCACGATCAGGTGCCGTTACTTGTCCACGTTATCCAGCATCCAGATGCTGCCCGTGGACGACACCATGGTGAGGACCGCGCGGTGCGCCGCGATGCCGATCTCGCTCTCGCCCATGGACGTCGAGACGGTCAGGCTCGGAGACACGAAGTGCGTGACGTCGAAGGGCTGGCCCGTGGCAACGCCTCGGTCGGGATCGAACCGGATTCCTCCGAGGTTGTAGAAGCCCCCGCGGCTGGTCAGAAAGTACACCCTCCGACCGTCGGGCGCCCAACGCGGCTTATCGGTCACCGACGGAGTCTGTACGAGTGGCGTCCACTCCGCGGTCTGGGCACCATCCATTGACGCGACGACGACTCGCTGTGGAGGCGGAATGTCGCGGCCAGTGGGAACAAAAACGATCCATCTGCCGTTGGGAGAGAGCTGCGTCTGCCAGATTGCGGTCCGAGGGCGATCGATCAGAACCTTCTCAGGTTTGTCGCTGAATCCTTCCAGACTCCAGATCCAGAGTGACGTCGCTTCACGGGTCCACGCACTGACCAGCATCGAGTGCCCGTTCCGGAGTCCGTCCGAAGGGTTGAGGTCAAAAGTCGCGCTCCATGGGCTCAGCTGGCGTTCGGTGCCGTTGGGCTCGCGCAGCATCAACGCCCTTTCGCGGTTGCTGCGCCACTTCTGGTAAACGATGCTGGTCCCGCCTGGTATCCACTTTGGATTTACTCCATCCTTGATGACCAGCTGCCGCTGACCCGTGTCGAAATGGTGCACCCAGATTTCCGCGCGTTGCGCGCCGGGACGCAAGACGTTGTAGACCGCTGCATTGCCGTCGCCCGAGAGATCAACAAAGGAAGCGTAGGCTCCATCTTCCGAAAATGGCGTTCCCTCACCTATGAGTCGACCGTCAGCAGCATCAAAAGGAAAAGTCCACAAACGCGCTGACGACGACTGTTGCACGTAGGCGATCCGGCTCTCGTCCGGTGAGAGCACGGCGTTGATATCGCGGCCGCCACCCGTCGTCAGGCGTTCGGCCGAACGCCAGGCGAGCGTCGCTGGATCGACGTCCACACGCCATAGATTGTCGATGGCCTTCACCATGGCCTCGACGTACAGCCGACTGCCGGTGCGGTTCCAGCTGAATCGGAATCGCTCGCCATAGTCCTCGCTCAGGAGCCCGGGAACGGCTGAGACGTTCGACTTGACCAGGTGGTCGCCGGCACGAGAAAACGTGTAGAAGCCGGGGCCTTGATTGTGGTGAGTTCCTGCGGCTGAAATCCTGCCATCGGGATGCTCGCCGACCCATTTCCAGTCGCCATGCGAGAGCACTGCTGCTGCTAGTTCTGTCGGAGATCCCCCTTCCGCGGGCACAGCGTAGAGGCGTGTCCCTGCCGCACTGCCGTCGCTGGAGATCCCCTGCAGAAACAGCACCTCGGTTCCGCTGTGGGACCATGCCGGACGTTCGCCGAACGAGGTGAGCTGCCGGCGCGGGCCTCCGAGCGCCGGCACCAGGAAGAGGCCACCGCCACTCGCCTCCGAGCGAAACACAACCGTGCTGCCGTCCGGTGACCAGGCCGGCTGCGTGTCCGGTTCGGGATCCTTCGTGATCTGCACCGGATCGCCGCCCGCTACGGGCTGCACCCAGATGTCAAAGTTCCCTGCGCGATCGGAGGCGTAGGCGAGGAATCGCCCGTCGGGAGACAGCGTCGGATCAGTCTGCAAGCCCCCGCCAAAGGTCAGCCTCGTCGGGTTGCGCTGAACGTGAACCTGTGGTGACGGTTCGCTCGTGTCGAGAGCCTGGTGGCGCATTCGCCATACGATGCCCGCGGCCAACCCGCTAATGACGAGTAATCCTGCCGCTGCGAGCTTGTGGCGTCCCAATCCAGTCAGGATGTACTCCGCGCTCGATTCGCGCCGCACCGGCTGCGGCGTCGTTGTCGATGCCGGGATGGACGCCGCCACGGGCGCCGCATCCTGCGACGAGGTCTGCAGCTCGCCTTTCAGGGCTTCCAGATCCAGCCGCAGGTCCGCGATGGTCTGGTACCGCTGCGCGCGATCCTTCCTCAGCGCCTTCGCGACGATGCGCTGGAGCTCGTGAGGGATGGCGGGATTCAGCTTGTCGAGGGGCGCGGGCTCGCGATCCAGAATCGCGACCATCACGTCGCTCGGCGTGTGACCCGTAAACGGCACGCGTCCGCTCACCAGCTCGTACAGCATGACGCCGATCGCCCAGATGTCGGCGCGCGCATCCACTTCCTGACCGCGCGCTTGCTCCGGGGCCATGTAGGTGTACGTGCCCATCACCACACCGGAGTCCGTCTGCACCAGCGTCCGCGTGGCCTCGTCGTTCGGCAATCCGCCCGGCGCCAGCTTGGCGAGACCGAAGTCGAGCACTTTCACCAGGCCGTCCTGCCGGACGATCACGTTCTCGGGTTTGAGGTCGCGATGGACGATCCCGATCGCGTGCGCGGCGCCTGCACCCGCAGCGACTTGAATCGCGATGTCCAGCGCGGCCCTCAGCGTGGGCGGCTGCGTCTGCAGCAGGTGACGGAGCGTCTGCCCCTCGATGTACTCCATCGCGATGAACGGATGGCCGTCGGCGGTCTGGCCGAGGGCGTACACCACGCAGACGTTGGGATGACTGAGGGCGGAGGCGGCGCGCGCCTCCTGCTCGAACCGGCGAATCCGGCTAGGGTCCGTGGCGACACGGCCCAACAGCACCTTGATCGCGACGCTGCGACCCAGCTTCGCGTCCTGCGCGAGGTACACCTCTCCCATGCCGCCCGCGCCGAGCGGCCGGCGGATTTCGTAGTCGCCGAGCTTCGAGCCGGGAGGCAGCGGCATCGCTCAGGTCAGCGGGATTATATGGTCTGCATGCCCGTGCATGGTGCCTGGCGATTAGTGCCAGGTGCGGTGCTGAGTGCCTGGTGCTCCGGGCGATGTCCGCGATGAGCAGAACTGAAGTTCTGCTCCACAAGTGTTCGGGCAAACTGAGGTTCGGCCCTACGTCAGCCACTGCCTTGCGTCAGCCGCCGCACAAGGCACGAGGCACCAGCACCAGCCACGAGGCACCCGGCACCCGGCACGGTCAGACGACCGGCAATATCACTCGTGACGGTCTGGAAGCCTCGTGGAAGACCGTCTGCCGCGCGGGGACGAGGCGGCTCTCGATCGCGGACGGGCGGCCCGTGTTCGGGTTGCGATCGAGGTGCGGGAAGAAGCTGCTCATCACCTGGACCCGGATGCGGTGCCCGCGCAGGAAGCGGTTCGCGGTCAGGCCTAGCCGGAACGTCAATTCCTCGGGCCTGCCGGGCGTGAGGTACACGGGTTCGGTCTCGCCGTGGCGGTACTTCGCCCGGAGGACCTCCAGGGTCGGGCTCATCAGGTTCCACGCCGTGCCGTCCGGCTCGACGTCGATCAGGCGGCAGAAGAAATCAGTATCTGGTGCCGACGACGCGATCCACAGGCGGAA
>Ga0065715_10088981_pt1 | contig 18415 bp, 44 predicted proteins | sample MisBulReplicate1_FD_59102 | JGI IMG/M metagenome (GOLD analysis project Ga0065715, IMG submission 59102) | Miscanthus rhizosphere microbial communities from Kellogg Biological Station, MSU, sample Bulk Soil Replicate 1 : eDNA_1 v2 (version 2) | ecosystem: Host-associated > Plants > Roots >...
AGGAGCGAACATGACCCTCGTCCACTTCGCCCCCATCGGCAACGGCACCACAACACCCAAGGGCTACATCGAGGGCCGCATGATCGGCGCCGAACCACTCACCGACTCGTTCCGCGCAGTCCTCGTTGACGGCGAAGTGGAAGTCGACCTCGACCCCACCACTGTTGCGCAGGCGTGGAACATCATCGAACGTGTCGACTACGGCCGCAACGAATACGTACAGGTCGACGACGATGACGCGACTGTTGAGTACGACGACCTGACCGCCGTCAACGGCGACGACTTCGCACCCACCGTCACACCATCCGCGGGATGGCAAGCCGCACTCACCGCAGAAGCCACCGCCCGCGCCACGGCCGTCACCGCAGAAGCAACCACTCGAGCGACCGCCGACACGACGAACGCCACCGCGATCACGGCAGAAGCAACGGCTCGCGTCGCCTCCATCGGTGTGACCGTCGCACCCGTCAAGGCGGCATTGCGTGGCAACCGTGTCGTGTTCCTTGGCGACTCGATCATGTGCTCACAGGGCAGCGACCCGATGACGTCGGCGCAGAACTACGGCATCTCAATGCCGTCGTACCTGCACTATCTGTCAAAAGGTCGTGTGCTCAAGACTCGGCAGGCTGGCGTCGCTGGCAACACGGCGGCACAGATGTTGGCCCGGTTCGACACCGACGTCACCCCGTATCGCCCGTCCGTTGTTGTCATCATGGCCGGCACCAACGACACGAACGATTCCACACCAACGACCCTCGCCGACTACATCACGGCCATGCGCGCACTCGTCGCGAAGGTTCGTGCGATCGGTGCGCAACCAGTCCTCTCAACCATTCCGCCGAACGTCATCAGTGTCGCCCGCCAACGTCGCACCACCCTGATCAATACCTGGATCAAGGCGTACTGCGCAGGAGCCGCCACCGATGGTGCGGGCGGATGGGCCACAGAGGGCGCAGGAATCCCCTGCCCCGACACCTACTCGCTGTTCACCGACCCCACAGCGGGCGGCTACCTCGCCGCCTACCTGCTCGACGGTACGCACCCGAACAACCCCGGCTACACGGCATGGGCGTCATTCATGTGGGCGCAGCTCTCAACATTCTTCCCCGCCGTCGACCCGCCCCTGCCTGCCGACAACATCGACCCCAACAACCTCCTGACCAACGGCCTCAATCTGACCACGACAGGTTCCGGTACGTCGCTGATGCCTACGGGCTGGTCCGTTCAGTCGTCAGTTCACCCGACCGGCGTCACCGGCTCACTCATCACGGGCGACACCACGATCAAGGGCAACTGGTGGTCCGTCGTTGCGAACGGTTCAGCATCGGCAACCAACAACGAGTTCATCACCCTGAGCGGCAACTACGCCGGAGGCCACCCGCTCGCAGGTACAGCCAAGATCGTTCCCGGCCACACCTACGCGCACGTTGGGCGGTTCAAGGCAACGGGCATGCGTGGCGCCGACACGGGCAGCGGGTCAGGGTTCCTCATCGGGACCGCGTTCAACTCCACCCTGAACAACGCCCTGTACGACTTCCGCGCCGCATCAACGCACTACTACGACGTGGCTGAGGGCGTGTACTACCAGGAAATGGTCGCACCCTCTGATGCGTCGTCCGCGCTGGTTCGTCGTCAGCTGCTCAACACGACGGCGGGTGCTGGGACGTTGCAGGTTGCGCAGTCCGGCTTCTACGACCTGACCGCAATGGGTCTCGCCTAACCACCACAAACGCAACGACCCGACACGTTCGGGCACACCGTCGAGCCACCAGGAGACACGCATGACCCGTCGCACTGTCGCGCAATACGACTGGACCAACTGCCTGTTCGACGACACGCGCCTCGGCATCTCGAGCGGGACCGGCATCCGACACTACACGTCACCGCGCCGCGACCAGATCCGGTTCATCGTCGCGCACCACATGACGATCGTGGGCGACGGCACAGGCAAGGCGCTGAACGGCTGCTGGAACACGTGGCAAAACCGTAAAGCCAGCGCCCACTACGGCGTCGAAGAAAACCTCGTCCGTCAATATGTCGGCGACGGTGACGCGGCATGGGCGACCGCGAGCACCTACGGCAACCATGCCGGGATCTCGATCGAGCACGCCAACTCGACCGCGGGACCGGGGTGGAAGGTCAGCGAAACCACATGGAAGACCGGCGCACGACTAGCGGCCAACCTGCACAAGCTCTACGGTCTCGGCCGCCCGGTCAAGAACGTGACGCTGCGCCGGCACCACGACTTCTACGCCACGGCCTGTCCTGGCCCGTTCTTCGATTCGATTTGGTCGCAGTACGTCGCCGAAGCACAGCGTGTGTACGACTCCATCACTGGTGTTGTACAAGACTCCGCGCCTGTTGTACAAGATCCTGTACCTACGCCGACACCGACGCCGACACCCACGGTCAAGGTCATCTCCGTGTCGCAGAACTTCGCCGGCAACAACGCCCGCGGAATCGCCACCGCATCCACACGCATCCCCCGCTACGTCGCCGCACGCAAAGCCTCACCCGTGCACGTCATCAACGCGCAGGAATGCACCGTCACATCCACCGTTCGTTCGCGTCTGGACTCCGGTCTCACGCCGCTCGGATACAAGCGCCGCGATGGTGGCAAGGGTCGCTACACGTACACCCGCAACGTCAACGTCATCGCGCACGGGCTGATCACGACACCCTCGAGTTCTTGGTACCAGCGCGATGACAAGCAAGCGGCATGGGTCATCTACGAACATGGTGGCGCAATCGGCATGGATGTGAGCCTGCACCTTGAATCCGATGCCGGTTCTACCGCCGACGCCAAGCGGGTCGCACAAGCCAAGTACATCGCGTCCAAGGCGTTGACGATCGCAGCGGCCAATGGTTGCCCCGCGAAGAATGTGCTGATCACGGGCGACACCAACAGCGAGGGTCTGGTGGTCGCCGCACTATCCGCTCTCGGTTGGCGCAACTGTGCTGCCGGGACGCCGTTCGTGAACACGCACACGTTCATGGGCTGGGACGGACTGAGCCGCAAACGGTTCGACTACGCACTCGTCCGCCACGACGCCGCACCTGCCGAGCTCGTCTCTGTCTCGCACGACACAGGCATCAGCGACCACGCCGGGTTGCGCGTCGTCCGGCAACTCACCAAGTAAGCCACCCGCTTCAATCCGCCACCTATAAGGAGAAACGCATGCGCAATCCGTCCCCCACGACCCGCCGCTACATCTACCGTCTCGTCAACGCTGGCCTTGCTGTCGTCGTCCTGTATGGCGTCATCAATGGTGAGCAGTCGGCCGCGTTCCTCCTGGTCGCCAATGCCGCCCTTGGTCTCGCCGATGCGAACGTGAGCGAGTAGCCCGTCATGGCTATCCCGTGGGCCGAAGCCCGAGCGCGGATGATTGCCGCCCGCGTTGACCCCGAAGCGTGCGAGCGAACCATCGAATCGCTCAAGCGCGGAATGGCCCAAGCTGCGCGGGGTGAACTGACCCGCCGAGACGACTTCATCGCTGAAGCCGACGACCAATGAGGCTCGAGCAGGCGCGCGCCCTCGGTTGGGTGCTCGGATTCGCTGCGGCCATCACGTCACCAGTCTGGACGCCAACGCTCGCATTCTTCATCGGCCGGTGGACGGCGTGACCAGCCACCACGCACCGTTCGAGTCGCGGCGCCATCTACTCGCCGACATCATCATGGGCGCATCGTGGGTCGCATGCGGACTCGCTGAAGGTGCCTGGGACGAACTCTCACGATGGCGTCTGATCCGGTTGCCAGCGAACGTGAAGCACTTCGACCCGCGGCTTGACGTTGTGCATGTGCGGCGCGTGCTGAGGTAGACCGCCCTCATCGAACTGGCAACCCAGACCGCCCGTCATCTTCGGATGGCGGGCGGTTTTGTCGTTGGCGCTACTTCGCCACGAGCATCTTGCATAGTAGGCGAGGTGTCAGCGCGAACACCAATCGCTGCCATGCGCCTCGGAGCCGAATCATCTTGACGGCGGTCAGGGTCTCGTGATCCATACCTTCGTACCGGTAGTCCGCCACCGATTCCTCCTCAATCCGGTGACTCTCGGCAGTCAGCCGCTCCCGCTGATCGGACGGCACAGAGATGTCCATGAACCACGCCAGGAAGAACGCAGCACAGAACGCCCAGCCCAAGATGTCACCCATCGCGGCCACCCCCCGTCGCGTCAACGCCCGGACAGTCGTGTTCCTGTTCGACGGCACCCACGACGGAGATGGTGCAGCCACAACGGCCCCTGAACGTAAACGTGTCAAACACGGTCTGCTCACTCACAGCGCCCACCTCTCGTCGTAAGAGTCGTGGTCGGCCCATATGGATGCGAGGGCGCGGAGTGATGTGTGCGCAAGATCGCAGGCCGTCCCCCCGCGGAACATGTCCAGCGTCACTATGGCAGCCTCCACGATCGCCCGGTGCGCCTTGCACGTGGCGAGGACACGGGCGGGGTCGTTGCGGGCGATGTGAGTGGCGGACGGGACGCTGGCCTCTGCGACCTCCCACTCACCATCGGCAATGACCCTGTAACTCTGCGGCGTCCAGTTCGCGGAACTCGCAGGGATCGCAGCCATCGCAACCGCCTCGTCCTCCGCGATTCGCTCCAAGATGAACGCGGTGATCGTGAGGGTATCGGTGGTCACTTGCGGAACGCCTTGTCGACGGCCCGAACGAACTCATTCCGCCGCTCAGCCTGAGCCTCAAGGGCTGCGGCGAACTCCCGGCGAATTGTGCGCATCGCCACTTCGATGTCGGCGATCGTGCTGCCGTTAGACTTGCTCATGGTTCACTCCTTACCGAGTGGATCGGCCCTCGTTGCTCTCACCAGCAGCGGGGGCGCTTCTTTGCATTCTATACCCTTGCGCCGACATCAACGCTTCCTCGCTTCACGCAGCCAGCGAATTCGCGATGGGTAAATTACCCGTTTCTGATGGTTCTCCCGCGTGACGAAACCGAACGAGACGAAACGAGCCACCCTGAAATGACGGGAAAAGTGGAAGTCTGAGCGTAGAAAGTGACGGCTTCGAATCCCGCACCCGGCACCACCATAAGCGCAGGTCAGACCCCACAAAAACATCAGCCAGTTGTCCATTTACGCTAGGTGTACGCAGGGTACTCGCATACAATGGAGTATGAGCAGACACGAGCGCGCGCTGACGATCACCAAATTCCTTGAGTGGCAGATCGCGTTGGAGGAGGACGGTCGCGCACGGACCTTGCGCGACTTGGCGGAGGCGTTGCGGCTCCGGGGGGATGGGGATATCGCCGAATTCCTCGACCGGGAGTCCTCGCGCGTTCTCGCCACGTGCAAAGCGCACAGGGCCGTCGCGGAGGACCATGTTCGCGCGGGCTGCGACTATTGCCCCGAGGTGCCGGACGACTGCCCAACCCTCCGCGCCCTCTCCAACATCTACGCCGACCATACCGACTACGACCCCGCGTGGAAGGCCGCCGTATGAGTACCGTCGCAAACAACGCCACCGACACGGAAATCGAGGCGCTCGCCACACACTTCGGTTGCGACCTAGACGACGCCCGCGCTGCCCTTGCCGCTGTTGAGCCGCTGATCCGTCAACGAATCGCAGCAGAAGTGCTCAAGGATGCGGCGGTGGCGGTCGTGGCAGAGCGGCAGATGAATCCGATGAACCACGACGGCGGCAATTACCGGGTTACTCGCCTTGACCGGATCGCGGGCGACGACGGCCCAAGCAATGCCGCTGAGCACGCATGGGCCGTGCGCATGGACGAGGAAGAGGCCGACTACTGCAAGCGCCACGACATGCCGCGATCGACCAAGACGTATGTCGAGCGACTTGAAGCCAAGCGCGCCCATGCCTAAGCCGCAGAGATACGTTGCCAAGTCTGGTGCCGTTTCCTGGCGTGTCAAATTCCGTATCGGATCAGGCACACGGTCAGAAACATTCGCCACCAAAAAAGACGCCGACCGATTCTGCAAACTCATCGACGCAATGGGCGGCGCAAGAGCACGCGCCGTCATGAACGAAACCGAAGCGACCGCCGTCACCGACCACCTCGTAGCCGACGTCGCGTTGAAGTGGCTCGCATGGAAAGGGCAGAGACGCGCAGACGGCACACCCAAACGCGTCAACTCCACCTACACCATCGACCGCTACGGACAACTCATCCGTAACCAAATCCTCCCCCACCTCGGGAACAGACCCATCAACCTCCTATCCGAACGCGACATCCAAGAATGGGTCGACGAACTGGCCGACAACCTCGCAGCAAAAACAGTCGCCGACGCACACTCAGTACTCCACTCCATCTACAAATGGGCCGGCCAAAAAGCACAACAACTCGCCATCATCGACCCATGCACCGAAACCGTCCTACCCAAACGCAAAAAGAACGTCGCCAAAGGACTCACTCCCGCCGAGTACGACATCCTCGAGGCCGCCGCAAACGAAGTCTCCCCCGCGGCGGGCGACCTACTCCTGTTCCTCGTGTCGTCCGGTTGGCGCTGGTCCGAAGCCACCGCAGTCAGATCCATGGACGTAGACGACACAGGAGGCGAACGCATCTGGGTCACCATGGGACGCGTACAACGACGTGGCGCGCATGGCAGGTTCGAGTTCGTGGACGACGACGCCAAGTCCCTCGCAGGACTCCGCAGAATCAAGATGCCGATAGACGCCACGGCCATGATCCGCCGCCGACGCGTCGGCCTGCAACCCGACGACCTCCTCTTCACCAACGAGACCGGCGGCAGGTGGTACTACACGGGGTTCATGTCGCGCTACTGGACCAGGCCCGTCAACTACCGTGACGCCGCCCCGAACCGCCCGCGCATCATCGAGGTTGCGAAGACCATGGGCCTCACGCGGCACGTAGAACTTCACATGCTGCGTCACACCCACGCCGTACTCCTACTCCTATCCGGCGAACCAATGGCCGCCGTACAAAAACGCATGGGCCACGAAGACATCACCACCACCGTCCGCGTCTACGGCTCCCTCATCGCCGACGTATCCGACAAGGGTTTGGACGCATTCGAAACCGCACTGGCTGGTGGGATGCCCAAGCTCGAGGCTGTTAAAGACAACGAGGAGATCGCATGAGTGACACCAGCATCACCGAGGTGGAGGGGCTACAGGCCGAGGTCGCCCGCTTCGTCGCCGACTACCGGCACATGTTCCCCGAGCCGTACTCCCTGCCGCCGAACCTGCAACTTGCCGTGCGAGCCATCGCCGAAGCCGACAACCTCCGGGCAAAAGTCGAAGCCGTGACGGCGCTGGTCGAACGCACCGAGAAGGCCGCAGAGGATTCGCTCTCGCGCACGTTCGGCGGGGCGCCATTTCCCGGCTTCGTGATGATCGCAGACCTGCGCGACATCCTCCGCTAGACCGGTTTGCATCCGTCTACGACGTCGCAAACGAGGACTAACGGAACCATCTGTCACCCAACGTCTTCGGCCACGACAACAACAAATGAGACGGCGTAACGCGACAGGCTTTCCGCGTGTTGGACTTGGTGTGGGAGGGAGATCGCACCACGGGATCTCGACCTCGCACCATGTCGCCGCTAGGGATCATCCCCCTGGCGGCGACGCGGTTCGTGACTAGATGACGCTGAGCCTTGCCGGCTCAACCGCCTCACCCTCGAGCTCCGCGTGGATGACCCTGAGCGCCTGCTCCCTGGATCGCTCGATCATCACGCTGAGTGTGGAGGTCACGCCGATCGCCAACGCGATCAGCAACCACGGGGTGACGCTTCCGGACATCTCGGCGTCAACCGAGCTGACCATTGCTAGAACTGCGGCGACCGACCACGACGCCGCTCCTACACCAATCGCGATACATACCATCTGCTCCCACTCCCCAATTTTGCGCGGCCCCTACTCTGCTGAAGGGCCATGGGCCAGCCTACGTCTCGGCCGCTGACAAAAGGGCGAAATGGTCCGTTGCGATTCGGCGCCAGTAGACCTATCCGGTATCTGGCTTCTCTGACGACGCCTCCGCCGAGGCCTCGTCATAGAGCTTGGTGTCCTCCACCGCTGCATCGACCACACGCCGGTACGGGACACCCGTTAGCCGGCTGATGGCCAGGAGGCTCCGCTTCTTGGGGAGCTCGACCGGGTTCTTCCATGCATCGAACGCAGATTGTGAGACCCCGAGCCGCATCGCTATCTGTCGGTAGCTAGGCGGGAAGTCCATACCATCGCGCCAGTCCTCGACGATGTTCCAGAGCTTGCCCATATCGTCCCTCTGTTCTGTGGGGTGTTCATGGAGAGAACGTTCCTCCGCGGTAGACCCCTTGGCAACTTCGCCGGGCACCTCGAATCGCCGCATAGGCGAAAATAACGGGCACCACGACTTGCGCCGAACATATCGCATTCCGCCGCAGGTCAGCGCTGACCTGCGGAATTACAACCATTGTAATTTGCTTGACAGTGGGCACCCCCGGATGCAATAGTCTCCACGAGGGGTGGACACAACAAGAACCGGAGACTACGATGATGAGAACCACCAAGCCACGAAAACCTATTAGCGAGGTATGGATGGAACTCCGAGACCTGAAGAAGCTCAAGCGGCTCATGGTCATCCAGGAAGTCAGCCAGCGACAGTTGGCAACCGCAGCGGGTTATGACTCGCACGCATATATGGGGCGGATCTTGCGAGGCGAAGTCAAGACGGTCAAGGCCGACGTCGCCGCCCGCATCGCCCACCACCTTCACGTGGCCATCGACGACCTTTTCTTGGTCCGAGTCTCCACTGCCAGTTCAGAGAATGTCAGGAGCAAGGTCGCATGAGACGTCTATACAGCATCGCCGAGGTCGCCGAGCATTTCGGACTGTCACCGAAACAGGTCATCACCAAATGCTCGAGCTCGGTGAACCCGTGGCCCGTCATGAAGCCCATCGCCCGCAAGTCCTCCACATGGCTCTTCTCAGAAGAAGACGTCGAAACCATCGAGCAGCGCATCCGGACGCGCGAAGTGTCGGCCGACTCCTGGGGCCGGACCAAAGCGAGAGCGTCATGACCGCCCTCACCCGCCGCCTCATGGCCAAGAAGCCACTCCCCGCAGCAGAAGTAGCCGACCGCATCCAGGTCCGCAACGCATCAGCAGCGTTCGAGTCCTCCACCCGTGCGCAACTCGAAGCCGCGATCACCAGTCGCACGTGGTCGCAATCGTGTGAGGTGTGTGGCTCGGTGCAAATCTTCAACGGGTCGCGCGATGAGTGGTTGTCGAAGTCCGCAGCCTGGGTTGACGTTCATCCGTGCATCGTCGAGGTGGCGTCATGAGCCGGGTTCTGTTAATCGCGTTCATCATTGGTGCGCCCTGTGCTGGTTTGTTCGTCATCGCGTACGTGCTGGATGAGGCCGCGAAGATTGCGGAGTCGCGGCGGGCTGGACGATGATCGGCCCGGTTGGTCCTTGCGGCTGGGTTCACACGGTTGGCATGGCGGAGCGCGCCGATAGCCGATTCGACGCGACCACACCTGTCCGATACCGGGCAGTGTCTGGTGGCCCCCTCCGCGCCACTCGCGATGCCGCCATTGCCGACGAGTGCGCAACCAGCCACCGGGGAGCCACGTCATGACTCGCACCGATCTTGCGTCCCTGCTGATTAACACGTTGATGGATAACGAGTTGGAGCGTCAACGTTTGCGCAATGGTTCGCAGCGTCCTGTTCGGCATCTGTCTGTGGTCCCGCCACTGGTTGACGATGCGGACGAGTCATGAGACACGACGTGCGCGTGTATCCGCAGATCGGCAGTGACCGATTCTTCGCGGCCTGCGTGACGGACAACGGTTCGTGCCATTTCGAGTCCAAGGGCGACTTCGACCACGTGTCTAGCGAGACGCGCACCCACTACAGGCGCGTCGGTCAATGACCACCAACCCCTAATCGCCCTGCGGCGGTCGGCTCCCTCCTGCCACTCCTATGGCCGCCGCAGGTGCAACAACTTCGACAAATTCCATCCCGAGCAAAGGAAACGAAATGGGCAACATCGGAGAACCTGTCAAGACGGTCGAGTTTGAGCCGATGCCGGAAACGGTGCCGATGGTCGAACCCGCAGCACCAAGCGTCGCACCCGCTGAGCCGGTCAAGGTTCCGGCATGAGCGCCGACTTCACGGGCGTCCCACTTGTTGTGGGCGCGGCCCGAGGTGTGCGAGCCTTCGACGTCGATCAACTTGGACGGCTTGCGGGCGTGTCGTACCCGCAGGTCTGGACGCCGGGCGAGAACCAGTCCAAGTGCGGCGGGCCGAACCAAGCCGTCGCCGCGTATCACTCATTGAACCGCGCAGTAGCCAACCTCGCTGCGACCTACCGCCCCCCGATCACATATGCGTCAGGCGGGATCGTCAGACCGACTGCGGCTTACGAATCGGCAGTCCAGTCGAAGCCCGCCGTCACCGAGGTCACGAAGCCGAAGCACACCATCGCGGGCTGCTCGTGTGGCTTCTACGCGTTCTACTCGGGGGCCAACGACTACGCGACTACGAGCCGGGTCCAGGCGGTGGTTGACGGCTACGGCGAGACCACGATCGGAACACGGGGCTTCCGTGCGGAGAAGGCGAAGATCGTTGCACTCTGCATCCCTGACCCGTCAAAGGCGAAGGGGGTCAAGCCGCCGCGGTTGATTCGCTGGGCGCAGGAGCACGAAGACCTCGCCCCCGTGCTGGGCATCCTCGCGGGTATGGCGGCACTCGGTAGCGGGATTGCCGCCATCGTAACGGCGCAGTTTTCCCTCTGGACACTACTGGGCCTACTGCCCGCGATAGCGCTGCTCGGCTTCACGCAGCGGGTTTGGGCTGCCGACTTCGGCGACAAGTGGGGCATTGGTAGCGAGTACTACCGACAGGTCAAGTATGGCCGCCCGGCCACATCGAACACGCTTGCCCCGTCGATCGCCGACAAGGTGCGCGCCAACTACGACGTGCCGATCTTCGATTCCTACGAGGCGATGATCGCAGCCTTCCCGCCCGACCACGGAACCGTCCCGACCCCCGAGACCGATCCCGACTTCTGGACGAGGGGCATCTGATGATCCCCGCCGACGCATCTACCGCAACAGAAGCCAGACACAGCGAACCGTACTCAGGCCTCGTTGACCACCTGTTCGCAATCGGCAACGCAGGCTACGAGGGCCGTCACATCGCACGCGGTCGTCACGCCGATGGTGACTACTCGTATCTCGCCGAGGAAGCAGCGCACGTCGTCTGGTGCGCACAGTCGTACCCGCTGGTCCCGTGGCCGCAGCACGTGGGGGTGGCTGCATGAGTGGGCGCGGGTTCTTCGCAATCGGTGTCGTGCATGGCAAGACGCCGCAGAACATCGGGACGCTACTCCGGTCAGCGCACCTGTATGAAGCGGCGTTCGTGTTCACGGTCGGCAAGCGATACGACCGGCAAGCATCGGACACGCCAGCGACTCCACGACACACGCCACTGTTCAACTTCACCGACGTTGACGACCTCCACGCGCATCTGCCGTTCGGTTGTCCACTGGTCGGCATCGAGCTTGACGAACGATCGGTGCCACTGTCGAACTTCACGCATCCCGAGCGCGCTTGTTACTTGCTCGGCGCCGAGGATCACGGCCTGACCGCGACCGACCTAGATCGCTGCCATCACGTCGTGCAGATCGAGACGGCCAGACCGCAGTCAATGAATGTCGCTGTCGCCGGGTCACTCGTTCTCCACGACCGCTTCGTCTCGATGAAGGGGGCAACCCAATGACAACCCTCGCCGCATACCTCACCCTCACCACCGCAGCCATCGTCACCCTCTGGCGACTCGCGTACCGGTTCGCGTGGGGGCTGTGATGACCGCCGACTACTGGAACGCGGCCGGTGTCATCTGCGGGGTCGTGGCGCTCATTGTGCTCGCGTGCTGGACGTGTCTGCGGAGGGAGTTGTGAGAGCCGCGGAACGCCTGCCCGTGGGTGCGATCCTCCGATCGCTGCACGGTGCGGAATGGCGGAAGCGCTCCGATGGCTTGTTCGACGTTCTGAGCGATCCCGAATGGGGGCCTGTTTCGGCGGTCGACATTCCGTCGGGCGTAGTGCTTGTCAATTGGGCGCGGGTGCTCGGATGACCACCCAATGGCCCTACGACACCAACGGCAGACGCGTGCTGCCCCGTGGTTGCCGCGTCACCGATGACGGCCCATGTCCACAGGGCTTGTTCATCGACGAGCACCGGCTATCCGAAGCGCATCAGTGGATTCACCCCGTGGGCATGGACCCGCACACCGGCTACTGGATTTGGGACGAGGACAACGAATGACGCTCACCGAATACGCAGACCTGGAACAAGGCTCCGACGAATGGCTCAAGGTCAGACGCGGCATGATCACGGCCAGCACCATAGGCCGGCTGATCACACCGAAGACGATCAAGCCAGCGGGCAATCCTGACTCGCGCGCACTGATCGCGGAACTGGCAGCCGAACGCATCACTGGCTGGAGCGACCCCGTGTACGTCAACGCGGACATGCAACGCGGGACAGATGACGAGCCGCGTGCCCGTGATCTGTACTCCGAGAAGTACGCACCCGTCACCGAGCTCGGGTTCATGGTCGAGGAGGACCTGGGCGGTCGCGGTCTACGTCTCGGCTTCAGTCCCGATGGTCTGGTCGGCGATGACGGGCTCTTGGAGATCAAGAGTCGGCGGCCAAAGAAGCATCTCGAGACGATCCTCTCCGGTGAGGTCCCTGTCGAGAATCGTGCGCAGATCCAGGCGGGGCTGTTGGTGTCACGACGCGCGTGGTGTGACTACGTGAGCTATTGCTCCGGCATGCCCATGTGGCGCACCCGCGTCACCCCCGACACGCGCTGGGTCGAAGCGATCGTGGCAACCGTTGAGCAAGCAGAGTTGTCGATCGAGTCAATGGTCAACCGCTACCAGGGGGCGGTAATCGGGCTTCCCCAGACCGATCGCGTGGTTGAGCTCGAGATGGTGATCTGAGATGGAGCGCTGGCTTCCCGTCGCGGACTACGAGGGCATTTATGAGGTGTCGGACCGCGGGCGCGTCAAGTCGCTGGCCCGCCGCGACAGTAGGGGGAGGCGGATCGGGGGCCGGATGCTCTCGATCTTTTCACACCCAAGCGGACACCTATGGGTCAAGCTCAGCCGGGACGGCTCGAGCCAACACGGGAAGGTGCACCGCCTCGTCTTGATCGCCTTCGCCGGACCTCCGCCCGCGGGCTGCGAGGCCCTGCACGGCGACGGCAACCCCGCAAACAATCTCCTGTCGAACCTGCGGTGGGGCACGCGTTCGGAGAACCTGCTCGATGCCGTCCGCCACGGCACGCACTTCCATGCCAAGAAGACCCACTGTCCACAGGGTCACCCCTACGACGCAACGAACACGTATGAGACGTCCACAGGGCGTCGGATGTGCCGCACATGCAACGCAGCGCGTGGCGCCGCGAGGCGTGACACCAGGAACGCCCGACAACGCGAAACCCGCAGACTCCTCCGAGAAGCAAAGGCAGCTTGACATGGACATGACCGAATCAATCGCAGCGAAGAGTGACCAGCAAAATGCAGAGGACTACCTTGCTGGACCCAAGACGGTAACCATCTCCGAGGTCCGTGCTGGATCGTCGGATCAGCCCGTGGAGATTCATCTCGAGGAGTTCCCTGGCAAGCCGTTCAAGCCGTCGAAGACTGACCGCCGCAAGCTCGTGACGGCATGGGGTGTCGAGACCAAGGTGTACGCGGGAAGGCGCATGACGCTGTACCGAGACCCTGACGTGAAGTGGGCTGGCGAGAAGGTCGGTGGCATTCGCATCAGCGCCCTCAGCCACATCGACAAGCCACTGACGATCGCACTGACAGAGACGCGTGGCAAGAAGTCGAAGCACACGATTCAACCTCTCCCCGACGCACCATCATCCCCGCCACCGGAGTCAACAGCCACGCGTGCAGCCAAAGCCGTCGACTACTTCGCAGGCCGCAACGTCTCCCAGAGCAATCTCGAAGCACACGTCGGCAAGCCAATCGACGAGTGGACAGATAGCGATCTAGGCGAGCTGAAGTCGAACGCTGACTCGATCGCGGACGGTGCAGCATGAGTGCGGATTTGGGAGTGCGGGCGGTCTTGAATGCGCGCGCCGACGAGATCTTCCTGCATGCGGCGATTACCGGCGACCCTGCCACTCGGGCTGAGGCCGAACGGATGCGGGCCGCAGCGAATGGTGACATCGCCACTGCCCGAGCAGAACTAGATAGAGCGCGAGCAGAAGACGATGAGGCGGCAACCGATGAATGACCAGCACCCATTTGATGTCGTCGAGACCATCACGCCTGACGAGGATGAAACCGAGCCGAGATACGGAAACCAGGCCTACTACGACTGGCTCAAGGCGACGATCGAAGCGGGCACTCGCCGACCCGTTCCGTGGCTGGCTGTCGAACTAGCGATCATCCTCGATCGGGCCGTGCGTGAACACGAGGCCGAGTCCAATGGTGGGGCCAAGTGCCGCCAGTGCATTGCCAGAGACGAGGCCACCTCATGAACGAACACGAGACCCCCGCAGAGTACGAAGCAGCCGCCGACGCGAAACATGCCGACCACGAGTCCCAAGCCTTCGAACGGTCGGACGCTGCGAAGGTTGCGGCAGTGGCGGCTTTGGTTGAGTCGTCTGAGAGCGCCGCCCGTGCGAACGCCGGACTCATCACGATCGAGACGACGTTCGCCATCACGTCTGCCATCCGCAAAGCCCTCGCAGACCCTGACGCAGCACTCTCGCGTGTCAGGGCCGAGGCGCGTGCGGAGGCGTTGCGGGATGCGATGCCGACCGTGAATCACAGTGTGCAGACGGAGGCGCAAGTCTTGGTCGACGCGGCATGGAAGTTGCGCAACGACTATCCGGCAGGCGGCTCCAACGTGCGTGCTGCCATCGCGACCCTGTTGGAGCGCGTCGCAGCCGCACACGACCCTGCGACCACCACCAAGTACGCCGGGCGCCCATCGAGAGCCGAACAGATCGGCGCGCGACGCAAGGCGGCCACCAATGAGTGAGCACACAGTCACCCGCCGAAAGCTGAACCGCGGACCGCATCTCACGCCACTGTTCACGAGCGTCTGCTCAACGTGCGGCCCACTCGGACCACCCGTCGACCTCGAAGACGCAAGGCGGGCTGGCAGGCGGCACGAGTCGTCACAGGCGCAGGAGTCGGTTGCGGGAGGGGTTGGCGAGACATCCAGCAAGTGCGCGTGGAAGTGCTCACATCCTGAGTGTGAACCAGCCGAGGCAACCTCATGACCCCCCGACGCAACCTGCACATCCTCACCGCCGCAGGAACCACACGCGACACCACAGCCACCTTGACCGTCCGCGAAACCGACCGCGCAACACACGTCGTGATCGCCATGGACGACGGGGAGATTTGGGAATGCGAGGTGGTTGGGAAGTGAAGCTCCTAGATCTCTTCTGCTGCCAAGGTGGCGCCGGCGAGGGATATCGGCGTGCCGGGTTCGACATTCTCGGAGTAGATATCAACCCGCAGCCGAACAATCCTCACCCGTTCATACAGGCTGACGCGCTGGAGTTCGCCAGAGAGCGCGGCCACGAGTTCGACGTGTGGCACGGGTCGCCGCCCTGTCAGGCGTACACGACCATGAGCAACCGTCACCGGGGGCAGGGTGGAAAGGCCGACTCCTGGCCGAAACTGATCGAGCCGTTGCGCGAATTGGCGATCGCCAGCGGCAAGCCCTATGTGATCGAGAACGTCGTCGGGGCGAGGTCGGCACTCATCGCGCCAGTGACGCTTCATGGCGGCATGTTTGGCCTCGGCGTTCACCGACCACGGCTCTTTGAGTCGAACATTCCACTTTTCAGCGAGAAGGCTCCGCAGGTCAAGAATCCGGTCGGCGTCTACGGCAAGGCCCCTGATGGGCGGCACCTGTTCACCCGAGCGGATGGCACCCGCCAACTGGCTGCATCAAGCGCCGAAGAGGCCGGGCTTGCTATGGGCATCGACTGGATGACCTGGGACGGCCTCCGAGAGTGTGTGCCACCCGCGTACACCGAGTACCTCGGGCACCAGTTGGCCGACTTTCTTATTAGCGAGCGTGTCGCATGACCCTCCTGCCTGCCATCAAAGCGGAATTCCTCATCCAACTACGACCCCATTGCGGAATGCGCGCATACGCCGTCGCGGGTCGCGTCCATTGCTGCGGCATCTGCGGCGAAGAAGTGTCCGCATCCGATGAGCCGTGGGAGTTCTTCCGTCCCGATGTCACACCGAAACGCGGAGGGGTCATCGCATGACTGCAATGTGTAGCGATCTCGCTATAGAACGCAGTACCCGGCTGTCCGGTTGGTGCCTTTCGAACGATTGCGCCGGATGCACATACCCACCATGCCCACACGACTGCCACGAACGAAAGGACGAATCATGAGACTTTTCCGACGCCACCAACACGCATGGCGCATCGTTAACCACCCAGCCGGCGACGTCACCCTGTGCGCCATTTGCGGGAGGCGGGGATGAGGCGACGCGACTGGCCCGAATCCGTCGTCGCACTCCCCGAAGGTGAATGGGTTGCGGATGGCCCGCTCGGCAAGCTCCGATTCATCCCCGGCCCGTCCGTCGCACCCGACTGGCGAGAGAACCCACACCCGCGCGCCCTCTGTGGAACCTACGCCGGGTACTGCCGCCACCGCCGCGACAACACCCCAACCTGTGACGACTGCAAGGCCGCCAACCGCGAGCGCGTCAACAGGGACCGACCGCCGACACCGCGAAAGCCCAAACCACACAGCGAGCTCACGCCGCACGGCACGCACGCAACGTTCAACCGCCACAAGAGGCGCAACGAAGAACCCTGCGACGAATGCCGAACCGCCGAGAACGCCTACCAGCAGAAGTGGCGCACCACCAGGAGGGCCGCATGATCCCCGACGAACTACCACCCGGCAACTGGCGACTCGACCCATTCGCACGGGTCCAACGATTCGTCCCCGTCAACCCCGACGACACCATGCCCGACGCGTTCGACGAACCATTCAAGCCCGTCGACAACGGCAAACCACTGCCGCCCATCAAGCACGGCACACCGGGCGGACTCCGACAGCACAGTAAACGCAACGAACGTGCCTGCCGAGTGTGCGCAACCGCCGAGATGGACCGCCGCAAAGCACGAGCTCTGACCAAGTGGGCCGAGGGTGATCCGGCGTTCTCCTGCGCAGATTGTGGCGCATTCACTCGCCGCAGATCGGCCCGATGCCGACCATGTGCCATCGCATTCCGGTGGAGTTACAAGACAGCGAGGGCCGCCTGATGAACGTTGAGGATTTGGTCGCACAGACCTATGACGAGGGTGACCCGGCATCCGTGATCGCGAAGATTGCCAGACGGCACGACAACATCCCGCAGGACACGCTTCCAGTTGATGAGGCGAGCGCCTGATGGCACTTCCCTGGGTCCGTTTGGACACCGGATTTACACAGAATCCGAAGGTGTTGCACCTCATCGAGGACAAGAAGTGGCAGTCGATCGTCCTCTATGTGGCCTCTTTGGGCTACTCGGGACAGCACGGAACAGATGGTTTCGTGCCCAGTTCCGCCCTCCCCTTCCTCCACGGAACCAAGCGAAACGCCAACGATCTGGTCAACATCGCGCTCTGGATTCCATGCAAAGGCGGCTACGACATCAACGGATGGTCCGAGTTCCAGCCCTCAAACGAGGAGAACGAACGCCGGAAAGCCAAGGCGAAAGCGGCAGCTGCGGCCCGCTGGTCCAACAAGAACGAGTTGCCGCTGTGATGCTCCAAGCAAATGCTCCGAGCATATGCCCCGAGCATTCGGCACTAGCAATGCTCAACGTCGATGCCACCCGCATATGCACGGACGTACGGACGAACGAACGGACCGACGAAGACGGTTGGTCACCTAGTAGAGACATCTCACTTACCGACACGTGCGCGCGCGTACAAGATTTCGAAATGTCAGAGGTGAAGTGATGGAGCAGCCAACCATCCAAGTCTTCTCGGCCGCAATGCTCGAGAGCAAAGTTCGGATCTGGAGCTCACCTGAACCCGTACCGAGGAGAAAAGCGCATGACCACCATCGCAGACCTGTGTACGTGTCCGACTGAGGGTGAGTGGCGTATCCACATCCCGAACTGTGGCGACCGCGCCTGGACCGAAATCCACGAACCCAACCCGATTGAGGAGAACGCATCATGAGCGAGTTCAAGCATGGAGACCGCGTATTGGTCCTTGACCCGGCACTGGCACAACTGCGCGCGATCATGCGCAGTGCGACCGGGGAAGATCCCGCCCCGAACCATCACGGCACCGTCGAGGAAGTCATGGGTAGCGGCAACATTCTGATCTATTTCGACGATGGCGGGGGCGCACCCTACCCCGCATCCGAGGTGCGGCATCTGACCGAGGGGCCGTCCGCATGATTCGTCGCCGAGCTGACATCAAC
>Ga0065715_10088982_pt1 | contig 18406 bp, 26 predicted proteins | sample MisBulReplicate1_FD_59102 | JGI IMG/M metagenome (GOLD analysis project Ga0065715, IMG submission 59102) | Miscanthus rhizosphere microbial communities from Kellogg Biological Station, MSU, sample Bulk Soil Replicate 1 : eDNA_1 v2 (version 2) | ecosystem: Host-associated > Plants > Roots >...
TTAATAGAGAGGGAGACTTCATTAAATGGGATGGCTTTAAAAAGCTATTAACCCCTACATTGCAGTTTCCCTCTGGACTATTGGAGAGAGTAAAGGACTTCTATCGAGATGCTCAAAAAGAATTTGAAATTGTAGATAAAAGACCTCCTAAATCTATAGGTGCTGAAAAACATATATTAGACAATTTAAAGAAAATTAATAAGAACCCCTATCCATATCAATTAGAAATTTTAGATGTCATTGACAAAAATGATCGAGGAATTATTAAGGTAGCTACGGGTGGTGGTAAGAGCCTAATTGCGGCGCTTATTACTGCCAAATTAGGTAAGAAAACAATTATCTATGTTATTGGAAAAGATTTATTATATCAATTTCATGATTTCTTATCACAAGCATTTGATGAAAAAATTGGAATCATTGGCGATGGTAAATGCGAGATACATGATATCAATGTAGCTAGTATTTGGACTGTTGGCCAAGCTGTTGGTATGAATAAGAAATCTATTCTACTAGACAGCGAAGATGATGAAAAAGAGGTTAATAAAAATAAGTACGTTGAAATTGCAAAGATGATGAAAGAATCAAAGGTTCATCTAATCGATGAGTGTCACATGTCAGCTTGTGAGACCATTCAGCAAATTTATAAACATGCTTCCCCTGAGCATTTATATGGGCTTAGCGGCTCTCCTTGGAGAGATGACGGTGCTGATTTATTAATTGAATCTATTCTTGGCAAATACATTGTTAACATTTCTGCTTCTTACTTAATCGAGAATGACTTTTTAGCCAAGGCACTTATTAGATTTAGGGCGGTTCCCCCATATCCTTATGAGTTAGAAAGAAACTATCAATCTATTTACAAAAAGTATATAGTTGAAAACGATATGCGTAATGGTTTAGTTCTAGATGCCGCCAAAACTTTAGTTAAAAAAGGATATCAAACACTAGTATTATTTAGCAGCCTAAAACATGGCAAAATGTTGTATGAGTTATTTGAACAACATATGAAGTGTGCAATATTAGATGGCTCTAATACAAAAGAAGAAAGAGAGCAAGTTAAAAAAGATCTATTAGCACATAAAATAGATTGTGTTTTAGCCTCTAAGATTTTTGATATAGGTGTTGACATTCCAAGTTTGTCTGGATTGGTAATGGCTTGCGGCGGTAAATCTACAGTTAAAGCGTTACAAAGAGTAGGTAGAGTTATTAGAAAGTATCCTGGTAAAAAGTACGCCGTAATTATTGACTTCATTGACCAGGCACCATTCGTAGATAATCATTCTAAAACTAGATACAAAATTTACAAATCAGAAGAAGGGTTCGATGTATCATGGCCAGCAGTAAAAAGAAAGAAGAAAACTCAGGAGGACAGTTAGGAGAATATCCTAATGATAAGTATCGTCAGTTCTTCGAGAAATTTCCCGAGATAAATACACTGGATGTGAATGAGTGGAAGCCTGTTCACATCCTTGCCTATTTTTGTCACAAGTATGAAGAACAGTACGGCGTGAAGTATCAATTTAAGTTCAATAGTCCATCCCCTCTTAAATGCTTTGAAGTTTTTCAAATTAAAAAGATGGCAATGCTATTAAGCAGTAATCCCAAGATTCTTAAAGAGTATATTGATTGGATTTATCTCAATAAAGTAGTTCGCGCTAAGAGGCGACTAACTTCTATTTCTTTCATGACACATGAAGGTGTAATTCAGGATTATAAGACTAATGTTCTTCTTTCTGGTAAGAAGAATTTAAACGTGGATCGTTCAACGCCACTACCAAATCAATACAGAACTCCTTTTGCAGAAATTGGAATTACTATCTCTAATTATGGTGATTTGGCTTTCTTGCATCAAATGGAGCCCAATCCCGAGATGACTGCTGCCTTTGAAAAAATATATGAATTGGGGTTTGATAAAGATATTTTGGGGAGAATCGTATGACCCCTCAAGCTGGTCAAAGACTAAAAATTGTTCTACGTACCGGGACTGTGGTGGATGGTATTCTAGAAGAATGGGCTGCCAACCAAGTTCAATTACGATCTTTAGATGGCGATAGTATTTTGATTATACGTCATCCCGATGAAGATATAGTGCTGATCAAGATCATGCTCGATAATTCAGAAAAAAAGAAAACTGAACCCGAGGAAAACAAAACAGAATTAGAAAAGAAGTTTGATGAAGTTCATCAAAAATCTGATCCATTCTCTGATCTAAGCAATAAGAGCCTGGCAGACTTAAAGGTAGAAATAGCCAAGCAAGATAGAGAAATTATTGCTCGTAAACTACGAGAGCATCGACCCACTGTTGGCCAGGGGTTGAATCAGTATGTTTATCCTGGCACGTCAATTAAATCAGAAGGAGCTAAACATGGACATACCAGACCTAGCAAGAAGTAAAGCTCTGAACAACATTCCACCGCGCAAATTACAAGAAGCTCTAGAAGCTATTAAAAATAGCCAGGAAGAGGTTTCTATTCAGAACGTTAAGTTGATTGCAGTTAATAGATATACCGAAAGCAATATTCCTCTTGAATATTGGACCCTTAAAATGGATCGGGATTTTAAGGGAGATTCTAGATTACTTGCTAAATATGATGAGTATGTTGCTGACCTGAAAAACTCTTATATTAATGGTAGCTCTATTTGTTTTGCAGGAGGTCATGGTCTTGGCAAGACTATGACTATTTGTTGCATTCTTAAAAAGGCAAGTCAAAAAGGTTACTCCTGTTTGTATACTACGCTAAGCGATATTGTTAGTGTTCTTACCTCTGGTAACGGAGAAGAAAAGTATTTGGCTAGAAGAGAACTGGCGTTAGTAGACTTTCTGGCCATTGACGAGTTCGACTCTCGTTTTATGCCATCGGAGAATGCGGCAGATTTATATGCTAGAAGTTTAGAGAGTGTATTTAGAACTCGTAGTCAAAACAAGCTGCCTACTTTGATGGGAACCAATAGTCCTAATCCAGTAGAAAGTTTCACTGGTCCTTTAAAGGCTAGCATTGATAGTTTAATGAAGGGCTATATTAAGGTTTTCTCTGTATCTCCGGGTAAAGATTTCAGAAAGGAAAGAGCACAATGAATGACAGTTTAGATTTAGTTATTCTAAAAACTCTTGTTACTAATAAAAAGCACGCTCTTGATTTTGCTAATGAGTGTGATCCTAAATTATTTGCCCCAGAGATTTGGAACTTTGCTAACTTAACAGTTGGCTATATTAAAACTTATAAAGAACTTCCAACCCAAAGAGTGATGGTTGAGAAGCTAGCCAAAGGCAATAATGCTAAGCTTATTGAGACAGTTAAATCGGTTTGGGAACAATTAGATAAGGTCGAGTATAATGACCAGGAGTATAAGCACGACCTAGAACGAATCAAGAAGCGTTACGCAGAAAAACAGATTGTTGACATAAAGGACAAGCTGGTAGATTTCAAGCCTGGCGCGATGGATATTACTAAGGCTGTTGCTGAGATGCAAAAAACAGTCCAAACCATCAAAAGTCTTAGTCAGGTTCGAGCCTATGAACGTAAGACTTTAAAAGAGGCCGTACCTATTTTTAGAGAAGAGTACAATGCCAAAAATGAAGATCCTAATTTTGATAAAGGTATTCGTACAGGGTACTCTTATTTGGATAATGTAACTGACGGTTTAAGACCTGGTGAGTTATTACTTATTGGTGGTGAATCTGGTGCTGGTAAGTCAATGCTATTAATGAATATGGCATTACAAATTTGGTTACAAGATAATACTATTGATATGGTAGATAATTTTAGTCCTGGTAATAACGTATTGTATTTTTCTTTGGAAATGCCATTTAAACCTTGTTTGAATCGCGTGCTGGGAAGATTATCTGGTTGCCCTTCAAAGAAAATTAGAAATGCTACGCTTGATGAGTTTGAAGCTCTTAAACTAAAGAAGGCTCTTAGATTTATCAACAAGTATCCTAATCAATTTGAAATCATCGACATTCCTCGTGGAGCTACCATGGAGGGATTGGAACTTATCTATGAAGATTCAAAGGCTCATTTCGATCCTAAAGTTATTGTTATTGACTACCTCGGTCTAATGGACTATGAGGGTGGAGAAATGGAAGACTGGTTGAAACTCGGAAAGATCTCTGAAAAGATCCATGAATTTGCCAGAGTTCATAATTGTATTGTGTTGAGCGCAGTTCAGTTAAATAGAGCTAAGGCTAGTAAAGATGGAGAAGATAAAATCGGTCTTCACCGTATTGGTCGCTCTGCTTTGATTATGCAAAATGCAAACATTGCAGTTCAGATTGAAACCCGTGCTAATGAAAAAGACTTTCCGGACATGATTTATCATCTTATTAAAAACAGAGATGGTGAATTGGGCAAAGCATCTTTGACTAAAAATTTGGCTGCAGGAACCCTATTAGATAATAAGATAGAAGTAGATTCTACTACTTTTGAAATGAGGGATTCTGATGATATTTCCGCCAAAATTGAATTAACTGACATATATTAAGAGGTTAATTATGCAGGATAGAATCGTGGCAGAAGCCGTCAGAATAGAGTATGAAGAAAAATCAGGTAAAATGTTTATTGTCTTTGAAGTAAAAGACGAAAAATATAAGCAAGACATAAAGAAAAACTGGACAAAAGATATTGAATATCGTCTGGTAGATAGGTTTTTGGTAAAGGAATCCGGTGAATAAGTTAGAAATTGACAATCTCAAATTGTTAGTGCGCTCTAATTTTGGGCATATCTGTTTAAATCCTGATGATCTAAAGCAATTTAGAAACATTCCTTGGGAAGAAAGAAACTTTTATCCCTGTAAAGATAAACGTCTCTACGATAAAAAAGGTTTTTATAAAAATGGAAACCTTACTATGACCATTTGGACTAGTCATATAGTCTCACCCAGTCATATTAAAATATCAGACAAGTTTCCGGGCTCAGGCTTCGATACTGTATGGTCTGATCAATTCTTCTTTGGAGAAGAAAATAGCGTTGTTAAAATCTCAAAAATAATGAAGTTAAAGGTTTTTTGGTGAATAATGGATACTATTGCAATTACTTCAAGAAACAAAGTTATAAATAAGAATAAGGCTCATTCTGTAACTTTTAGTACTGCTGGGTCTTTTGCACCAGGAGCTTTAATTAATCTATTTGATGTTAATAATAACAAACACACCTATCAGATTTTACAAAACAATTCTGATGGTAGCTCTACAATTATTGAGGTAGGATAATATGCCAACTTACGAACATAAATGCAACACTTGTCAACATGAATGGGAAGACTCTTACTCTATTAAAGCCGATCCTCCTAAACAATGTCCTCAGTGTCAAGCTGAAACTGTTGTTAGACTTATTTCTTTAGGCGGTAAAGGTGTAGTAGAACTAACTGGCCAAGATTTGGTTGATAAAGTTAAGGCAGACGCCCAGATCCTTAAAAAGGATGCTCACGCAAAAGAAAAAGTTTATGCTAACCTTTTAGGTGAACAAAAATATCAAGACCTACAAGTTAAAATGGATAAAGCTAAGAAAGAAAGAAGAAGATGAAACCAAGTGTAGTCATTTCTTCTAAGGGTAAAATAAAAAATAAAGGAAATACTATTACCATACAAGTTAATGGTAAAGCTATTGGTGAAGTAGTTTCATTTGATGTTATTCCTCAGGGCAAAATAGAGTATTTAGTTAGCCCTAATGAGGAATATCAAAATGGACATGAATCGAAAGAATGACTTAGCCACTAGACTTTTTGCAGCAACTCATTCAATACATTCTTTAATTAGTAGAATTAAGGAAATTGAAGAAGATATTTTGACTCCTCCAATTGAGAAGATTTCTCAAATAAAAAAGATTAGACAAGAAATGACTAAAGTTGGCATGGAAATTGACAGCATAAAAGCAGAGATTACATTGCTAAACAGGTATAACGTTAATTGAGGAACATATGCCAACCTACGAATATAAATGTGAATTACATGGCGAGTTTGAAGTAAGCCATTCTATCCATGAACAACTAACGGAATGCCCCAAATGTAAAGAAGAAGGTTTAGAGCCTAAACCAGTAGTTAGGCTTATTTCTTCTGGAGGACATTTCATATTAACTGGCTCAGGTTGGGCCAGAGATAATTATAGTTAATGTCATGTCAAAGAAGCCCAAAAACCCATCACAAAAACAAAAGCTTCTACAAGTGGTGGAGCTATTGAAATTTGTGCTTACTTTAGACGACGAAGAAATTGTTAAATCGACTATTGAGTCGGTAATAGAAGTTTTAGAAGAAGAAATTAACAAGTAAATTCAGTATGCTGTGTACTTTGGGAACTCTACAGTGCATGCATCGTATCAATAATTCAGTATGTAAATACTTTAAACCGAGGCGAGTAAAAGAATGCTATCAGAACAAGAAGCCCAAGACCTAATGAACAAGTTAATTGATCTTAGGGTGCAAGTAAAAGAGTCCGCTGATCCTAAGATTATTTCTGAATTAAAGAAGCATGAGAAAATCTGCATGGAACAGTTTCGGTATTTAGTTACCATGAAAACTGGCAGATACAAAGCCTTTAGTAATTATGATGATTTAAATCAAGAAGGATTTGAGGCCTTAGTTAAAGCTATGAATAACTATAACCCAAAGAAAGGATCTTTCTTTTGGTGGGCCCACAAATATATTGATACTAGAATTTCTAGAAGTGCTAATTTGCACACTACTATTAGATATCCATTGAAGGTAGCTAAGCAAACTACTCCTCACAAAGAATCTGTAATGCCTCTAATGATTGAAGAACGGCACTGTCCAGATAAAGAGTTAGAGGAATCTCAAGTTACTAGCGCTATTTATAGTGCAGTATCTAAATTAACGAACGAACAAAAAGAAGTCATCAATCTAGCATTTGGATTTGATGGTGATAAACCAATGTCTATTAACAAGATATGCAAAAAGTTGGGCATATCTAGATTAAGCTGCATTAAAACAATAAACAGCGCTCTTTCTTCTATGAAAGAGAACATTAAAATATAACGTTCAGACCAACTGAATTTCAAACGTAAATGTAACTTAATTCTCAAAGGTGAATTATGCAGGTGTATACTTATTCTCAAGTTTTAGAAGCGTCGATAGAATACTTTAATGGTGACGAGTTTGCGGCAAAAGTTTTTGTGGATAAATACGCCTTGCAAAGCTTGAAGGGTGAGTTTCTTGAATTAACTCCTCGTGATATGCACCGTCGTTTGGCAAAGGAGTTTGCTCGCATAGAACAAAAATATCCTAATCCAATTTCAGAAGAAGAAATCTTTTCACTTATTGATCGTTTCCAATTTATTGTACCACAAGGCAGCCCTATGTCTGCTATTGGAAACCCACATCAATTACAAAGCCTTTCTAATTGTTTCGTCATTCAAGGCGTTCACTCTGATAAATTAGATTCTTACGGCGGCATTATGCTCGCCGATCAAGAACTAGCACAAATCATGAAGCGCAGAGGTGGCGTGGGATTAGATATCTCAGGAATCAGACCTAAAAATGTTGTCACCAATAATGCCGCCAGAACTACTGACGGCATTGCAGTCTTTATGGAAAGATTCTCTAACACTTGTCGTGAAGTTGCTCAGAATGGTCGTAGAGGCGCAGAGATGCAAACCATTTCTGTAAATCACCCTGAAATCGAAACTTTTATTAACATTAAGCGAGATTTGAAAAAGGTAACTGGCGCCAACATTTCTATTCGTCTTAATGATGAATTCATGTCCGCTGTCAAAAATAATGAAGAGTACACTCTTCGTTGGCCAGTTAATGTTTCTCCAGAAGAAGCCAAGGTAACTAAAAAGGTCAAGGCTGTTGACGTATGGAATCAAATTATTGATTCTGCTTGGAGTTCTGCTGAACCTGGTTTACTTTTTTGGGATACTGTAAAGAAGAATACTCCATCTGATATTTATGCTGATTTTGGTCATGATTCTATTTCTACTAATCCATGTGGAGAGATCGTTCTACCAGCTTATGATGCATGTAGACTTTTAGTACTAAATCTTTCTTCTTACGTAAAGAATCCATTTACGTCAAATGCATCTTTTGATTTCAAAAAGTTTCATCAACATGCTATCATTGCTCAAAGACTCATGGATGATATCATTGACTTAGAAATTGAATGCATTGATAAAATTCTTGCTAAGATTGAATCTGATCCAGAACCATCTGAAGCCAAAGCTGTAGAGTTTAATCTGTGGAAAAAGATTCGCAATATGAATATTAGCGGACGTAGAACGGGACTTGGTATCACGGCTTTGGGTGATGCCTTGGCAATGCTTGGCGTTAAATATGGCTCTCCTGAATCTATTGAAATGACTTTCAAAATTTATCGTGGTCTAGCGGTGGCCTCTCACACTTCTTCTTGTATTATGGCGGAAGAGCGTGGAGCATTCCCACTATTTAACTATGAATTAGAAAAAGATCATCCATATCTTAATTCTATTTTTAATGATTGTTCGCGGGAGACCAGACGGCTATGGAAGAAGAATGGTAGAAGAAACATTGCTAATACCACTACTGCTCCAGCAGGATCTGTCTCTGCACTAACTCAAACTACTTCTGGTATTGAGCCAGTCTTTATGCTTTCTTATGTTCGTCGTAAGAAGCACAATCCATCTGACAATAATGCTGTTGTTGATTTCGTTGATGCAATGGGCGATCGTTGGCAAGAATTTACAGTATACCATCATGGTGTAAAGAGGTGGATGGAAGTTACTGGCGAGACTGACATTCTAAAGTCTCCTTATGCCGGCGCCACTTCTGCTGAAATTGATTGGGTTGCATCTGTAGAGATTCAGGCTGCTGCTCAAAAATCAATTGATCATAGTATCAGTAAGACTTGTAATTTGCCCGAGTCTGTAACTAGAGAAGTAGTTTCTCAAGTTTACATGAGAGCTTGGGAATCAGGTTGCAAAGGATTTACTGTTTATCGTGATAAGTGTCGTGATGGTGTTTTGATTAATGCATCTGAATCTAAGAAGAAAGAATCTAAGAAAGATGATCGTCCACCAGCCATTGAAATGGTTATGGCCCCTAAGCGACCACTTGAGTTACCTTGTGAAATCAAGAAAGTAAAAATTAGTGGAGAAGCTTGGACTATCTTTGTAGGATTACTTAATGGCAAACCATATGAAGTTTTCGGAGGCTTATCTAAGTACGTTGATATCCCCAACAAATATAAGACGGGCAAAATTGTTAAAAATGGAAAGGTGGATGGTGTTACAACCTACAATCTAACTATTGGTGATGGTGATGACCGAATGACTATCAAAGATATTGCAAATGTTTTTGAGAATGCTAACTTTGGAGCTTTCACTAGAACTATTTCTTTAGCTTTGCGTCATGGAACACCAGTTCAGTATGTAGTGGAACAATTACTAAAAGATAAGAACTCTGACATTACTTCTTTTTCTAAAATTATTGCCAGAGTACTTAAGAACTATATTGCTGATGGAACCAAATCTACATCTGAGAAAAAATGTCCAGAATGTGGCGCAGAAGGACCTTTTATTTACGAAGATAAATGTGTTAAGTGCGCAAGTTGTGGTTGGAGCAAGTGTTAATACTAATTAACTAACATTGGTAATAGAGACATGAAAGCAACCTTACTTCTTAATCATGATGAGAATACACAAAAAGTGGAAGAAGAAGAAAAGACACGCTTTCTTAAGGGAATATTGGAAGAAATGGGAATGCCCATACAAGAATTTTGGACCAATGACGGACCTTTATCTGTCGATCAAAGAATAAAATTACGAGGTATACTCGCTACTTACGGAGTTCAAGTTATAGACAACTTGGATGGACACATGCAAATCTACGTGGAGGGAGAAAAGGTAGCTGAATGGTTTAAGCCGACCTATAAACTTAAAAGGGATTTGCGCCAAATAGATCCCAGAAAACAATTATATTTGGAAATGGAAGTAAATCTTTGGTCACTTTTCGAAGAACAAGAGAGTCAATGAGAAGAACATATATCTTAGACACATCATCCTTAATCTATGATCCTTGCGCCTGGAAACAATTTATTAATAGCGATGTAATTATCCCAATTGCAGTTTTAAACGAACTGGATAAACTTAAGAAACAGTCCGGTGAAGTTGGTAAAAATGCCAGAGTCTGCATTAGATTGCTAGACGAAATTAGTGAGAAGATGGACATCACTACTGGCGTTCAGTTGGATGATGATGTTTTATTAAAAATTGATGCAACCCATCACAACTTAGAAGAAGCTCACTTTGCAGGCTTTGGCGATCCCACCTATGGTGATACTCAAATCTTAGCCTGCGCTTATCATAACTGGATGAATCATCCTGAACGTGATGTAGCTCTAGTTAGCAATGATATAAATTTGCGCGTCAAAGCTAAATCTAGAGGCATGGATGCAGTATCTCATCAAGGAGATAAGTATTCTCTTAGTGATCTTTACATGGGAACTCAAACAATTGAACATGAAGAGGCTGGGCTTGACCTACTTAAAGATGGATCAATTGATCCTCGTGCTTATGGTCTCAGCTTATCTCCTAATGAATGTGTTTTGTTCCAAGATAAAGATGGAAACGGAATTTCTTTGGGACGCAAGACTGCATTCAATGAGCTTTCTTTAGTTCGGAAAAATTACCCTTGGGGCATCAAAACCAGAAACAAAGAACAAGCCTTTGCAGTTGATCTAATTATGGATATTGATGTTGATCTAGTTACCTTAATTGGTAGAGCTGGTACTGGTAAAAGCTTAATTGTATTAGCTACTGCACTTGAAATGGTTATCAGTAGAAAAGAATATGATAAGTTCATTATCTATAGACCAATTCAACCTGTAGGAAATGATATTGGATATCTTCCAGGTACAATGGAAGAAAAGTTAGCTCCTTGGTTCCAAGCTATTATGGATAATTTTGAAGTGTTATTCAGTAATAAGGTTGGCGGTGACTGGAAGAGAGACTTGGAGATGTTCCAGAAGAGAGGCAAGATTGAAATGGAAGCTATTACCTATATTAGAGGTAGAAGCATTCCTAATGCCATTATCCTAATTGATGAGTGCCAGAACTTGAGCAAAGAAGAGGTTAAAACTGTTCTAACTCGTGCTGGAGAAAACACTAAAATTATCTTAACGGGTGATATAGAGCAGATCGATAATTCTCTACTGGATGCAACCAGTAACGGATTAACCCACGTAATTGAAAAGTTTAAGGATTCGGACCTGGCCGGACATATTACCTTTACCCAGGGCGAACGTAGTAAGTTAGCATCCAAGGCTGCAGAAATTTTGTAAGGAGTTTACATGAGTAAAGAGAAAGTTGTTAAGAAGTCTGAAGTTGTTGAAGCTGTTCCATCTCCAGAGGTACAGGCCGCACTTGATGCAGTTCCTGCACCAGCCCCAGTTGTTCCTAGGTTAGCAGAAATTGATAGAATGGCTTTAGAGTTGGCTAAGTCTCAGAGACAAACTGCCTTAGCAGAAGCTAAGACTGCTCTAGCTAATAATGAAAAGGCTGAATTAGCTCATCGATATGTTGTACTTCAGTTGTATATGAAGTATGGTCTTACCGAGCGTGATGCTATTAGTGAGACTGGCGAGATTATTAAAGACGGCGCTGTTCAGGCACCACAGGCTAAGTAATGGATCTGAAAGAAATTACAGATTTGATTACCATTAGACAATACGTCGTAAATTCTACTGGTAATCCTTCAATTGACAGAAAGACTGTCAATTACATGAATGGTATGTTGTTGATGCTTGACAAGAAAATAGTTGAGCTTTTACAGTCTGATACTTTTAAAGAGTATATGAACTATCAGGATGTAGGTAAGGCAATTCAAGAAGTTGCTAAACTTAATGATATCAAATCTGGAATTAGACATAAACTATAACCTCATTAAGGTAAGTTGAAATGAGAATAGAAAATAATAATCCATTTAGTACAAATGGATTAATAAAGCTTAAGGATCAGGATTGGCTTGATAAACAACGAGTAGCTGGTAAAATAGCTGCTCGTACTTTATTGATGCTCCAAAAACATATTGAAGAAAAAACTACACTCTCTGTTCTAGAGCTAAACAATCTAGCCGAGAAGTTTATTATTGACGCTGGTGGAACCGCAACCTTTAAAGGTTATAAGGGATTTCCTGCCGGCGTTTGCATTTCTGTTAATAAAGAATTAGTTCATGGTATACCCAAGAATCAAACTCTTCAAGAAGGCGATGTAGTTAGTTTTGATCTGGGAGTTACTTATCAAGGCGCTATTGCTGATACGGCTATTACTTGTATTTATGGTCAGCCTAAATCTGCTCGACACGTAGATCTAATTAATGCCACACAAGAAGCTTTAAATAAAGGCATCGAAGCAGTAGCAGTAGGTAAGCGTATTGGTGCTATTGGCTATGCTATTAGTAAATTTGCTAAAGGCAAAGGCTATGGTGTAGTAGATAAATATGGTGGACATGGTTTAGATTGGAATATTCCTCATGCTGCTCCCTTTGTAGCTAATAAAGGTTCAGTAGAAGAAGGAGTTAGAATACAAAAAGGATTAGTAATTGCTATTGAACCAATGCTAACGTTAGGTAGCACTAATACACGCACTTTAGATGATGGTTGGACAGTAGTTACTGATGATATTGGGGCGCATTTTGAACATTCATTATTTGTACATGAAGATCATGTAGAAGTCTTAACTGACAGGAGTAAATTATGAAAGATTATTGTTGTCAAATTATCTCTACTTCTGGTAGAGTGTTAGAAAAGTTTTATGAAGATTTTTTTGATGCTGTGCGTGAATGCACTTCTGCCGCACAAGGCGGAAACGCAGTTAAATCTCAAGTATTTAGATATCCAGATATGAATACTCCTATTTGTGTAGCAAGGTTAGTAAAATGAAAATAGAGTTCGAAGACAAGAGCTATATTGATTGTCAAAAATCATCTAATCCTGGTAAAATAATTATTGTTATTTCGGCTAAAGATCATGAGAATCCACTAAAAAAGATTACCAATGCAGTGGAAATAACTGTTGAAGAATTTAAAAGGTTAATTTCTGATGCCAACTGATGAGTTACATGAATTTGAAGCTTCAATGAAAAGAATCTTTCTCTCTGATATGGAGTTAAAGAGATCAAATCAAATTCAAAGAATTATTAATTATTTTGGATTCAAAATTGATGAAGTATGCAAAATAATTAAAATTGAATCTCCTGATTTTGTAATCCCATATAATGGGATGATACCAGGCCCCACTTTCTCTACTAATGTAGCAGGTATGAGAACTGCCTTACAACTAGGCTTTCATAAACTTAGTTTTATAACTTGTTTAAGCCAAAGTGGCTTCATAACAGAGACTGTTATTTTCCCCAAACACTTAGAGCAAAAATACTATATTCATTTTTCTAAACTTGAAAATCTAAAGGCATTCTTATGAAAGTTTACTTTGTGGGATCTCATTCAACTGGAAAAACTACTTGCGCTAGATATGTATCTGAAAAGTACAAACTTCCTATGATTACAGAAGTAGCTAGAGCAGTTTTATCAGAAAAAGAATTACATTTAGAATCTTTAAGATATGATATGGATTTAGTTGATGAATATCAACGAGCGATTCTTTCACGCCAATTAGATGAGGAGGCAAAGCAAAAGTCTTTTGTTTCAGACAGAAGTTTTGATTGTTTGGCATATGCAGCCCAACACACCAGAATATTGCCGGAACTCCTAGCTTATGCCACTGAGCGGAACTATATTCAAAATTTAAAGAGTCCTGATTCATTTATATTCTTTGTTCGTCCTTCCAAGGCAACCCTTAAGTCTGATGGAGTGCGAGAATCTATAAATTGGGACGGAGTAGTAGCTATTGATAGCATGGTCAAATTCATGCTAGAGATGTGGCAATTGCGCTATTTTCAAATAAATATCGACAATATGCAAGAAAGAGTGCGCCTGATCAATTCAATCTTGTCTTTAAACTCAAAGTAAATCTGCCTGAACTATTGTAATATACTAAATTTCTGATATCTTTATAGCTTTAAAGCTTCAGAGGTTACATGTCTAGTATATTAAGACCAGGATATTTACGATGGGATGGACAAAAATTTGTCCTTGATCCAGACGTTTATTTGCAGCAAGGCCCAATTGGACCTGTCGGTCCTGCTGGGGCCGCTGGAGCCGCTGGCCCTGCTGGTGCCCCAGGAGCCGCTGGAGCCGCTGGTGCTGCTGGACCCGCTGGTGCTCAAGGTGCAGCAGGAAATGCTACTTTAGTTTATCAGCCTGGCGGCAATCCAGGCACTTCAGAGCCTAATGTGTATACTTCTTGGTCTACGTTGATGGCTAAACGCTATGAGACTAGAGATGTGCCTATGACCATTGTTATTGATGATGGTTATTTTTCTCCAGCCCCAGTAGATGTTGGTGCTTGGGAACTTGGACAAAATACTGCTATTGTAGGGGCTAGAGGAGCAAATCCACTATTTTTATCTCAAGCTTTTGGTACAAATCCTCCTGCCCCAGTAGGTACATCAGTTAATTATCTTCCACAATTATCACTTCCAACAGGTGCGCAGTTATTAGATCCAACTCGCTTTGAAAATTTAACTATTTTTAGTACTGGTAATGCTCCATTTTTACCTCCAATTTATTCTTATACTGCCAGTGTTATGGCTTTAGATGTTGTAAATTGTTGGCTACTTAATTTAAGTACTGGGCTTCAATTAAATAGCACTCTAATTGCAATGCAAGGTGGAGTTATTAATTTATATGGATATACAGTAGTAGATGGTTTCAATAGCAATAACTATGTAATTACTGGCCCCACAATACTTCCAATTGGATCAAATTTTATATTTAACCTTTTTGATAATTCCCAAATTACTGACTTTAGCATCTCAATAGGTAGTCGTTTTGGCGGAGGCGGAGGAGGAGGTTAAATGGCTATCTATATTAACATAATAAGTGGCGGCGCCTTTGTTGGAACAAGTCAAAATGTACCGTTTGGAACAGTTTATAATGGTGGAAATTTTGGAATTCGATTCAGCGACAATTCTGTTAGTCTTGGTGATTGGGCTACAGCAGCTAGCGGAACTGTTTTAACTAAATCTACCACTACTACAGCTGAGTGGCTTGCCCCCAAATCAGGTGTAGGAATAGAAAGTGAAGGAACGTTTCTTGGAAACGGATCAATATTAAACTTCACTGGTGCGGGCGTAAGTACTTCTGTTGTTGGTACAACCGCTACAATTAATGTTCCAGGTGGTAGTGGCGGAATTACTGCTTTAACAGGAGACGTTACTGCTTCAGGAACTGGATCAGTATCTTCTACGGTTACTGCTGCTCATAATAAACCAATCGCAGACATTACTGGTTCTGGCGATATTGGAAAACTATTAGGCGCACAAACTATTAGTTCTTATGGATTAATTTCTGTCACAGCTGAACTAAATACTATTGCTGTTCCCAATAATGCTACTCTAGGAATTGTTGCAGGAAACAATAATAGAGGCATGAGAAGAGCAGCTAGTAGAAGTGCATTTGCTGTTCCTTATACTACCCCTACAACTATTTATACTGGTACCTCTCCTAAAGACATGGATTTAATGCGCGTTAGATTTACTGGATCTACTGCAGGTATTAGCACTCCAGATTTATATCTTGGAGTTGTTGAGGCAGGTATTACTGGACAACCAGTTCATATATTAAATAGAAATACTGGTGCAGTTATTAATAGCTTACCATTTACTCCATTAACTGATGGTGGTTATGATCGTATTATAGGAGTATCTGGTACCTCTAGTTTTAGTGGAAGTCTTTCAGGTTATGATGTTTGTTATATTGGAAGTTCCGCAAGTGGAATTATTAGAGGAATTAGATTAGAAGATGGAACCACTTTTGCTGGTGTAACTACCACTTTAACTGCTCCTATTTCTAAATTTTGTTTTGATGGAACCACTGTCTTTGTAGTGGATGGTACTGGAGCATTATGGGGATATGTAAATGCTTGGGACGCTCCTTTTATTACTAAATTACTTCCAAATGGAACTTTAGATACTAATTGTTCTGGTATGACATCAGATGGTGTTTATTTATATATTCCTCAACCAACTACTCATAGAATTGCAAAGATAGGTCCATATCCTTTTACTTATAATGCAACAGCCAGTAATGTAACTTTCTTCAATGATTTTAATGGAGTTTCTAATCCAATTGTTAACTCTGCTACTTACGATGGAAAATATTTGTGGGTTAGCTCTCAAAACAATTGGACCTTTCAAATAGATCCAAATACTGGTAAATGCTTCAATTTATTCAGCTTAGGATTTATTATGACCGATTGTACTTGGAACGGATATAACATTTATGCTTGTGATGCTAATGCGTCTACTGGTATTATAGGGGTTTATATTCTAGATCCAGATGTTCAAATTGGAAGCGGTATTGGAGGTATTGCTGGCGGTGTAGGTGGATTTGCTTCGCCTTACAAATTATTATCTAGACCTACTCCTGATGGAGCTTGGGTGTATGTATTAAGCACCTCTGATAACACAATTAAAGCAATTAAACAAATACCTTTCCCAGCTTAAAGGAAAATAATATGGACGGATACGTAAGAAGAGTAGTCGCTGAAGATGGTTATGTTCTTGTTAAACCATTTGATTTTTTATTAGATGGTTATCAATATGATATTTATCATAATGGATCAGTAATTGTTTCAGCTATATCTTTGGCCTTAATGCCAAATCAAATAGTTTTATATCAAATTGATTCTGCTCATCCTTTAACTGTTGCCAAGGTGGGTGATTTGGTAAAATTAAAGTCCTAAATAATCATCCGTTTTTGGAATCATACTAAATATAGAGCATATATGAGTAATCTCCAAGCGGAATGGTAAAATATGACTTTTTATGACGATAAAGCAGCGACCATAAATGCTCTTCAAGGGGCAGTGTTGGCCATTGAAAATGAATTGGGCATTACTCCAGCTGGAATCTATGCTAGCGTCAGAACTAGACTTGACATTCTCGAATCTCGCATAAACAATCCGCTCTCTCCTTCTCCTCAAGTTAATAATCCATTTTTTATTGGCAACACTGGTGTCACCATCAGTACGGGACTTGGTTTTCCTACTGAAAATCGTATTCCAGGATCTCTTTATTTAAGAGAAGATGGTTATAACATTGAAGGTTTGTATGCCAGAAGACCTGATGGTTATTGGCACAGAATTGATACCGATCCTTTTACTGCTGCAGGGGATTTATCTGGCACTATTTACACTCAGACCGTAGTAGGTTTGCAGAACCATGCTATTAATCCAAATGCTAGCTTATTACAAACAGACTCAGCCGGAGATGGTTATGTCTTAACTTGGAATGCTACCGCTAATAGTGGTACGGGTTGGTGGGAGCCACAAATTGGTTTCTTTGCCTATGGAGACCTATCAGGCACTAAAGTAAATCAAACTGTATCTAATTTACAAGGTACCAAATTAACCATTGGCACTATGAGTGCTACTCGTGATGGTTATGTGCTTACTTGGAATAACACATCTAATCAGTGGGAACCTCAACGTTCTGCAGTTGTATTTGACGCTTTAGATAACTCAACTACTACTAACATTAGATCTAATAGATATCTGACTCAATCCCCAATTGATAATACTAAATCTGGTATCGTTAATTTAAGCAGTCGCTCTACTGGCACAACTACCGGAGTTACTGCTAATTATAGCGCCATCTTGGGCGGAGATCAGAACCAAGTTGCCTCCGCTTATTCTACAATTGTAGGCGGTCAGCTTAATTTGGTAAGTTTGACCGGCGTACTAAGCAGCGCAGCCATCGTAGGTGGTCAGAGCAATGTTATAAATTCTAATGGTTCACAGAGTTTTATTGGTGCTGGTAGTTCAAATGCGGTATCTGGTGTTCAATCTGCTATCGTAGGTGGAACTTCTAATCAAACTACTGGTTCACAAAATTACATTGTAGGCGGTGTATCTAATCTTACCAGTGGCACTCAAAGCTTTATTGGTGGTGGTAATGCTAATAGCATCACTACAGGAAATTACGGACTTGTTGTTAATGGACAACTTAACTCTGTATCTGGATCATTCTCTTCTGTTTTAAATGGATTCGGACACTCTATCAGTGCTGCCCGCTCTTTCATCCTTGATGGGGTATCTAATACTATTGATTTAACTGGAACTTTTGTCTCCATTCTAAATGGATCTAATAATACAGTTCACAGCTTAACAGATGGTTACAGTTTAATTGCTACCGGATATCTAAATACAATTCAAAATACTTCTCAATATGGAAGTATTTTAAATGGAAATAATAATATAGTCAGTGGTAATTTTAGTACTATTATCAGTGGCAATAGCAATACAATTAGTGGAAGTAATTCTACTACATTAGGCGGAACCAATAGTTCTGTTAGCGGAAATT
>Ga0065715_10000254_pt1 | contig 18403 bp, 15 predicted proteins | sample MisBulReplicate1_FD_59102 | JGI IMG/M metagenome (GOLD analysis project Ga0065715, IMG submission 59102) | Miscanthus rhizosphere microbial communities from Kellogg Biological Station, MSU, sample Bulk Soil Replicate 1 : eDNA_1 v2 (version 2) | ecosystem: Host-associated > Plants > Roots >...
TTTTTTATTGGCGAGTGTCATCATACCCTCACCGCTGCATGGTGCGTCGAGAAGTATCTTATCGAAAGATTCAGTCTCAAGGTGTCGAACCAGCCGGGTTGCATCGTGCAAAGTGAAGGTGACGTTCTCGACACCTAGGCGCTGCAAGTTGCTTTGGAGTTTATGAAGGCGTGGACGTGAATTATCATTGGCGGTAATGAGAGCTTTATTATCAGCTTTTTGGGCGATATGGCTGGTTTTGCCGCCAGGAGCGGCGCATATATCAAGAATCGATTCTCCTGGTTGTGGGTTAAGCGCGAGTACCGGCAGCCAACTGGCTGCGTTCTGAATGTATAAATTGCCATTGTGAGCTGCGATACTATTTCTCAATAAATCTTGGCCGCTTGTTATAAATAAGCCCTCATCTGCCCATTTAACTGGACTAGTTATGATACCTTCTGCTTGAAGCTGCTTTTGAAGAGTTGCCGTATCATTGAAAATAGTATTAACCCGAAGACTTTGAGTTCGTCCCAATGACAGTAACTCTATCGCTTTTTCTTGGCTGACATTCAATGCGGCAGCTGTCCTTTCTATAAGAACCTGTCGTTTTTGTTGGAGCTTATCTTCAGTCAGTGGCATATCGAGGCTTATTGTAACAAAGTTTATAGATAGAGTTACTATAGTCTTATTCTTACTTGCCAATGAGCTCAAGATATTTCTTAAATTCATTGGTAAGTGCCAGTTTTTACTCTTCTTGGTAGAAAAGACGGACTGGCAGCCGTATCGGTTTTGAGGTGAGAACCGACATCTCATGTGATGTACCCGAGCATACTCTGGTTGAGGGAGCTTCAGGGCACAAGTTCGAGGCCGATGTTCTGGCGGAAGTACGCGACAGGGTCGACGAATGTTCCTCCTACCCGAACAATGAAGTGCAGGTGATCGCCCACGGCATCGCCGGTATCACCGACGAAGCCAATAAGCTGACCTGCCTGCACCTGTCGGCCTATCATGAGTCCAGGCGCGAACCCTGTCATGTGGCAATACTCCGTTTCAACCCGAAGGTCGTGACGGAGCGTCACCGTGTTGCCACAGCCGCCATTTGCTCCGGCTCTCTCCACCTTCCCCGCGTGAACGGCATAAATGGGAGTGCCCTTGGGGGCTGCGAGGTCGACGCCACTATGCAGACGCCAAACGTGAAAGATGGGGTGAAAGCGGTTCCCGAAGGGACTACTCATCCGGTACCCGGGCGCCATAGGCAATCCCCATCCTGCCTGGGTGACTCCGTCCGTGAGGTCGTACTGCTCTTCCGTGTAAGGCCTTGTGAAGCCTATGACATCAGCGCGGTCATAACTTCCCTCTCTGACGACGTCACCCGTAGTAGGTGCTTCGATCATCTTCTTTCGTGATGGATCGAGCACGATTCCTACGTGTCCCGGGTCGGCGGTTGTACCGACCGACACGAAAAACACGAGGTCACCGGGCTTTTCGCTTCCTGCTGGTATCTCCTTGATGGCCCGAGTCTCTTCCCACTGGGTTCCAGCGGTTCGAGTCAGGTTGATCCCAGCCTGCGCAAAGGCATATGACGTCAGCCCAGAGCAGTCGAAGCCGATGTCGCTAAAGTTACCCTTAGCGACGGGTGAAGTGGAAGGTCCTTGCGGACCGCCGCCTCCGTACACGTATGGCACGCCGAATTGCGAGCGTGCCGCCGAGAGGACGACGTTGACGGCCTGGCCGTATGGTAGGCCGGCGCCGTAGTCCACGCCACCGTATTGGTCGCAGAACTCGATCATCTCTTCGTAGGAGATGGGGTTCACTGGAGGTGCAACGTCGAACACCGTATCGTTCGCGAAGTCGACGCTCATTCCACGCTCTTGCATGACCTGCACTGACGCTTGATATGCCGCAGCGACCTTTTCAGGCCCTTGCGACTGGTAGTACGGTTTTGCAGGTCGTTCGGCTGCGTAGGCTACGTCGTGGGCAGCTTTCTCGGGGCTTACGGCCCAAGTCAGCGTACCGACGTAGTTCAACGCAGCCTTGAATGCGGGCAGCATGAAGTTGGTCGAGCCCGCGGCGGTCATTGCCTCCTCGACAGTGATGTCGGGGTGGACTACACCAGGCTGTTGAATCTGGAAGTACCCGAAAGCACCGTCGTTACTCTTCACATTCTGCCAGCCGCTTTCCAGGTACGATGCGACTAGCATTGAAAGAGCAAGCCGGCTGTTTCCCTCGGTGTTGTGTTCGATGGCTTCGAACAACTCCGCACTTTCGGGGGCATCGCCTCTTACGGGGTCAACTACGGTGCTCTCAGGCATGCATGATGCGGCCGTGACACCTTTTGATACGCCCATGAGAATGATTCCCATTGTAAGCGCAATCACCAAAGGTGCGAGGATCGCGCAGATTACGCCAGCAATCAGCCACTTCTTCACAGCGATCCCCCCTCCGGGCTCACTAGTGATGTCAGAACCCAGGTGTCATCAGCACGCTGCATCCACGTTAGTCCTACCGTCCAGAACGAGCTCGTCACGCATGTCGAGTCGTCACTGTAAGGGGTGTCATCCGCGTGGTACAGCGCAAGCTGGATAGGCACTGCCAGGAAAACAACGGTATTACCCGCTTCATCCTGATATTCGGTGCGCTCGGCACTCCCGTCTGCTACCACCGCTCGTTGAACGAGCGGATCGGCGGCATTAAGGCGTGCCGTGTCACTGCACGAATACGTACCCGTTGTCAGGTCTAGACCGTCTATTACATTGGCCGGGACCTGAAGCATTTCCAGACGGTTTTGACGCGTCTGAGGCGTGTCCGTGGGTTCGAGCAAAAAATACTGCTCGATGAGTTGGGTACTGCGCCTTGCAAGCTCGTCGCTATCCGAAGACGCAGATGAACTAGGCGTTGGTGCAGAGGTTTGGGCCGGCGCTGAGGTTTCGGAGGCTTCGGAAGAAACCCCTGGCACCTTCGAGCCGGGTGAACTCGGATCTGTATCCGAGCTGGATGAGCCGCCGCGCCAGATGACTAGCACCAGCGCGGCGGCAACAACTACACCGACCAGGATGGTGGCATAGTGATGGTTTCTACGCATCTAACCACCTTCCTAGACAGTCTCGTGAAGCAGTGCGCCGAGTTCGACGCTGCCATACCTCTGTTCGCGCCACCGCAATGTCTCATGGGTGAGCGCGGGAACGAACGTGTTCATGGCGTCGGTTGACTGATTGGTTTTAGCCAACCGAAGCTCAGTAGGCGTCAACTGCGCCTGGAAAAAGACCCCGGGATGTCCCGGAACCTTCAGCATGAACTGCCCAGTGCGCAGCTGCGTCGTGAATTCGGCATTCAGGTCCGAGACTCCCAAGTTGGTGATCTCATCGAGAACGGTGGGATCGTTGAGAGGCTGGCGGCCAATGAAGTAGGCGCCAACACCAAGGGCGATCTGTCGCGCCAACGCACGAATCTCCGAGTCGGCTGACCCGGCTTCCGTGAGCTGACGGAGGTACTGCATCGCCCTCATATCGAACGTTCGTACCGCACGGGCCTTCTGCACGCTGGATGCCCAAAAACGTGTGTACATGAGGCTTGTAAGACCCTCATGCTCCTCGTCCGCGCCATTGATACCTGGGATAAGTTGGTGATCGCCACGCAGCTGCGCGGTAGTCGCCCACTTCCAAAGCATCGACTCGAACAAGGAACGCGCCTTCAGGTTGAGCCCTGCCATGCTGATGGTGACCATCGGCTGAGAAAGAACGTCATAAAGCGACTTCTCTCCACCGAAGATCTGACCGAAGTCACCACGCAACACGCGGCCCAGCTGCTGGCTGACGTACATCTTGTCGCGCTCGAAGTCGGCCGCCGGAATGTTTGCCGGCCGCTCGGTCTCGAGCTTCAGCTGCTCTGCCAATTCGGGCTGCTGGCCCAGGGCGGTAGTGAAGTGATTGAGCGCCCGACTGTTCGAGGCCTTGAAGTAGTCACTCACGTCGGTGAGATCGAGCCCACGAGCTACCAGCTCGAGAACGTCCGGAGACGCCACTTTGCCGTAGCTACGGAGCATCTTGTTGACCGCTACCTGCAGCACCAATGGCTGGAAGTTGCGAAGCGGCTGGTCGTTGTTGGCGAGTTCGCAGATGTTGATGGCCGTCTCGAGAATGTCGAACTCGGTCATGCCCATCCGGGGGTCGAAAATGTTGATTCCGCCCGCGGACTGCAGATCGAGAAAGATTCCCGAAAGGTGGTCGTTCATCGGCTTGAATTCGACACTGCCACCCTCTCCCTCTTCGGTTTCGAGGGCTTTACGTGTGGTCATTCTGGTCGTCATCTGCTGAGGAACGCCGTCGATCACACCCGCCTGTCGCGTCATGAGACGCATGACGAGCATGATGAAGAGCGAACTCTTGCCGGCGTTACGCTCACCGAGCGCCAAGAAGATCAAGCCAGTGATGAGCTCACGTGACTTCAGATCCCAGGGGTCGAAGTAAATCACTCGACCAGTCCGCAAATCGATACCTAGGATGACACCCCGCTCATTGAGCGGTGGCGGCGTCACCCACGGGTTCATCAGTGCGGCATCTACCGGTGTTCCGGAGAATGCCTTTCCGCGAATTGTCATGGTTGCCCCAAGGTCTCATGTGAGTGGTCGGTGGACATAGGATATGATCCTGATTGAATTGGTTGTTAAGGAACTCTCGTCCGGGTGGTGAGGCAGACGCCTCAGTTCAATACTGAAATTGTTCGTTTCAGTACAGAACTGAGGAGTGTGCTCCGGAGGCGGCGAGTGAGTCATTAACTGACTCTCGCCGCCTCCGGAAAGCACCTTGGTCGGTTACAGCATGTTGATGCCCGTCGTTGACCATACGACAGACTCTTGGCGACACTCACCCTTGACGCGGATGGCTTCGATTCCGGGTCCAGAACGAAGGTCCTTGATAACCCTCGTGGCCTGCTCGTCAATTGACTCGAGATCCTCCCACGACGTGCCGGCGACCGGACGTCGAATGTCGATCAGGATGTTGTACAGGTGCAGGTACTTGGTGTTAGCCAGTTGCGCCTGTCGAGCCTGCCATTCATCGTGAACTTGCGCGGTCTTGTAGCCAGACTCCGCTCCGAACGCATCCTGTGCACCACGAGTGATGCTGTGGAGTCGTGATAGAGCGAAGTAGTCCCAGATACTGTTGGTCGTCTCCCCGACAAGGGTGATTGTCGGGTATTCGATGCCAAGCTTGTGAAGCTGCGTCATGAAGTGCGGAAGCAGGGGTGACGGCAGGTTCTTCACGAGAAGGGTCGCGTGCGCCGTGTTGTCGAACACGACTGCCCGCTTGGTAACGACGATTCGCTGACTGGGCCAGTGACTTTCACCACCAAGCTCATTCTGCAGGCGTCGCTCGTAGTAGTCGTCCATGTCGGACACGTCCCAGCTTCCCCGAAGAAACCTTTCGGTCTCGGGGACATTGAACACGTGAACGCCACTGACGCCACTCGCTTCCAAACCCTTGGCGCATTCATCAGCGAGGTCGGCGATCGGCAGATCAGAGAGTCGCAGCCGTGCCATTTCGGCACGCTGCTGAACTACTTCGTCGTGTACGATAGGCTCTCGCTTCTCGCGTTTTGCACGACGCTTCTCTTTCTGCCATTCTCGCTTCATTCGCTTTTCGAGCTGGCGTTCCCTCTTCCTCTGGTCCTTCGTGAGTTTCTGGAGGCGGCCATACCTCTTGATGGTGATGACTGCCGCCATGTGCACATCGGAACCGACTTCCAGCCCGAGTTGATTGACCTCGAGCAGGTTTGCACGCAAAGCCGCCCACCGACTCCTTGTTGCTTCGTCGGCGGTTGTCTCAGGTGCAAGCTCCGGAGGCAGAACGATGTTCGGCAGGCCGGTTTCGACCTGCATAACGATGTCCTGCCACGGGTCGTGTGGATCGACTCGATAGACGAAGGAGATACTTACTCCCACGTCGGGCCGACCCGCCACTCGCTTCATCCACTGATCATGCAGGTCGAGGATGTCTCGCTGATCGTCCAACCCCACACCAGACATGAGACTGCCTGTACCGCCAACGATGACCGAGTCGGTTTGCTGGCGATGGTTATGGATCAAGCCGATTTCTCCCAACTCATTAACTTCGAGAGGAATAGCGTCGGATGACCATCTTGTGCTGATGCGGGTGAACAGACGCCGGAAGAACCTACCCTTTGGAGGGTTGGCCTGCCAGCGAATACCGTGCTGCCAGTATCGAACCCAGGCGCTGTAGAACGCCTGGCCCACTACGTAGTAGAGACGCCCATGGGGCGAAAACTTCCACATAATGAGGATACCGACGAGGAACGCTGCAATGTTGAGCAGCGAGTTGTTATACAGCACGTTGAGCGTGAAGAGCCCCGTCACGATCAGTATCGCCATTCGCCAGTCTGCGGCGGTGAAGCTCGCAAATCTCTGGCTTAGGCGTGTCGGTCCGTAAACCAAGGCACGTTCATTGACTTTGATCACGAGCTTTCACCTCCCATTCCTGAGTAGCGATCTTGCGATGCGAAATCGAGCCATGAGGTTTTCACTTCCCCGGTGGCTTCGACGGTGGCCGGGTGGCCGGTTGGCGCGCTACCCGCTCGTCAGAGCGTTGCGCGGTGCGCTTGTTGACCTGCTGAGCCGCTGCCCCTGTCACAGCTTTCGCTGCGGGGTATGGAACACCGAAGTACGCCGCACCAGCCGCCACAACCTCCGAGGAAGCCGTGGTGGCAGTCTGCTTTATGGCGAGCTTACGGGCCTCCTTTGAGGCAACTTCTTCGCTTGCCTGCACCTTGGGCGCTGTCTCCAGACCCTTAGCGTGGATGTTGAACGCGTTGAGCAGGTCCACCTTCATGGATCCTTCCTGCTCGCTCTTCACCTTGCCGTGGACTTCGGAACGGTTTTGACCGCCCTGAATCATGCTTTCCACGTGGCTCACGCCCTTGTACGCCACCCACACCCAGAAGAACTGGAACAAAAGCCCCAATAGGAGTGAGATGTAGACGACGATGAACTGCATCAGTGCATCATTCACACCGATGAGCTCCAAGAAAGCGTTTCCGCTTCTCAGGAAGAACATGAACGTTGGCCTCCCTGCCAGCATTGCGACAAGGAGGATGGCGAACAGGATCTTCATGATCTTGCGGGCACCCTCGAAGAGGAAGTAGAACGTCGCGACCAGGGGAACCCAGAACAAGATTGTCACGTCGAGGATGGCATAGACTGTCAGAACACAGTATATAACCATCGCAAGAAACGTGATCATGACGAAGCTGATGAACCCGAGTACAACATTGATCTCAACAGGAAGAACCTGCTCTTGCACTTTGGTTCCGACATCTTCGCCGAACTTGGCTGCTTCTGTCAGTGTGGTTCCGGCATCGTACAGCTCGTTTGCGGACCAGTAAAACGCCGGAAGTGCCGCCATGACGACTGCTGCAAGCAGCAGTGTCGGGAGGATCTTCGAGGCACCTTTCTGCGAGACGATAAGAATGAACGCGCCTACCACGAGAGCCAGATTGATCAGCGCAGGCAGTACACCCTTCACGTTACCGAATAGCACGGCGGCCCACGAACTGTCGATCAGGTTCGGCGGATTGGAAAGCAACTCGACGATGCTCTCCACGACATCACTCGCAGCTTCCGACAGACGCTCGTTCACCCACTCGGCCCACGTGTTGGGGTCCAACGGGTTGCTAAACGTCGGCAGGCGGGAGAGAACACGGGACATGAGTCCTCCTAGGTGACTCGGGGTGGCCCTGTGCAGTTTACGACCAACATGCTCGAAAGCACGTCAATCTACTACATGCACAGGGCCACCTAATGAGCCAGCACTTGACTAGCAGGCGCTGGAACCGAAGGAGCTGACCAGCGCCGGAACGACGGTCAGCAGGAGCAGGCCGCCAAGCGCGAACAGGATTCCCCGCACGAGCTTGCCGCTGTTCTTGACGCCGACGACGATGAGCGCCAGCGCGAGCACCACCAGGACGAACTGAGCCAGCGGTGTCGCCAGCCCTTTGATGTTGCCGATGGTGAAGTCGAACAGACCACTGAGCGCGTTGCTGACTTCGCAGCGCACGGGGTAGTCCTCCGCGGTGGGCAGGGATGCCGGAACGGTGAGCTGGTACGCCAGCTCGTAGGCACGGTATGTGAGTGACATGGCACTTCCTCCTAGTTGAGGTCCTGGTAGGGACCCATGGGGTCCTTGAACGGGTTGCCCTTCTCCAGCTTGACGTCATTCACACTTGCTGACGTCTCGAAGATGGCGACTGCGATGGTGAGGTACTGCCGGAGGCCTTCGCGACTGATCTTGTCGAGATCGGTCGGAGGGACGCTCTTGTTGGCGATGTACGGTTCGAATCCGACATCGAGCTGCTTGCCGAGCCATGGGATCATGGTACGACGTGAGGGATTATCCGACCCGAACATCTCGATCTCGTCAGTCTCCTCGAGAAGTGACGACTCGTCACCTGGACGCACGCCGTTGTGTACGACGAGCGATTGAGCGACCTTGCGAGCTGTAGGGACCACCAGTCCGGGCAGACGCCCTTCCTGGTACTCCTGGCTCGCCAGACGCTCACGGTCCTCCGCAGAACGGGGGTCGCGAGCGTATCTGCGCCACGTCTTGCGCATCGTCTTCTCCGAAATCGGAGCCGACGCCGTCGCCGTGAAGACGAGGACGTCGCTGTAGTCGATCGCTGCGTAGGGAATGACGTCATTGCCGACGTCCATGTTGTCATTGCCGTGATCGAACAGGATCACGTCAGTGGCAATGGTGATGCCACGCACTACACTACGGAACTGGTCCACCGTGTAGTGCGGCTCGATCTCGTCCTCGGAGTCGAATTCACCGAGGATGTGCAGACCATGTCGGTTGGACTTCATGGACCTGGAAAGCTCGCGGTAGGCGTCCTCGGCCTTCAGAGAAGAAGCGAAGACGCTGACAGGCTGGGCTTGCACGCCCGCCATCTCCGAGAGCGTTGCGGTATCCGTGTTGCCGGACGCCGTGACAGCGATGACCTGCTTGCGGGTGTACTCGGCGATCACCGAGCCCACGTACAGCACGGTCGTGCTCTTGCCTCCACTCTTGAAGTTGAGGAAGCTCACGGTCGGCTGCAGGGCCTCGGTAACGGCGAGGTACTTCAGTCGCGAGATCAACCGTTCGATCTCGGCCTCGCGCCAGTACTCCTCGAAGACGAGGCGATCCTTGTGCGTGAGCGAGCGGACGGTGTTCTTGTGCTTGAGAGTGAGCCGGGCCTTGAGAGTACCCAGCAAGCTGATCGGCTTGAGCCCGCCTTCGCGCACAGAAATCAGCGGGTCCTCCCACTTGGGAGGGCTCAGTTCTTCCTGCGGCGCGTTGTTCTTGACGAGCTTCACGGTGCCTGACTTGGCCTTGGGGGGTGCAGAAGCATTCACCGGAGGTGAATCACTCGCTGCCCCCGGCTGAATCGCCCGCGTAGGACGACCAGGAGAAGTACCGGTACTGGACATTGTCCTGTCCACCTTCCTTGATGGGAGTGATGGTGTGGTGTATCCGTAGAATCCCCCTGCAAAGAAGATTCTATATTTGCTGTAACCTGTTAAGGTGCATGTGCAAGTACCAGTTTCCTGGCGGCTCAACACGCAACTAACTCGGACTACAGTGGTTGGTTTATGCCGCAGCTTAGACGAATAATTATTATATTCCTCTTTACGGCGGCATACACCAACTATCTATTCCGATCTGCATGGAACCTCCCGAAGAATGGTACCAGCCGGATTCCTATCCGGTCTCTGCGTAGCAGTAAAATAACTGCGCAGGCATCGAATAGCGATCGTGGAATAGTATAGTTAGAACACCCCCCTGATTACCTTTTTACACTGTTGACTGTGTAAATTACAAACCCAAGGTAGTAACGTAGTTATACCATATTTTTAACTTTTTTTGCAAGTACAAAATATTTTTGACTTTCTTCGTAATAGATTATATTTACCTAAGAAATGAAGAGGGGCGCACTACGGTTTGTTCAACCATACTACGCCCCTTTCTTCACACACTTCCCTGTTCTCCTCTCTGTTGCTCCTTTCGAAGCAGCTTGAGCTCCTCGACCATTTCAGCTAGCAGCTGGTTGGTGACTCGTCCTTCGTGCTGCTCGGCTGCCTCGTGATTTGCCACCAATGCATTGATGGAAGCGTGTAGACGCTTCACTCCACGCACGGGAACGTTTTGAACCTGGTCGTGTTCTCCAGTTTGCTCGTCGCAAAGCACGGTTGCCTGCCAGCAGTTCCAGAAAAAAACCAAGTCCCAAAAGTCACGAGTTCTTGCCAAGTCGTTGACGATACCTGGATTCAGGCTCTGGATGTTCCCTGTGACGAGTAGCCAAGGGATGTCCGGCTTTATCAGCCTGACGCCGTTTTCATCGACAACCAGGCGGGAGCGCCGCCAGACCACCAGTGAGCGAGCCGACAGGATCAACAGTACGGTGATTATGGCAAAGACGGCCCAAAAGCCGATTCTGCCTACCGGAACTGACATGTCGGGCGTGACCTCTTGGAAAAACTTGGTGAAGCTATCGGCAACAGCGGTAGCAACGATTTCACTACCCTCTGCCGCCTTTTGGGCCAGCTCATCCGTCGGCTCGACACCTGTAGGAATAGGGCTGGGTGAGGCATCGCCACTCGTACTCATGTCGAAACTTGCGAGAAACTGCCACACAAACCAGAGCACCAGCAGAAGCACGAGCCCAAACCACGCCTTAACGTTATATTCAACGAAAAAGCGGAAGTGAAGTCGCTCGTCGTAGACCGGCACGACCGGTTCTTCTGACTCAGCGACCGCCAGAGCATCGAGCAGTTCTTCGGAGAAATCGAACTCTTGAGTATCCTCTCCGGATATGTCTTCTCGTGGTTCGCTCACTCGGATCGCCTCCAGAAGAGAGATTGGATAGGTGCGAAGCGCGGCAGATTACATATCGGCCGCACAACTTATCCCATTAAAGGTCTAAGTCTAGCCGTATAATAATATCGTTTTTAAATTATTGCAAATTCAGGGTTATATATGTTTTTTGATATTGTCTATGAATTCAGATTTAAATAACTGTTTCCAAGCGAAAAAAAGCGGCTCGGGAAGATTCTCGAATGTATGCCAAGATTGATGAGTACATTTTTCCGGCTCCATATTCTTCAACTCGCCGCTCTTCCATTCACTAAGCATCCAGATGGTAACATAGTGTTTACCTTCGTCCACGAAGTGATCATTCGTCACGGCACCAAAGCGGACGTTTTTAATTTCTAGATTGCTCTCTTCTTTAACTTCACGCTTTGCGGTATCTTCAAAAGATTCTCCAAACTCGAGATGGCCACCAGGTAAAGACCAGGTGCCTGCACCGTGCGAACCTTGGCGCTTTTGCAAAAGAAAGTTACCGTCCTTAAAAACAAACACCCCAACCCCAACTCGAACATTCGGTTCATTCATAAATCCATAGTATCAAATTAAGTTGTTGCCCGAGATAGTATCTCGAGCAACAACTTAATGTGCAAGATACATTCTCTCGGGCGTCCGGGGATTATGTGGTCATTTTCTGCCAGTGCCTCGGCACCAAGCGCAGGAACCATCCATGTTTTTGCACGCAGCGCAGCCGCCTCCTCCGCATCGAGGACACCTGCCGCTTCCGCCGCACTTCGGGCATGATTCTGCCATTTTTCTCACCCCTGAGTCGGTTTGGTTTCTTTGCGAGGATACGCAAAGACAGGGGATATTATATACTTATTATAGAAAAAAGAAATATACATGTTCTGACTTCAGTATCTAAAAAAGAGGCACCGAAGTGCCTCTTTAATGAACTGGAAGATTTGCACCAACAGGTGTAGCTTACGAACTAAATAACTTGAACTATTGAACTTGATTCGCTACACATAATGATCTTTGTGCTGTATCACTTGATCTTCCATATATAATTTTATCAACTATATATCTTACATCAATAACTATATTATTTTGTAACCATCACTCATTGAGGATAGTCCGCACCCTATCTGAAATGCTGTCTGAAGGATCAATGACGATTGCCCTGTTTCCAGCTACTGATAATATTTCTTCTTTTATCCAGTGGTAGTGAGTGCAGGCCAATACAATTACATCGGCCCCGCTCCTACAGACGTCATCGATAGTAGCGGTAATTGTCTCTTCATCGATATCATTATCTTCAATCATAGTCGCCCATTTACTACAGTCCGGCTCAATAACAGTAAGGCCGGAAGCAAATTCTTCTTTTAAATTGCTGTACCTATCACTGGCGAGTGTAGAGGGGGTGGCGCATACGGTAATTATCTTTGACTTCGTAAGTGAGGCGGCGGGTTTTATCATGGGCTCTAAACCTACGAAAGATACTGTAGGATATTTTGCTCGAAGGTATTCAATAGCCGAAGCCGTGGCCGTATTACAGGCTATTACAATTACATTACACTCAGCTTCTAGTAGAGGTTGGATAGCCGCATCTGTTAAACGGGTTATATCCTCGAAAGTACGATTACCATACGGAACGTGAACAGAATCGTTCACATACAGTATCTCTTCATCAGGAAAGTCTATTTTTAACTTGTCTGCTATTGATTTGCCGCCAATACCAGAGTCGAATACACCTATCTTCATAGTCTCATCATAACAAAAGCGCACAGATCAGACTAACGGGATCCTCTATTAGATATATAAACTAAGCCCTACAACAACTGCGCCAATCAATCCAGAAAGCCCTGTGATCATCAATGCTTTATTACGGTCTTTCCGACGGTATTCTTCTAGATCCACATTGTCGGTGATTCCGGCACTGTTGACGACGTTGTAGATACCTCTTACACCAAAGGCTGCACAAAAGTGAAACGCGTCCTGCAAGAACCCTGATGCGGCAATAGTTGCTGGCAAAAAGAGTATAAGTCGCCAATATGGCGATGCATCAGTAGCCACCAGAATCACTAGCAAAACAATCGTTACTATAGTAGCGATTATTCCGGTTTGGCGGCGCCTTGCGCGTTCGGCGGGCCCTATATTACATACCCCAGGGGTATATTCGTAGTTAGCCTTTGCCGTTTGAGGAGTAGTATTTGTCATGCATTTACAATAGCACAGGCCGGATTAAACGATCCTAACCTTGGTTAACTACTCGGCTTGATTGATACAAGTATTAACAAAGCAATAGATCCGAACAGCGTACTGAATGACCATGGCTGCTGTATGGTGGATGATTTTACGATATTGCCAAGCACCTCCGGTGTACCTACGGGAAGCGAAGCCGGTGAAAACTGCATCGTTACCTCATCCATTATTATTTCCCGAGCAGGCACGCGAAGTGTCTCGAATACATTTGTAATTAGTGTCGACTGGAAGTCATTGATGTCAGGTGCGGGGTCGGCTGGTGTGTGCTCAAGTTGCATTTCGTCGAGTATGAGCTCAAGGTTCTCTGAAGGCTCTTCGGTAATAATTTCCTGCAAGATAGTCTCTTCTTCGAAGATTTCCGACGCTTGATATATAAGATGATTCTTTTCCAACACGGGTATATCAGGCGAAGTATGACGCTTTGGAGAAGCAGGTTTAGTAAGAACAAGGGGTACCTCTGGTGCAGCGAGGGCTACACGAGGAGCAATCGGATTGATTGGATGGGCTGGACTGGACGCGTCGATATGCAAAGTGGACGCTGTTTTTTCAATTTTTACTATTGGTGGTAAAATTTTTGGCATATCAATATGCTCGTTGGAGATGTTATCTACCAAATTTAAAGTCACGACTGGTTCGGCGGCCTCCTCTTTGATAATTACCTCATTTTCTACTAACGGGGTGTCAATGGATATATATTCAACGGTGATGTGAGGACTATCAGAAATTTTAATTATTTCTTCGGTGATACTATTTGAAATTGGTTGAATCTCCCGCTCGTCTTTTTTATTTTCCTGTATTTCAGTAGTGGGTATTTGGTCCCTATTAATAGCTACTTTCTGTGTTGGCGGTTGACGACGCGTAAATTGCGGAGCCAGGACAACCGTTACCGTATCATCGAATAACAAGTCCAGGTAGCTTCGGCTAGGTTCGACTAATTCTTTTTGTTCACGAGCATTTTCTGCGACGCTGCCTTGATCGCGTAAGGAAACTGGCTGAGTCCCCTCTTTGCTGGGTTGTCCACTGACATCTGGCCGAGCTTCAACCCGTACGATGTCTACGGGCTTGGCTTCTGGTATTGAAATTGGTAGTTCAAGATCTCTCTCGATCGTAGGGCTCGGCAGGAGCTCATATGGATCAACTGCGCTGGTGCGAAGATAGTCATCAAACGGTTGCTCGTCATTAATAACCGAGTTGCTAAATGTATTCTCACGAATCTCTTTAGGGCAACCGCCAAGTAATGCAACTAATGGGCAGCTTGCGCATAGAGCCGTGTAACCCAGCTTACTTTCACAGGAAGTATAACTTTGCTCGTGCTCAGGCTCTAAAGCAGCATCCTCATATGTAGAATCTGGTTCAGGTGTGGTATATATTTCTGGGCTCATATAGCACTCTCAAAAAATGTTTCCGCTACAATACGCTGTTCGGCAACGCCCGCTTCCATAAGTTGTATCCATATACCGCGCACAAATGACTCTGACCCGCAAATATAAAACCGCGAGGTTGCACATACTTTTTCAGACAGATCGGTGTTGACCGCAAAGCGACGATGCTCGGCGCGCGAAGACGGCTCTTGGGTTACGAAATAGTGAGCCGTGGATGAAGTGCCAAGTTTAAAAACTCCATTGACCGCATCGTGGAACACCAGCTCTTCTTCGTGCGAGGCGGTGAGGTACAATGTGATATCCCGGTTGATGTTACTTCTCAACTCATCGCGGATTATGCTCCAAATTGGTGCAATGCCGACACCCGCAGCAATCGCAACGATAGGCAGTTCGTCGTTACTATTAAAATAACCAAAAGGTGAGCTGACTTGCATATACCCACCTGGTTTTAACGCGCAGATAAGTTTGGAAAACTGACCGATTTTTTTAACGGTAATCGATAGTTCTGAATCGTGTGGCGCACTCGATAAGCTGTAAGCCTTGCCGCTTTTATTCCCTGTTTCGTCAAAATATACGCAAATGTACTGCCCTGCTGTATAAGAGAACTCGCTTCCTCTGATCTTAAAGAATATAGTTGAAATTCGCGATGATTCTTGAACAACCCGCGTAACTACTGCTTGGTATTTCATATTAGTGAACCACGCATTCTTTTACGAAGCGCTCCATACGTACTTTAAGTACCTCAAGTTCTTCGTCGGAATAGGTTGTTTCGTAGGCAAATTGAGGACTAAGCGTAAGGCCAGGACGAAACCGCTGCAGGGCATAGCGCGGCGATCCCTTGACAAGCTGACCTATTTCATCAAGATCTTCAGCGCTCACCTGACTCTTCACAAGCGTCGTACGAAACTCATGATCGACCCCACTCGCCTTTATAAGACGAATCGTCTCCTGAATAGCATCAATATCAACCGGTCGTGCGACTACTTCCTGATAGCGTGCCATTGAAGCTTTAATATCCATCGCTACGTAATCGAGCATACCGTCACGAAGTAAGTCACGAACCATTTCAGGATTAGTTCCATTTGTATCAAGCTTAATTAAAAATCCAAGTTTTTTAACGCGGCGAATGAAGTCTGGCAAATCAGAATGCATTGTCGGCTCGCCTCCGCTAATTGCCACACCCTCTACTCGCCCAACCCGACTTTCCAGAAAGAGGAGAATATCCTCTTCTGGAATCGCGTCGGCGTAGCGCTCTGGGAGTACTAATTCTGGGTTATGACAGTATCCGCAGCGCATGTTGCACCCAATAGTAAACATTGCGACGGCCGTATGGTGCGGGTAGTCAACAAGCGACAGCTTTTGAAGACCCCCTATTTTCATACCGAAAGCGCCGCTTCAACGCTAAATTTGTTACGCATGCCGAATTCGGACTGTTTTCCATTGTTCCAGCGATGAGTAGGAGTCAGGAAACCCACTACTCGAGAATATATCTCGCATGGCGCATCACATTGTTCGCAGGTGTCGCATTCACCTCTAAGGTAGCCGTGGTTCGGGCATATGCTAAAGGATGGGCTGAAAGTGAAGTAAGGCAGCTGGTGGTTCTCACAAATAATCTTGACGAGTTTTTTGACCATTTCGGGATCATCAACACGTTCGCCGAGGAAGAAGTGGATAACTGTACCGCCTGTATATTTAGTCTGTAGAGTGTCCTGTAAATCAAGAAGTTCAAATACATCCTGGGTGTAGTTAACTGGAAGGTGGGTTGAATTGGTGTAGAACGGATGCTCAACCTCTTTTCCAATACCATTTGCAAAGTGTGCGGTCTTTGGGAAATCTTTTTTGTCGATTTGCGCTAAACGGTAGGTGGTACCTTCGGCGGGAGTTGCCTCAAGGTTATAGTTATTTCCGGTCGCTTCTTGGTAGTCTGCGAGGCGCGCACGCATATGATCGAGTACTTGCTCGGCAAATTCACGCCCCTCGTCACTGGCAATATCTTTTCCAAATAGGTTCAAGACAGCTTCGTTCATACCAATCACCCCAATAGTTGAGAAGTGGTTTTTCCAGTAAACCCCGAACCCTTGTTTAATATTGCGAAGATAGTATTTAGTATATGGATACAAATTCGCATCAGTAAGTTTTTCCAGAGCTTTTCGTTTAATCTCAAGACTCTCTTTTGCAAGCTCCATGAGTTCATCAAGGCCGGTCATAAACGCCTCTTTCGTTTCAGATTTCAAAGCAAGACGAGGCAAGTTAAGAGTCACTACGCCTATTGAACCTGTCATCGGACTTGAACCGAACAGACCACCACCGCGATATTCAAGTTGACGGTTATCAATTCGAAGACGACAGCACATTGAGCGCGCATCTTCTGGTTTCATCTCAGAGTTTACGAAGTTTGAAAAATAAGGAATACCGTACTTGGCGCTCGCTTCCCAAAGGTTTTCAATAACCGGGTTATTCCAATCGAAGTCCGGCGTAATGTTATAGGTAGGAATCGGAAACGTAAAGACACGTCCGGTTGAGTCACCTTCGCTTAATACCTCAAGGAATGCTTTATTAAAGACGTCCATTTCCACTTGGAAGTCACCGTAATTCGTTTCTTCCATTTCACCGCCGATAATCACTGGGTTTCCTGCCATATGCGCAGGCGCCTGAAGGTCGAGTGTCACATTTGTAAATGGTGTTTGAAACCCAACACGGGTTGGTACGTTCACGTTAAAGACAAACTCTTGAAGGGCTTGCTTTACTTCTTCGTATGAAAGGTTGTCATGACGGATGAAAGGCGCGAGCAGTGTATCGAAGTTGCTGAATGCCTGCGCGCCGGCCGCCTCGCCTTGAAGCGTATAGAAGAAGTTTACGATTTGCCCAAGCGCTGAGCGGAAATGTTTGGCAGGCTTAGATGATACCTTTCCTTGTACTCCTGTAAAGCCTTCACGAAGCAAGTCCATCAAGTCCCAGCCTACGCAATATACTGAAACGAGCCCTAGGTCATGGACGTGCATATCGCCACTACGATGGGCTACGCCAATTTCTTGAGGATAAATTTTGTTTAGCCAATAAGTTTTGCTGATCTCTGATGAAATGTAGTTATTCAGCCCTTGGAGTGAATACCCCATATTGCTGTTTTCTTTAATGCGCCAGTCAAGATCACCAAGATAACTATCGACAAGATCAACATGTGACGCCTGGGTGAGTTCGCGAATTTTTTTGTGTTGGTCGCGATATAGAATATAGGCTTTCGCTGTTTGTTTGTAAGTAGAAGACAGTAACACATTTTCGGCAATGTCCTGAATTTGCTCAACTGTCGGAATCTTATTCGTAAGATCCTTTTCGGCGTGTGCTACTACTCTTTTTGCAAGACGGCGCGCCACTGTGCGATCGAATTCACCAGTCGAATGGCCCGCTTTTTCTAAAGCAAAAATAATTTTTTCCATGTCGAAGCGAGCGGTCTTGCCGCTTCTCTTGCGTATCGTACTGAACATATACCCTCCGGGTTTGCTTATAACGTTTTTTTGTTGCATGCGCTAAATGTAGCGTATGTAACTAGATTAGTACCACACATGTAGTGCTGTCAAGGTTATGCTTGTTGTATTATTTCTCGTGATTTTGGTCACGTTTGTAGCTAAATCACAACAGGTGTATACTGCATGTAGATGAGTCATCAGCAAATCAGCATTATCATTATTTCTCCCGCCCAGCGGAGCTGATTTACTTATATAAAAATAGTAACTCCCAGCCCGCAAAGGTTGGGAGTTTTAAATTAATACGAAAGGAATCAATATGACAGCCGAGCTACTAAACCGCTTACCTGAGACAACAACACGAAGCGAGAACGCGTTGTTTATTATTGACGCCTATCGTGATGAATTTATCGACAGCACAACAGTGTCCCCGCTAGAGATGGAATTCCCCTATTTAGAAGTT
>Ga0065715_10088986_pt1 | contig 18130 bp, 19 predicted proteins | sample MisBulReplicate1_FD_59102 | JGI IMG/M metagenome (GOLD analysis project Ga0065715, IMG submission 59102) | Miscanthus rhizosphere microbial communities from Kellogg Biological Station, MSU, sample Bulk Soil Replicate 1 : eDNA_1 v2 (version 2) | ecosystem: Host-associated > Plants > Roots >...
TTTCAGTGCTGTACAGTGTGATTGACAGTATGTCGATATCCTCGAAATTACTTTATGAACTGAATCCACCAAAGTTGTTGACCAATGATCAATTTGACAAAATTAATTTAGATGTTCAAATGCGAGGATTCATAGAAAAGGCGTCATCAGCCTTAGAATTTGTATCGGGACTACATATAACTGATAGTGTATTGGGATTCCCCCGGGTATCGAGTGTGACTGCAGCTTCAGTATTGAGGAACGCTGGAATTGAAACCAAACTGAGTTGCAGCCTCCGGACATCCGACAGGAATCTGATTTCGATATTTCAATTTATGAGCGAAGCGATTCAGAATAAAGTACAGGGCGTTCTAATTTTGAAAGGTGACCCGCCTTATTGGGGTCCAGATCTTCCTACTCTAAAGGCGAGCGAAGTCATTAAGGCATTGTCCAGGTATAGAATCAATGAAGAAATAGAGTTATACTTATCTTCACCTAACAGAATCATTAATAATAGATCTTTCAATAACAAGCTAAAATCGAAACCGCATGCATTGATTACGCAATCAATTTCATCTATATCTGATTTAAGTAACATTATTGGTTTTGCCAAACCTTATGGCATAAATATTATACCTTGTATAATGTGCCCATCGGAAAGAAACCTTTCATCAGCACAGAAAATTGGACTGGATTGGTCGAGTTACTCTAGTAATCCCTTGAAGTTTATTAAGGAAGCAGCTACCATCTCCCACAAGGTTCTGCTTTCATCACCTAACAGTTTTAACGACGGACTTGAACTTATGAAAAGTCTAAAAGAAATATCCCTATAATTCAGAGTTCTTCCGTGGAAAGGTTACTTCAGACTTCAGTTCATCTAATACTGCTCTATAAAATGGCTGAAGATTATCATCTTCACTGAGTCGAGGCCTTCTATAAGGTATGGTAATTTCTCTTTTTACATGTCCGGGTCTATTTGTGAAAACAACTACTCTGTCTCCCAGACAAATAGACTCAAGGATATTGTGGGTTACAAAAATTATGGTTTTTCTAGTCTTAGTCCAAATTAATTGAAGCTCGACTGATAATAAATCACGCGTTTGAGAATCTAGAGCTGCAAACGGTTCATCCATTAACAGAATTTCAGGGTCCATTACTAATGCTCTCGCAATGGAAACACGCTGCTTCATACCTCCAGAAAGTTGGTAGACAAAAGAGTCGGCAAATTTAGTCAACTGCATAGTCTCTAGATAGTGCAAAGCAATTTCTCTTCTTTTAGATTTGTTCAAACCAGCAATCTTCAGACCAAATTCCACATTGTCGATGACCTTTAGCCAAGGAAATAGTGCGTTTTCCTGAAATACCATTATTCTATCTGGCCCAGTTCCATCAATTGGCTGTCCATTTAGTATTATCTCTCCTTCAGTAGGTTTGTCCAAACCTGCCAATATATTCAAGAGCGTAGATTTTCCACAACCAGAAGGGCCCACAAAACAAACAAACTCTCCTTCTTCAATGTGAAGGGAGACATTTTCAATAGCGGTGACAAAGCTTTTGGAAGAATCGGTTGACCGAAATCTCTTACAAACGTCCTTAAGTTGAAGTTTTGTCATATCTCAATTTACTCCAAATCCAAAATATGATAATAATAGGATGGGCGGCACGACTATAAGGCCCAATGCGCAATTCGAGATTTATTATCTTAACGCAAATAGTACTGCCTATGAAATTCCGAATTTCAAGGTTGACGCCCTGAATTCAAAATTCGATCAAAAAAGGAACTAAAAGATGTTTACAAGGGCTGACCCTAATTCTACAGGTTTTAATATTATCAGTCGGATATTAGATAGATTGTACCTTTAAAACAAAAGTAATTCTCAACCAACTAATCCAATAATTTCAAAAAAATAATTAACAAAAGTAACTATCCTTTTTTCAAAACTCTTAGAATTTCATCCAATGAAGCATCAGTCTTAATGCCTCTAGAATTTAATGTAGCTCTAGAAGCTTTATATCCATAGTCTTCAAGAGCACTTATAATTTCTACTATGGGGGGAGGACTCGCCTTTATTTTAGAGCATATGTTGTCAGTAAGAAAATAGTATGGTTGTTGAATTTCTGTAACACCCGTATTCAACAGACTTATAATGGATTTTTGAAGATTTGGCGATTCTTGAAAAGTAGCTAGCTTTGGGACTACCTCAATCATATATTTTAGAAAATCGATGTTGTTAATGGCTCCTTTCCAGAAGGGTCCACCAATTGCAAGTTTGGAGGTGCAGCGACTACATGAATTTGAGTCATTTGTAGGCCTCAAGAGTTCACGGTGTCCACACTTAAAACAATGGCCAATAATGCCTAATTTAGTATCCAATTTGTTTGCTTCAGTGTTGGTGACTTCTACCTTCAGATATGTTCTCATGAAATGTAAATAACTGTGTGTAAATAGTGGAGAAATGCTAAGATCAAGACGAGCGGCTGTGATTGCTAATGAGGAGATCAACAGACGTATCCCAGTTTCGTTTGAATATTCATTGTTGATAGGAATACCGTGATATTTACGGAAGCAAACTTTCGGATAAACCCCACAGAGAACTGCTGTATCAGTCGCAGTAACTGAAATTATACCCCCATCCATAACAGCTCGAAGTACACAATCGGCATACTGAGCTGGACTTCCAAACGGATCCAAATCTACTATATCGTATCTCAATTTATGATTCTTCTTATTTGACATTAGAAAGCTACATGCCTCACCCAAATGAAAATTGCACTTCCTTTCAATTGAATTTAGCTTTGCTGCTTTTCTAGCGAATCGTAACGCAACTGGATTGACATCATTCATCCAAACTTCACCTGCCATCCCAAGCTCAACGGCAACACGAAGACCTCTGGCACCAATCCCACATAGTGAATCGGCGAATGTCAATGTCTTGCTTGGCCTGAGAGCTGAAAAAGCATTGTAGACTAGGATCGATAAATCTCTATTTTTCTTAGCTAGAGGATTAAAAAAAGCTGGAACTTTCGGGGGAACCTTTTCAGTTATGGACCTTTTTGGAACTAGAAGTCTCGTCTTCCCTTCAATAATTTCACATGTAGCGTAAGGCACCAGTTTATTATTTATTACAAACCTTTTACTAATGTTATCATTCGAATATCTAACTACTCAATAGAGGGGAATTCAAATTAGCTCTCGAAAGTCATCTATCCTCAGATCATTTATCGAGTGATCCCCTTATCGGCGGAGTCGATGAAGCCGGTCGAGGTTCTTTAATTGGACCTATAGTAGTAGCCGGGATTTGTATTAGCGCATCACAGCAAGAAAAACTCAGACAAATTGGAGTTAAGGATTCGAAGTTGTTAACGCCAAGCAAACGTAATTCATTGATTTTTGAAATCGTAGAATACGCAAAATGGGTCTGTATCTGTAAATTGAGTCCAGCTGACATTGATCAAGCTGTTCTTTATAATAGTCTAAACTTGCTAGAAGCTGAAGCTATGGCAGCAGTTATAGAGAACATTACGCCATACGCCGTTTTTGTTGATTCCTGTGATGTAAATCCAATACGCTATCGCAAATCGATTTTTGGATTCTTGAACTTTTACAAGCCAGAAAAAATATTTTCCTTACATCACGCCGAAAGGGTAAATGTTACTGTTGCTGGAGCTTCCATATTAGCAAAAGTTATTCGAGATAGCGAAATATCACGAATTAACAAGAAATACGGTGAGGTTGGAAGCGGATATCCTTCAGACGAAAAAACGATAAGGTTTTTGAAAAGTTGGATGTCCAAAAACGACGTAGCACCCTCCTTCGTCAGGAAGTCATGGAAGACATTAAACCGATGCTTGATAAATGACCTACACTCACTCTAATGGTTTTTGTTTGTAAATTGCATGCACCATAGAATGGTCCTTATCGAATGGATTTAAAGACAAAGTTTGTATTATGGAAAAACAATTTTGCTGTAATTTTCTGATTTCTTGCTTCACTACATCTTTAGGATCCATTGTAACATCAATACTTCTCGTTTTTATTACTAAAAGTAAAATCCCCCCAACTTTAAGATACGTTAAGCAATTTTCAATTGCAATATCTGTCTGATCAGGTTGAGCAATGTCACAATATACGATATCAATTATGTCAAATATGGAAAAGTATTCTCTGGGTCTCCTAGCGTCAGCAATAATTGGCGTAATGTTTTGCCTCTTTGATGAAACATTAAAAATGAGCTCCCTCGCGACACGGGAAGACGATTCAATTGCAAAAATTCTACCGGAATTCCCTACTATGTCTGAAATATGACTGACGGTCGTACCAGTCGAGGCTCCCAAATATAGTATCTTTGACCCTGGCAATAGCTCGACATCTAGTCCCTTGATTATTGCTCCAGCTAACTTGCTTCTAAACGGATCCCATAACCTAAATTCTGAACCTTTCTTTAGGACCAATTTCTCGCCATAAACACTACTTCCCCTTGCAAGATTTACAGTAGCAAGGTGCTCACGGTTATCGAACCAGATAAGATTAAACCCTTTTTCTTTTTCCAAATCGGTCTGATCTCTTTCTATTTCCTGCTCTCTTTTTTGACCACTTGTCCTTGTTTCCTTTCCATCGATATTGTTCTTTCTTATAATCGCGGAACGTTCTACCTCTCGTTTCGTTTTGGGAAGTTTCTCGCGGACTGCTGTTTTGAATATCTTGGATTCGTCTATTGAGGCGCGTCATGATATCTGCATCCATGAGAGAATGACGATAAAAGTCAACGCGAGATGCTATAGCAATCTTCGATGCTAGAGCCCTAGCGATTTTTCCCCTTTGCCACTTTGGCGCGGCATGAACAGCAGGATGTTGAAACAATAGTCCATGTTTTGGTGGTCTTGCTCCAGTCTTCAGAGCTCTAAAAAGTGCTTTCTCCGCACCTAAAATCTGAATAGTGCTCGCTGGAAGTTGAGCCAGTTTTTTAAGGCTTCCAGCCCTAGAAATGAGTCTTGCAGCAATAACTGCTGTTATCATGTTATTGAGATTAGGTGCTATTTTTCGCATTATATCCTCTATTGTTTCCGACAACGAAGTTCGTAGTTTAGACAAAGTTAAAACTTCTTCCGCGAGTTTTTGCAGTATCCCAGTTGTCTCAGGCGAAATGTCACCTCCTCGACTTTTAATTGCCATCTGGATAATTAACTGAATTTTACTTTCTTGTAATTCTTGATTAACAAGTACGTCCTTTTCTATATTTTCCCTTGAACCCGCCGTTTTGACTATATTTGCATAGGTGTTCACGTTCTGGAGTAAATTATCCAGTTCTGGAAAGTGAAGACCATACCATTCCCGCATTCTGGTCCCAATAGTATTGATTACTTCATCTATTTCATCAAGCGCATTTACTGCCTGGATCGCATGCTGGTCTAGACTTTCAGATGATTCTTTCAGTCTAATGGATGAATAATCTGTTGCGAACTTCTGGAGTACCTCTATTGCTTCAGATCGACTTTTACAGAACTCGTATTTGGTCAATAAGTTAAGCTTTTCTCTCGTAATAAGATCCTGTTCTGACTGCGAAGCTAACTCCAAACGTAGGCCGGGTTGACTAAGAACCTTTAACAGCAGGGGGTGATTAACTTTCATTTGCTCGAATCTGCTGAGGTCCGATAGGATACTAGTAATTGGTCCTCTATCACCTTTAGACAGAGAATGATGAGCTTGAGCAGGATCCTCGAATTTTACGGAGTTTATCAATTTGCCTTCATCGTCTAATATGACGATACCTAGTTCGAGCAGAATGACGTTAGTCCTAGTATTCATAATATCCTCACTTCAAGATCGCAGACTCGTTAAAAAATCTAACATGTGCACTGGCGAAGGGTATCAAGTAGGAATCTGAACCCATAAGACTTATTCACCTATATCTATCCCTTCATTATCGTGAATCTCTTTAAAATGCCGATCCCCTTCATTTTTAGTTAAGAATTCCATTCCACAAACCTTGCACCTAAATGTACCACCTTCATATTCCGACATTGTTAGTCCTTCTATCAAGGTATATACTACTTAAAAGGTGAAACAATTGATTGATGACCATCAATGCTGTTCTCATTTGGTAGACTTTATCGACGTTGGAATGACATCTTCAATGTTTTCATGCTTAAGCGATAGGAACTTCTCGTACGCTTGATTAACATCAAGCCCTTGGTGAACCACTGATCTTACAGCCTGAATCATCGCAACGGGATAATCGGATTGCCAAATATTCCTACCCATATCTACTCCTGCCGCGCCTTTTGAAATGGATTCATATGTGAGCTTTAAGACATCTTTTTCGTTAGATACTTTCTTTCCTCCTGCAATAATTACAGGCACGGGACAACCATCAACAACTTTTTCAAATTCGTCACAATAATAGGTTTTAACAATATGTGCACCAAGTTCTGCTGCTATTCTACACGCAAGTCCCAAATACTTATAATCTCTTGTCATCTCGCGTCCAACAGCAGTAACTGCTAAGATAGGTATTCCATATCGTTCGCCTTTATCCACCAATTTTGAAAGATTTCTCAATGTCTGATGTTCATACTTACTCCCCACAAAAATTGACATTGCCAGACACGTTGCATTTATCCTTAATGCTTCTTCAATCGATGTAGTTATTGTTTCGTTGGACAAGTCCTCGCCCAGAATGCTGGATCCACCTGAAACCCTTAGCACAATGGGCACGTTTGTTTTTGGGTCGACAGAAGTGCGTAATACGCCCCGAGTAAGCATCAAAGAATCTGTGTAGGGCAATAAAGGTTGGATCGTTTCCTTTGGAATTTCTAACCGGTAGGTTGGCCCTAGAAAGTATCCGTGATCAACTGCAAGCATTAAGCAACGACTGTCCCCCTCGGCGAATATGCGCGATAGCCTGTTTTGCATTCCCCAGTCCATAGTACTCGATCTTGGATAACTGAAAGGCATAAAAACGAATTGTTTGCTAAGAAGTTATGATAACTTTCATTACCCCGTTTGCGTCCTTGGCACATCGAAAGGCTTCAGCAGATTGCTCAATCCTAAACCTGTGTGTAATCAGTGGCTTGACATCAATGGATTTTTGTGAAATCAAGGATAGAGCTTGGTTTGTTTCAATTTCCGAGCATCCATAACTGGAGGTTACGTTCAATTCGTTAGAGTAAATTAAGCTTAGATCCAGTTTTAGCATTGAATCTTTTGGCGGGACGCCGAAGAGCAAAATTTTGCCCCCTCTTCTAGTGAGGGATAAAGCTTGATCAACCGCTAGAGGGTTGCCGGTGGCTATAATAGTCAAATCAGCACCAATACCATGTGATAATTCTTTAATCCTTTCAACAATATTTGACGCCGTATTAGGATTAAACGTAAACGTATTTTGGTATGATTCAGTAAATTTGAGTCTATAATCGTTTATGTCTATCACGAACAAGTGATTTGCGCCCGCGTTTTCAGACAATAACATATGCATCACACCTGTAGGACCTGCGCCAATAATTGCCACATTATCTCCATGTCTTATTCCTGATTTATTGAATGCCCTTATGCAACATGCCAGCGGTTCTATCAACGCTGCCTCGTCATAGGAAATATTATCCGGTAAGTGAAGGAGACCGCCCCGATTTACATTCCATTTTGGTACTAAAAACTCTTGCGACAAGCCACAAGGTTCTATATTGCTTTTTTGGTACATTTCGCACATCGTATAATCCCCATGTGTACAATACCAGCACGAGTAACAACTTACGTGGTGATGAACAAAGACTCTATCGCCTTTCGCAATTCGTTTTACTTTATTTCCAACTTCAATCACTTCCCCAGCAGGTTCATGCCCTACTCTACCAGACGACATTGAATACTTCCCATAAACTTTTTCTAGGTCTGATCCACAGAGGCCGCATGTCCGCATTTTAACTAAAACATCACCATCTTTGCATTCAGGGTGTGCACATTCTTCTACCACCACGGTCGAATTGGATACCTTGACTGCTAACATGAGATCAAACATAAGAAAAGCCAACTATATATAAGAAACTAGAAATTTTTCTTTCGAAATCTGCTAGAGTGACAGATCAAACAGGTATGTACATCGATAAGTTCTTAATTCCGATATTATAAGGAATATTTGGGTGTTTATCGAGTGTCCTTTAAGAAAGTAGGTGCCGTGATACTATTAGTTACAAACATGGAGACATCGCTCAAATTCTACAGAGATACCTTAGGACTTGCCGTAAAAAACGCGACGGATGAGTGGACCGAATTTTTCACGAGTGGCACAGTTCTTGCTTTGCATCCTGCCAAAACCAAAGTTAAGCATAACCCCAGTATGCTTGTTGGCTTTATGGTAAGCGATTTAGACACGATTGCTAGTAATCTAAAGGAAAAAGGTATCAAGTTTTTTAAGGAGCCTAAGGAGGAATCGTTTGGTAAGCACGCAATTATCGAAGATCCTGACGGTCATCTGATTTCCATAGCAGAAATTAGAGCAAAATCTTCAGAAGGTTTTGATCTGATAGGTCTAATTGGCGCGGAATAGAATTCCGAAGAAGGGTTTCTTAATTCACAATACATCCAATTCATTTTTGATAGATGCTTAGAATAAGTTTAACTGGATCAAAAGCGGTCACTCTTCTCCGATGTTCAAATCTCGTACTGATCGATTTGGAATCTAACTCGAAATTTTTGAAACTTTCCCATACACAAATAGCCTTTTGAGGGCTGTATTTTCATTTTCAAATGTTATTAAGTACACATCCTTCATTTTATAAAACACAAATAGTGTTTGCACGTAATATTTAACGGTCCCTGCAGTTATCTGAGCAGTACCTCTAACTACTACTGTCATATTATCGCCAACATTAACGTATTCTATTCCCTTATGACTCGAATTCAATGTTATGACGTAATCCTTAGAATTGCTGTCAACTAAATTTCGTATATTCATGATACCACTGATATTGGCTTTTAGCTTACCATTTATTGTGGCATTCCACTGTCCATTTATACTATAACCCTCAAAACTATCTGCTAAAGACAAATATTGTGACGAGTTCTTTCCTTCGGAGCTTGCGTTCGACCGTTCAACAGTAGAAATTACCATTTTGGAAAGCGTATCTATCAGGTTTCTGTCAAAATCCAAAACACTAGAATGATTCTCTTTTACTACATTATCCATGCCGCCTATAGAGTTGCTAACGTTGCTTTCATTTTTCTGAATGGTATTATTGGAGAAGTTGGAAATCTTAAGGGAACCGACCAAAGAGACGACCTCCCTCATACTTAACGGTTCGGTAAAATTGCCCTCCATCTGTAAAGTGTAATTATTCGTATTTAATGATGAGTAACGATATATGTATAACGATGCTGATACGATTCCTACCAAGCCAATAGCTACTAAGAAAATCCACGTTTGATTCATTATGTTGGAGTCCTTTGTTAAAGTAACCCAGATAGTCTATAATAACTAAATGTATCTTCTTGATTATTCAGATTATTCAGTAGCCAAAAGTTGTGTAGGTCTCATTGTGAATTAATCCACGGGTCGAATTTTTCAAAAGGTCCCATAATTAATTGCCGATAATCCGTATTTTGATCTTCTGAAAAAACAACCACAGTCACAAAATTACAACAAGGATGTGACAGCACCCTCTGAAGCGGAGCGGGTTAATAATGCATACTTTGCCAGGACTCCGTTTGCATATCGTGGCTTTATACTACGCCATTTTTTATTTCGCAGTAGAAGTTCCTTTTTCGAGACCATTAAATCAATACGACTGGAATTTAGATCGATAATAATCTCATCGTTATTCTTCACAAGTGCAAGTGGTCCACCAACCATGGCCTCCGGAGAAACGTGTCCAATCATAAGACCACGAGTAGCTCCGGAAAATCTTCCATCAGTGACCATTGCTACTTCTTTCCCCAATCCTTGCCCAACGAGCGCAGCTGTTACAGACAGCATTTCTCTCATACCTGGACCACCTTTTGGGCCTTCGTATCTTATGACTACGACATCTCCCTTTCGGATTTTTTGTCGTGAAATTGCGTCAAAAGCCTCTTCCTCAGAATTAAACGTTTTCGCTAGACCTCTAAACTTTGGTGTTTCTATGCCTGCTATCTTTACCACCGCTCCCTCTGGAGCCAATGTACCATACAGTACTTTCAATGTACCCTGTTTGTGAAGTGGGCTTTCTGGACTCCTTATGACATTCTCGGCTGGACCATTAGTTTCAATTACATCCAAATTTTGCTTCATGGTCTTTCCAGTCACGGTCAATATTTCTCCGTTTATCAGTCCTTTTCTTAGTAAGCTTTTTAAAATAACGGGAACCCCGCCGACTCGGTCAAGATCAACCATTACGTATACGCCACCTGGTCTCAAATCCGCGATATGCGGGGTCTTTTTACGAACTCTTTCGAAATCGCTTAAATTCAACTTGATGCCGATCTCTCTAGATATAGCTAGTAAATGCAAAACGGCGTTCGTGGATCCGCCTATGGCATTGACTATTGCAATCGCATTTTCGAATGCTTCAAAGGTCATGATATCTTTTGGCCTAATATTATTTTCAAGAAGGTACGATAATTGCTTCCCTGTGTCATAACAAACCTTTAGTCTTCTTTCACTTTCTGCTGGTGGTCCAGCACTACCTGGTAAAGATAATCCCAGCGCTTCGCTAACACATGCCATTGTATTTGCAGTGTACATTCCTCCACATGAACCCGCAGACGGGCAAGCAGAATTTTCTAATTTGTGTAATTCATCTAAGGAAAGCCTTCCAGCGTCATAAGCCCCGACTGCCTCATAAACATCTTGAACGGTAACAGGTTTTCCTTCCCATTCACCTGGTAGAATCGTGCCTCCATAGACAAAAATTGAGGGCAAATTCATCCTGGCCATGCCCATCATTGTTCCAGGCAGACTTTTGTCACATCCGGAAATTCCAACAAGACCGTCATATTGGTGAGCCCTCATCATTATTTCTATCGAGTCTGCAATAGTTTCCCTGCTAACCAAAGATGCCTTCATTCCCTCATGACCCATTGCAATCCCATCGGAAACCGAAATTGAGGTAAATTCTCTAGGTGTACACCCTGAATCCTTAACCCCATTTTTAGCGAACTGTGCAAGATGTCCAAGATGAATATTGCAAGGAGTTGCTTCGTTACAAGTGGATGAAACCCCCACAATAGGTTTCGACAAATCATTATCATTTAGTCCCATAGCTTTGTACATAGCTCTATGTGGAGCCCTTGAAGGACCTTCGATTACAGTCCTGCTTAGCAACATTATATTTAGCAATTAATTTAGCCTATTTTAATATTATATTTGGAGCGAAAACAAGACTAATATTCAAAAAAGCACTTTGACTCTAGTCCAATATTGCCAATACCTTAATTCCATCAACACCCTCGACCTTAAATAAAGTCTCACACATTCCACACTCGGCGTTTCCGTTGGCCATATCGCTCGCTGAAACGTCTTCGTTTCTGTAATCACACTTTGGGCAATTAAACTTAAAACTAATCTCAAAATCAGAGAGTTCTATTGTCTCGGCCATTTACTACCTTAAGTCAAAAATTGATATATTTAAAAGTCACGACCAAAAAGAGTGGAAGCGTGGATAAACGATTAAATCATCATTGTGCCGAAGTATTATGAAAAAGCATGGAAGCAAGCCAATGTGTTTTTTGTTCGATTATCTCAGGTCTTGCTAGAGCATCAATAATTTACCAGGATTCATTTTTCATAGCATTGCTTGACAAATACCCATTTAGCTATGGGCATACCCTCGTGATTCCAAGAAAGCATTATATGGATTTCTTACAGATGCCAGAAAACGAAGTTGGACCTCTTTATAGGTTCGTATGGTTCATTACAAATGTTGTCTCGAAAGCAGTAAAACCCGAGGGTTTCAATATAGGGCAGAATAACGGTCGTGCTGCCAACCAGATCATTCCCCACGTTCATATCCACATAATACCAAGGTTTAAGGAAGATATTGTCACAGGTAAGTGGCCAGCCCGTCACCCTGTAAATGATATAGAACTTGAAAATATATCACAAAAAATAAAATCGGTCATGTTGGAGTCAGACGTCCGGAATACCTCTAACACTGGCTTGTAATGTCCTTATTCTCATTGAGGTTGGCAAGCTCAGTACGTTTTGACTATCTAGGTGCAAATCTGAGAATTGCTCCTATTCCACCTAGACTTGTAAGTTGAGTACCTTCCTCTGTCTTCGACGAAATAACTTCTAATTTTGCTCCAGTCAATTGAGATAACTCTTCTAGAACGTCTATTATATCAATATCGAGCGCAGAAATGTCGGTAGCTCCACAATTCGGACAAGCAGCTGACATGGAATCTTGCTTTGCTTTTAGAGATTCCTTCCTCTCAACATAATTACTTCTTTCGATATTGCACCTATTGCATTTGATTTTAATTTCTACATGTTGAATTTCATCATTAACAATCACCGTGTCAACCGTTCCATTCCTGAGTGCACCCAACACATCATGAATTCCATAGATAGCCAACCCCTTATTGGAATAAACTTCCGTCATGAATTTCTTCATTAGTTTTTTTTCTTCCATCAGCCTGTAATCAGTTAGAATTCCCTGTTCTTGCACCTTCTCTAAAATTTCCCTAATTCCTTCATCGCCCGAATACGAACTATCTATTGTAGCAATTATATTATTCTGCAGTCTGTAATCCAAGTATTCTTCTTTAAGAAAATTATCTTTCGTCGGACCTGGACCACCCACAATCATTCCGTTAACTTTATGCTGTTGGATAAAAACTTTGTAAGCATGATCCGCTACTCTATGGTAATATTCATTTAACTCATTATCACGGAGTCTTTCGAATCTCCTTGCTGATTGTCCTCCTTGTCTGTGTTTGCCTGCGACGCCGGAAGTTAATGTATCCATTACTTGCCATCGATCTCCCGATAAAATACCCAGACCTGCTTCTTGTGTATCAATTGCGAGCAGAGCTATTATTCTATCGTCCTTTAACATATCCTTTATGTGGTCCGTCCAGAAATGATCGTCGCACCTATAGAGATTAATCTGGATTGGTTTGGGGGGCAAAACCGGGTAGAGCTCAATTCGTTCATTGCCTATTCCCTTATTATTTGGAATAGCACCACAAAAAATAGCGATTCCGTTCTCAGGAGTTTCCTTGAATAGCTTCAAATGCTCCACTGTTCGGCTTAGAGCATCTTGAACATGTGTTCTGGTCAAATCCGACTTGATATTAGAGGCTGTTCCTGCTTCATTTCTCAACTGGCCAATTACCTCGAAAATAGGTCTTCGAGGTGGAATATACACAGTAACAAGTTCCGTTCCATGACCGGTAATTCTTGACAATTCGTTTAGCATCTTATTTAGCTTATATTTTCCAACAGAATCCCACTTCTTTTCGTGGATATTTTGAGCCATTCTATATACATTAGTTTTTTCCTCCAGATAATATAAGGCTATCAAACAAGTGAAAGGTATAGGTTGAATCTTACTACAAGGTCACTAATCTTAATACCAATTAACGGAGTCCATTTTGGTTCGCATTAATATTTTATCAATGTAAAATGAAAATAACATCTACAATAATATGAAATTTGCATTACATATCATAGACATATACTCAACAACGGAAACGATTGAAACTCATGAATTTATATTTTGCAACTAATTTCAGTAAAGGAAATCGCTAGAATAATCAGGATTATCGGATGTATATGATTACAATATAATTATATTCTTATTGAATTCTGATTATAATGGCCCAGTCTCCTTTGAATTTCATTGATTCTAAAATCTTGACCTCAGATCACTATAAAAACGGCTAATGGCATTACGACTAACACCTATGCTCCCGAGAATAGATTACATTAAACAAGCTCGAATTAAGTTGAGGCTAACTCAAAGGGAACTTGCAACTTTGGCGGGTATTAGCACATCAATGATAAATCAAATCGAGTCCGGACGATGTAAACCCAGTTACGAGACTGCTAAAAGGATATTCGAGGTACTCGGCTCGCACGAAGGTAAAGCCGCAATGAAAGCCCGTGAAATATGCAATATGAAACTAATATCTATTCAAAAAAATGAGCCTTTGCAAATTGCAATAGAGAAAATGAGAGACAATTCAATAAGTCAAATTCCGGTATTTGATGGATCAAAAGTTGTGGGTGTATTAAGTGAAGACATTGTGGCAAGGAGTATGATTGAAGGGGAAGGAAAAAATTTCTTAGGTCGATCTATATCGATGATTATGGAACCTCCACCTCCGATTGTAGACGGGTCAACCCCGGCAAAAGCGTTAATCCCTTTGGTCAGATTCACAAAATGCGTACTCGTGAGCGAAAGAGCGGAGGTAGTAGGTATCGTTACAGTTAGTGATACTCTTAAAATGGTGGAGTGAATAAACATCGAAATCTATTGATTCAATCTAACTTTTCAAGGCCTATACAACAATCCGCGTTGCCTAAGCATTCGCCACAGAGTTTAATCTCCGACATTTTAGTTAGGAGTCGACCACAAAGTGCGCATCTTTTAGTTGCAATATCAGTGACCAAAACTAAAATTGTTGAATCTGACTATATTAATTTTGTTAAATTGGGCGAGTTTCTATTTTGTTCAATTCATAGATTTCTGGTAGCACTAAACTTGAACTTAGATTCAAATTCGTTAACGGAAACTCTACAAATGGATTCCAGGCTAATTCTGTTTCTTCATTCGCTTGAAATCATCTACCAGCCATTTTGTAACCCAGATCAATCCTGCGATTGGAAAGCTCCCTATGAATAAGTAAGGAAAGATAGCCAGTAATATTGATGGAGAGAAAATATCCATAAAAAAATCTTAGCATCCTCTGTTATATGTAACTTTGTTTGTATTTCGGATAATCTTTATCTAATACAGTAACCAAAAGCGTAGATTTCTTAATTTTAGCCAGGTAGGGAATGGTAATCTCGTTATTTCTTGCTAGTTTGATCCATTTTTCTTCGTTTTGAAGGCAATTTATCCCTATTCATCTTACTAAAAAACACACCTGCATACTCATCTTTAACTCAATCTACCCTTAACTACCAGTCGAAAATTGAACTTGAGTGAGCGTGTCCTTTTACCTGAATTAAGCATTCCTTCTTCGATTATTTTTTTGTTTAGATTCTATGTCGGTAATGTCACCGATGTTCACAGCCTTTCTTGATTCAACCTTTGTTTATTTCTTTGATTAAATCCCAATAAAATCTATTACCAGTGTTGGAATCTATTGCGGGGATAAATATTGGTCAGAATCGACAATTATAGTATAATTTTTTATTTTAGGGGATCTTTCTTTTTCGTCCATTACTATGCTAAAGCTAGCTTGATTTTTGCTTGTGATATTTACAGGTTCTGTCATTGCTTTACTTATGTCAATTACCTTCCCGTATCTGTCATAGAAGGTACCAATTACTAGTGAATTAGTTGCTGGCGTATCTCCTTGATTAATAACTCTTCCATTTACGTAAATAAATCCAAAAATATCCGGTCGGGAGGCTGAAATTTCCTGTAGCGAATAATTTTTTTCGATGCCATCCTCACTTCTAAACCTAAGGGAAAAGTTGGTTACTTTCTCAGAGACTTGCTTATCCGTTAACAAAAGTTCAAAAGGCGATATGTAATTTTGATTTAAGCTCCTTACTGAAGTGCTACCACTTGCGTTGCCAACAACATTACCTTCCGAATTAGTAAAGGTAGAGTAGATAATAATATTCTTTTTCGGCATGTTGGACGTATTCACCAACTCACCGAGCAAATGTAGGTACCCGCTCTTATCTAAAAATAAATTAGTTCTTTGAATCTGGAAATCTCCAGTTCTAGCACTATATGCCGCTTCTAAATTTAAAGGCATCAGTATAATTAAAAAAATTATAGCGAATAGGTTCGTGTAACACCTTCTCCTTTTGCAATGTGTTATGTTAGTATATAGGTATTAACTCTTATCGATTGGAAGCATCTCCTAACATACAAGTAGTGAAATTGCTTCAAATCAAGTGTACTTGTCAACTTTAAACATCGCATCTTTTCAGAGGTTAAGTCTTTTTCCTACTTGTGAATTTTCAATTTTTTTCCAATTTGTATAATTTGTATGGTCTACCAACTCTATACCATAAGTGTCGTAGAGGTTCTTCCTAATCTCGTCGGATTCTTGATAACGCTTCTCTTTTCTTAACTTATTTCTCACTTCAATCAGTCGTTCAATTTCAATTCTCTCCACATCTGGAACATTGAGAACTTCTAGACCTAATACTTCCAACATCGATTCCATTATTGGTAAAATTGTTCTCGAACTTCCTCTTGTCAAATTGCCGAGAGAACTGAGTCTATTTACCATGGACGCCAGTTTCAGGACTGAACTTAATGCAAGCGATGTATTCAAATTATTCTCCATCGCGGCTTCAAATTCTGAAAGAATTTTGTCTACTTTTGACTTATCAATACTTTGCTCACCTGAACCAGTTGCAGCTCTAAGTTCGAATATGCTGTTTTCAATCTGTTTCCATTTTTGTGAAGCCTCAATAAGAAAACTATCACTGTAGTCTAAGGGTTTGCTATAATGAGTATTGAGAAGATAAAGCCGTAAAGTGTTTGGTCCGTATTTTGTCAATGCTTCTCTTACAGACATTATATTTCCAATAGATTTAGACATTTTTTCAGCATTTAATGTCACGAGACCTACGTGCATCCATAACTTCGAGAAAATCTTGTTGGAGTACGATTCTGATTGGGCAATCTCGTTCTCATGATGAGGAAATATCAAATCCTGTCCGCCACCATGTATTTCTATTTCACTGCCTAGGTACTTCAGAGCCATGGCAGAACATTCTATATGCCAACCTGGCCTCCCACTACCCCAAGGACTATTCCATACAGGCTCTTCCTGAGAAAACTTCCATAGTGCGAAATCAAGCGGATCTGATTTGAGAGAATCAATCTCGATCCTCGACCCAGATTCGAGTTCTCCCAGAGTCTTTTTTGATAATTTACCGTATGGTGTAAATTTCTTTATTCTGAAATAGATGCCATTTTGGGTCTGATACGCTATCTCTTTTCTTAAGAGTTCACCTATTATTGTCAACATGTCAGGGATGTGGTCCGTAGCCTTTGGGTAGAAGTCTGCCTTAATTACATTCAGTCTGGAAAAATCGCTAAAGTATCTGTCGATATATTTCTGTGATATTTCATCAGCTTTAGCACCTTCTTTTCTAGCTTTACTTATTATCTTGTCATCAACATCAGTAAAATTTTGTACAAATATCACCCGACGCCCCTTATGTGAAAGATATCTGCGTAAAATGTCGAATACTACTATCGTTCTTGCATGCCCTATATGACAATCGTCGTAAACGGTGATGCCACATAGGTATATACGAATAGTATTCCCAATATTCCCTTTGATTTCGCAATAATCGTCAGTAAGGCTGTTGAATAGCTTCAATGTATAATTGACCTACGCAAAAATTAGGCTTAAAGGAATCGCCAATAATAATACTAGACCTCTATGTATATTCCATTCTTTTCACAACTTACTTTGTACGTCTTTAATTTCACGCCGTCAAGGTAATCTAGTAATTGGCCAGTCCTTATGTTGTAATGCCAAGAGTGTAAAGGGCATTCGACAATCTCACCTTGAACATCCCCCGGGGCAAGTGAACCGTCCTGATGTCTACATAATGCATCAATGGCATAATAATTGTCAGTGGTTCTAAATAGTGCGATTTTCACTCCGTTTGCCGTGACTTCCTTTCCACTGTTTTCTTTTATATCGCCGCTTTCAGCAACCTTAATCCATGTCATGATCTTTGCTTTATTTGTCCTCGTGCACTTATAAAGTAATATTAGAATAGTATTGGGAGTGAAATAACTAAGTCATTAATGGAATTCTCATAGTCAAAAAAGGTGAACACTTGGTTAAATTTTGTGATGATGCGATAAATAATAGGAATAACCCCCGATTCAGCACGAATTTGTCTTAAATAATTATAACAAACAGGGGTGCAATACGACGTTTTCCAGAAAAAATAAAACTTTTTAGACATCAATGCCTTCTACGTTAACCAGTATAACAATTTTTAGGCTTTTTTTACCAGATTTA
>Ga0065715_10000360_pt1 | contig 18064 bp, 10 predicted proteins | sample MisBulReplicate1_FD_59102 | JGI IMG/M metagenome (GOLD analysis project Ga0065715, IMG submission 59102) | Miscanthus rhizosphere microbial communities from Kellogg Biological Station, MSU, sample Bulk Soil Replicate 1 : eDNA_1 v2 (version 2) | ecosystem: Host-associated > Plants > Roots >...
CGGCATGCGGCGCCCCCTCGCAGCTGACGCGCAGCGGCTCCGGGAAACATTCTTCCTCGGTACCGCCCGCATCAGGTTCGCCGCTAATAATGAGTGCAAAGATTCGGTTCCCTTTGCCTAATTGCTGGTAGTAGACGAGTTCGCGCGCCACCCAGCGGCTCCGTGCAGACTGCGGACTGCAGATCACGATGAGCGACGCGGAGTTGGCAAGGGCGCGCTCGATCCGGCCGGGTAAATTGTCAGCGGCGGCAAGTTCTTCCTCGTCGCGGAAAACCGGAAACAAACTCGACGGGATAAGCTGCCCATGGATGCCGCGTCTGCCGATCAGATCCTTGGGCACACGGTATGTTTCCAGGGCTTGGTGGATCCATTCCGCCCAACGCCGGCCGTGCTCACGGTTATCCGCGTGCGCGTACGAAATGAAAGCTGTGTAGCGGCGTGCCTGCTCCTCTTCCGGCATCCCTCAATACAAGCAAAAATGCTAACGCGATGGAAGCGTCGCCGCAAAATCCTCTTGGCGGCGCTCTGGTGGAATCAACCGGCGCGCTTACGCTCCGGCACAAACCAATCTGGTACGAGTCGCAGAAGAGAACCGCATCCGTCTTTTGCACCGAATCGCGCTTGCTGAAACGCGGGCGCTGAATCACCAATTGAAAATCGCTTTGGACCAGACCGCTGAGCCCCGCCACTAAGCAGGCACGAGCAAATTGTGCCCGGTCATTTCTTTTGGCTGCGGCAATCCAAGCAAGAATAAAAGTGTCGGCGCCACATCGGCTAGGATTCCGTCTTCGCACCGAAATTTNGCTGCGTCTTTCGCGACGTAAACGAAATGCACAAGATTGGTNGTATGCGCCGTATTGGGTGAACCATCGAAATTGCGCATCTGCTCGCAATTTCCATGGTCGGCGGTGACGAGTGCCTTGCCGCCAAGCTCAAGAAGTTTCGAAATAATTCGTGCCGTGCATTCATCCACGGTCTCTGCGGCTTTAATTCCCGCTTGGACAACGCCGGTGTGACCGACCATGTCGGGATTGGCGAAGTTCAGGATGAGTAGATCGTAATTCGCCATGAGCGCGAGTACTTCGTCGGTGACCTCAAGCGCGCTCATCTCCGGTTTCAAGTCGTAGGTAGCCACTTTTGGCGAGGGAATCAGCTTGCGGTCTTCGCCCGGAAACGGTTTCTCGATCCCGCCATTAAAAAAGTAAGTCACGTGCGCGTATTTTTCCGTTTCAGCGATGCGCAATTGTTTTTTCCCAGCGGCGCTCACAACCTCCGCCAGGATTTTGCGAAGCTCTTGCTGCGGAAAGATGAACGGCGCAGCAAAGCGCACGTCGTACTGTGTGAGACTCACAAAATGGACTTGCGGCCACACCTCGCGATCGAAGCCGTCGAAATCCTTCAGCAAAAAGGCTTGCGATAATTGCCTGGCCCGATCGGCCCGAAAGTTGAAAAAGAACACCGAATCGCCATCGCGCACCCGCTGCTCGTTAGCGTAGGCGAAAATCAGCGGCGGCATAAACTCATCCGTTTTGCCGAGTGAGTATTCTCGCTCAACCGCTGCGGAGGGCGATGATTCGGAGAATTCGCCCCGGCCAAGAACGATCGCGTCCCATGCTTTTTTCGTGCGATCCCACCGCCGGTCGCGATCCATCGCGAAATAGCGGCCCACGACTGTGACGATTTTTGCACCGCTTTTCTCAAGCTCCTTTTCGCACGTTTTCAAAAAACCGGCCCCGCCGGTGGGAGAGGTGTCTCGCCCGTCGGTGAAAGCGTGGACAAAAATCTCTCTGACCCCCGCTGCATGCGCTGTGTTCGCCAGCGCGATCATGTGCGAATAATGGCTGTGCACGCCGCCATCGGAAACCAGGCCCAGCAAATGGAGCCGGTGACCACGCGCAGCTGCGAAGCTTTCCTCCAATACCCGATTGCGCTCTAATTCGCCCTCTTGGATCGCTTTGTTAATTCGGGTGAGGTCTTGATACACGATCCTGCCGGCGCCCAGATTAAGGTGGCCAACTTCCGAGTTGCCCATTTGTCCTTCCGGTAGCCCGACGTCAACGCCGCTGGCGCTTAATCTGGAGCATGGATAATCGCGGTACAGCTTGTCCTGAAAGGGAGTCGACGCGAGGAGTGTTGCGTCGCCATTTTCCTTGCGTTTGTCCCGTCCACCCGGGTTGATCCCCCAGCCGTCGCGAATGATAAGCATTACAGGACCGCCCATACCTCGCGCATTTTGCCGATGAATGAGAACCCTCACAAGCGGTTCTTTCGTTGACAATCCGACAGACGCGCGCCTACATCGGCCTCGTGAAATGGCGCAATCAGTTACTGGCGCTCTTTTGTTTTCTCGTCTTTGCCGGCGTCGGTGTTCTCTATTTTCAACACTGGGTTATCCGGAAACCCTTCGGTATTATTTTGTTTGTCGGGGAAGGGCTTTCACCTGCCCGGCTCGCGCCTACCCGGGCATATGCTGCCGGAGCCGGCACGCGCTTGAATTTGGATTCAATGCCTCATGCGGCTTTGGTGATGAATTATTCGAAGGATTTCGCCGCTCCCGATCAGCCAGCGGCAGCAACTGCGATCGCAACTGGCGAAAGGGTTGCCAATCGCGCGCTGGCGGTCAATGGCGATGGAAAACCCATTAAGAGCATCGTTGAACTAGCACGCGAACGCGGACGAGCCACAGGCCTGGTCACGGACACCAAGCTTACCGATCCGACCAGTGCGGCTTTTTACGCGCACCCGACTGACTCAAGCGATGGGGAAAAGATCGCCTCTGAGTTTGTGGATCGAGGAAACATCGACATCGCAATGGGTGGTGGCGCGGCGCAATTTCTCCCGGCTGCAAAAGGCGGCGACAGACAAGACAATCGTGATCTCTTGCTCGAACTGCGTGGCAACGGGTTCGATGTAGTTCGAACACGTGCGGAGCTGGAAGCAGTTCCAGCCTGGCGTCGGCCGAAACTTTTCGGTGTTTTCAACGAGGCAGATCTCGCGTTCACGAACCAGCTGAAACAGAGAAATCAGCAGCCCAGTCTTGTGGACATGGTGCGGCGCGCTATCCAATTACTTCAATACAACACCGGCGGCTATTTCCTGGTGGTCGATGTAGGGTTAATGCGCAAAGCAGCACAGGAAAACAACGGAGAAAGGACCCTCAGCCAAACAGTTGAACTGGACCGCGCCGTCGGGATTGCACGAAGCTATGGAGGACAAAAATCAACAATCATAGTCTGCGGTGACGTGGCAATCGGTGGACTAAACTTAAATGGATTTCCCTTCCGCAAAGATAGCGGCATAGCATTGCTAGGTTTCAATTCAGCTGGGCAGCCGTGGATCACCTGGGCAACGGGTCCGCATGGGACCAAGTCATATGGCCCGGCGAAAATACCAGGTAAAGAGGACAGATCCGAGACTCAGGAAGGGGAGCAGCCGGAGCCGGCGGCGTTTTACACGAAGTCCGCGTTAGTCACGGTCGAAGACGTCGTTGCCTTCGGCAGCGGCCCTGGAACAGACGCGCTACAGGGCGTTATTGACAGCACAGCTGTTTTCCGAGCTCTGCGGGACGAACTTTGACCAGGCAATGTAGCGCTGACCGACACTTCCGCCCACATCGGTGCGATGACTAGTGCAGCTTGCGTAGTAATGACGCCCGNTGCGAACCTGGTTACTTGCGCGTCTCGCGGTAGGGGAGCCGAAGTTCGTAAACTGCTATTTGTTGCTCCAACTCGACGGCTAATGACTGATCGCCATGAACCCGCGCGAGTTGCAACGCGGTTCTGCTGCTTTCAATCGCTTTCGCGAATTGCCCAGTCTCTGCATATGCCGCTGCCAATGTGCGCAATACAACCGCATTCGTGCCTCCCGACAACTCATCGGCTTGGCCCGCAAGTGTAACCGCCTGGTTGCCATTTCGTAATGCCTCGTTAGACGACGTAGCCCGCAACCAAGCCAGATTAGTTAAAGCAGAAATAGATTTCGGAAAAATCACCAGCGCTTTTTCGTAATGATGAATCGCTTCGGGTGTTTCCCCTTTTTCGTCCAGAGCAACAGCCAGAACAGTGTGACAATCCGCGTCGTCAGGCCGGATCACCAAGGCAGTCCGACAATGCTGGATAGCGTTGTCAGCTTCACCTTTTTCAAGGAAAGCACGGCCCAGGCCATAATGGGCAAGAGAGTAATCAGGTCGAATTCCCAGTGCGTTTTGATAATGAACGATCGCTTCGTCAATTCGTTTCTTTTGAAGTAGCACATTGCCCAAAGACACCTGACTGTCCGGATCGTTTGGTTGCATTGCTACCGCTCTCTCGCAATGCAGAATCGCCTCATCCACTTCTCCTTTTGTTACGAGAGCGGTGCCGAGATTGTATTCAGCATCCCATGAATCGGGCTGCATTTGCAACGCAGCCCGATACTGAGCTATCCCATCATCGAGCTGGCCTTTCTGGAGGAGAACGATGCCGAGGTTGGTGTGGGCCATCCAGCATTCGGGGTTTCTTTTCAGAGTGATGCGCCAAAGCGTTTCGATGTCGCCGTACATCGCTGATTGCCGCCACGTTAATACCCCCAAGGTTGCAACCACAAATAACGCCGCAGTTAAAATGAAGACGCGATAGTGCTTTAANATGNCGGCGAGACTGACTACGCCTGCCGAGACCAGCGNAATCGGCCCGATACACGCCAGATACTGATAATGGTCCGCCACAAANGTGTAGCGAAATGTAAAAAGCATGATGAAGCCAAGGACTGGGCTGAGTGTCGCTACGAAAAATGCGGCTGCGACCTCGACGCTGCGCCCCACATACCGTCTCAGAAAGTAGATCGCTACACACAAGCCAATTCCGACCAGTAACCACATGTAATCAGCCAGGTGCGTCGATGAGATCTGCCATTTTGGATAAATGAACGTCAGGTTACCCGGCCAAATGAGTTTGCCTAAATAGAACCAGACAGCCCGACTTGCGAGGAGAACCCGCTCCACGGGGCTCAAAAACGTAAAGATCGCCCGGCTCGTACCCTGATGGTAGCGTTCCCACCAGACTGCGAGCAGCCCCATGCCGATCCCCATGATAACAAAAGGAGCGATCTGCGTAAGGCGGGGCTTGTTGATCGGCTTTTTTTGCAACCACAGAATCAAAAGTAATGCCGCCGGCAAAGTACAGGCCGTGCTCTTTGCGGAGAGGGCGAGCAGGTAAAGGATCAGTGCCAGCGCATAAAAACGCCACGGCCGTTTTGTACGCTCGTCAATAAATGCGATCCACGCGAGAAGCGTCAGAAGAAAGAAGAACCCCATCAGAACATTTTTGCGTTCCGTAATCCACGCAACTGATTCCACTTGCACTGGATGCAGGGCAAAGATCGCCCCCGCGAGCCACGAACCCGGCACGTTCAAACGCGCTAGAACACGCCACACCAACAACGCGTTCGCCACGTGAAGTATAAGGTTGATCCAATGATAACCGGTGGAATTCATACCCCACAGCGCGTGCTCGAGGCGAAACGTTGTATAAACCAGCGGGAAATACTGCGACGGCGAATCGAGCGAAAACCAAATCCGACGCAGACCGTCGGGCGCAGTTAGCAGCTCGTTGTGTGTGATATAGTCGTCGTCGTCCCAAAGAAACCCACCATTCCATGAGGGTCGATAGACAAAGATCGTCAGGGCTGCCAGGAGCAGGCCAAAAGCGCAGGCGCGGCTGCGTTGAGAAGCGACGAGTTCAAAGAGCTTGCGCAGTGTTACCGTATTGAACGCCATCTGAGCAGACGCAATGCAATGGAAACCGCTCAGTTGCAAGCCGCCCATTTGTATCGGAAAAACAGTTTTCGTGACGCGTAAGATCGATATCAGCCACAAAGCATTGCCTTTTGGCTGGTGCTTGCTGGCCGTAATCGTTTTCGGCCTCGTCCTCGTAATCCGCATTCGACTTCTCGAAATTCCGCTCGAGCGCGACGAAGGCGAATACGCTTATGCTGGTCAGCTGATGTTACAAGGCATCCCTCCATATAAACTCGCTTATAACATGAAGTTTCCGGGAACCTATGCGGCCTATGCTGTGATTATGTCAATCTTCGGACAAACAATCGGCGCGATTCATTTAGGTTTGCTCCTGGTCAATGCTGCCACAATCGTGCTGATTTTCCTGCTGGGGCGACGCCTGATGAATCCAACGGCAGGAATCGCTGCCGCAATGAGCTATGCCATTCTCTCTATGAGTCCGTCCGTCCTTGGGTTGGCTGCTCACGCGACGAATTTTGTAGTGTTGCCAGTCCTCGGCGGAACACTGCTCTTACTCAACGAATCGGATCGTCAGCAGTTTGGTCGACTATTCGCGAGCGGGCTGCTCTTTGGTCTTGCAGTACTAATGAAGCAGCCCGCCCTTTTTTTCATTCTATTTGCAGCGATTTATCTCGTCTCCAAAGGTCTCCAGCGTGGAACCCGGCTAAGGGACATTTCTCTGGAAAGCCTGTTCTTTACTGTGGGTGTGATTCTCCCGTTGGGGATTGCATTGTTTCTTCTTTCGCGCGCAGGCGTGTTCGACAGATTCTGGTTTTGGGCAATCGACTACGCGCGGCAGTATGGCACCCTGGTTCCTCTCAGCGAGGCACCCCAGATTTTCTTGCGTAGTGTGCGAGAAGTAGTTGGAGCGGGCTGGACACTCTGGATGCTGGCTGGAATTGGAGTAGTTGTCGGCTTGTTGGATAACCGGGTGCGGGCCAGCGTAATTTTTTTGCTTGGCCTCCTTCTGGCATCAGCGTTGGCGGTATGCCCGGGATTTTATTTCCGATATCATTATTTTGTCCTGGTCTTGCCGGCAATATCCCTCCTTGTGGGTGCTGCGATCAGTGAATTCTCTGATCTTCTGGCAGGTCGGACGATTCTTGTCAGATTCATGCCATTGCTTGTGCTTTGTGCGGCCCTGAGCGCGCCAATTCTGTCGGAGCGAACCTTGTTATTCACGCTTTCTCCAATTGAAGCGTGTCGAAGGATATATCCGGAGAGTCCGTTCCCGGAATCCCTCAGGATTGCGGAATACGTCCGCGAACATACGAGGCCGGATGACACGATCGCAGTATTGGGATCGGAACCGCAGATTTATTTCTATTCACAACGACGATCAGCGACGGGATATATTTATGCGTACGGTCTGATGGAACCGCAAAAGTATGCACGCCAAATGCAGGAGGAAATGATGGGTGAGATCGAACGCGCTCGCCCGATGTATCTGGTATCGGTGGTAGTCAACGATTCCTGGTTGTGGCGCCCCGGATCTGAGCGCTTAATCTTTAACTGGGCAAATCAGTATACAGCACAAAATTATGCGGCAGCTGGATTTGTGAATATCACACCCACCGAAACTGATTATTACTTCGGCAATGCTCCCTCGTCAGTCGAGAGCCTCAAAGACTACATCTTGATCTATAAACGGAATCCTTGAGCCGCCTTTATCACCATATTTTAGCGCCGCACGTGCACCGCAGTAATTCTCAATCGATCGCTCTTCCCAAAAGGAGGCGCCACGGGCTAACTGTGGGCGTTTGCATCTGTCTCACAGTCCTGGCATGGGTCGTTTTTGGTCAAACGCTCCGGCACGACTTCATTAACTACGACGATCCACGTTACGTCTATGAAAATACGAAGATAACGGCTGGGCTCAGCATTAGCGGTATTGCTTGGGCATTCACCCACATTCATTCCATGAACTGGCATCCGCTTACGACCATTTCACACATGCTTGACTGCCAGTTATATGGATTGAAAGCGGGAGGTCACCATTTTACCAACGTTCTCCTGCACACAGTCGCAGCGATTCTTCTTTTTCTCGCACTATGGCAAATGACGGAGGCGATTTGGCGGAGCGCCTTTGTTGCAGCGGTGTTCACAATTCACCCCTTACGTATCGAATCGGTCGCATGGATAGCTGAGCGAAAGGATGTGCTGAGCGGTGTTTTCTTTATGTTGACGCTACTCGCCTACAGGCATTACGCGCGCGCTCCATCGCTGGGGCGGTACCTGGCTGTAGCAACAGCATGTGTCTTTGGCTTGATGTCGAAGCCCATGTTGGTAACGCTTCCATTCGTGCTGTTGCTTTTGGATTACTGGCCGCTGAACAGAACCGGCGCTGTTCCTTGTGGCCATGGGCCTACGGCCCGTCCAAGCCTAGACCCCCCACAGGAATGTCGCTACGGCGCAGCAGCGACATGGCTAAAGTTATTCGTGGAAAAGATTCCGCTGCTTGGGCTCGCCGCCGTTTCCAGTGTCGTAACGCTCTTCGCCCAAAAGGGCGCAGTTGGCTTTACTGAACAACTGCCCGTGATAACACGAATTAATAACGCGGCTGTGAGCTATGTTCTTTACATCTGGCAGATGTTCTGGCCGGTGAAGCTTGCGGTGTTCTATCCTCATCCTGAAAATCGCATAGCTATCTGGGAAATCGTCCTGGCACTTGGCACTCTGTCGGCTATCACGGCGCTTGCGTTCGTTTTGCGAAAAACGCGCCCCTATTTCATCACCGGTTGGTTGTGGTACCTTGGAATGCTTGTACCGGTAATCGGGATCGTCCAAGTAGGGTGGCAGGGTCGCGCGGACCGATATACGTATCTACCTCAGATAGGCCTTTATATAGTAATCACCTGGGCCATCGCCGATTTCACACGCGCATGGCGCCATCAGCTGGAAGTTCTGACGGCCTCTGCTGCGATCGTCGTCGCTACCCTCGGGTGGTGCGCCTGGGTGCAAACGTCGTATTGGCACGATAGCGAAACACTCTTTAAGCACGCTCTTGCAGTAACTACAAACAACGATGTTGCTGAAAACAATCTTGGCATCGTGTATTTGCAGCAAGGTAAACTAGACGAGGCTATTTCGCTGTTGCAAGCGGCCGTGGATCTTCGGCCCGACAATAGCCCCGCCCATGAAAATCTGGCAAAGGCTCTTCTTCAAAACGGTAAAGTGGCCGACGCGCTGATTCACTATGGAAAATTACTTGAACTGCAACCCGATAACATAGAGGTCCACAACATCGTGGGCACGGTTCTGATCCAGCAGGGCCGCACCAGAGACGGGGTTGAAGAATGGCAGAAGGTCCTGGCGATTCAACCGGACAACGGAAACGCCCTAAGCAATCTCGCGTGGGTATTCGCGACTTCCCCCGACGATTCGCTTCGAGACGGCGCAAAGGCGCTTCAACTGGCACAGGAGGCATTACGTCTTTCGGCTCGCAGAATCCCGATAATCTTTCGCACTTTGGCGGCGGCTTATGCCGAGAGTGGCGATTTTGCAAAAGCAATCGAGACTGCACAGCAGGGGCTCGAATTAGCCAATAGCCAGGGAAACTCTGCCCTGGCTACCGACCTCCAGGGCAATATTGCACTTTACCACGAACAGCGGCCGCTGCGGGATCCTAGTTTAACACATGGCAATTCAGAGCCGCACAACGAATAACAAGAAGCGGCAGGTTGGAAACCGCCAAGGCGGCTTACAAAGGCGCCTTAGCAGCCATAAAATAACTTTTGGCATATACCTGATTCTTGCTGCAATCAGCCTGGCCGTATTTGGCCAAACAATTCGTTATGAATTTGTCAATTTCGACGACGACTTATACGTCTATAATACCCCTGCCATTCAAGCTGGGCTAACGATAAAAGGAATAGCAGCCGCTTTTACCAGCCAACACGCACACAACTGGCATCCATTAACGACTATATCGCACATGTTGGACTGTCAGCTATACGGCCTGAATGCTGGTGGCCATCATGCGACGAATATCATCCTGCATACGATTGCGGTGCTCCTGCTATTTCACGTGTTGCGGCAAATGACCGGTGCAGTATGCAAGAGTGCGGTAGTGGCAGCATTATTTGCGATCCATCCGTTGCACGTGGAATCCGTGGCATGGATAAGCGAGCGAAAGGATGTGCTGAGTGCTGTTTTCTTTTTTCTGATGCTGGGTGCGTACAACCGTTATGTGCACTCAGCTTCCGTGACGCGCTATCTAATGGTCGTTGTCCTGTTCGCCGCGGGGCTCATGTCCAAGCCAATGCTGGTAAGCGCCCCGATCGTCCTTCTCCTTCTCGATTACTGGCCGCTAGGTCGTTTTGGAGAATCCTCCTCAACCAGCGAAAAGATTAAGATTTCAAACGCCGGCAATCCTAAGCGTGTAATACGACTCTTATTCGTTGAAAAGATTCCCTTGTTCATTCTTTCCGCGATTGCTTGCGTCATCACATTCATCCTCCAAAAACGCGCGGCTGGCGCGATCCCGCCGCTGCCGTTTTTCTGGCGTGTGCAAAACGCCTTGGTGAGTTACATGAATTACGCCTGGAAGACCTTATGGCCGACGCACCTTGCGGTTTTTTATCCTCATCCAAATGACACCTTGGCGATTTGGGAAATCAGTTTCGCGATCGCGTTGCTTCTGGCGATCACTGTTGCAGCGATCGTTTTTCGAAGCCAACGCCCTTATCTGTTCACCGGATGGTTTTGGTATCTCGTTATGCTTGTTCCGGTGATTGGCCTAATACAGGTTGGTGAACAAGGACACGCTGACCGCTATACGTATCTTTCCCAAGTCGGTCTATTTTTCCTCACAGTTTGGCTTGCTGCTGACCTGATCGCGGTCCGTTTGTGTCGACCTCAGCTTGCTGTCGCCACAGCGGCAGCAATCATTTTTGGGCTGGCATGGGCGGCACTCAATCAGACTTCCTACTGGCGCAACAGCGAGACGCTTTGGACCCATGCTCTGGCCGTGACTTCTGACAATGACGTCGCTCACAATAATCTGGGTTATCTCTGCGTCGACCGCGGTGAGCTGGACAAAGCAATCTCGCACTTTGAGGCTGCGTCGCGAATCAGATCCAGCAAGATGGATCCACACTATAACGTCGGTTCAGCCTTTGTTGAAATGAACCTCGCCGACGCGCTGTCTAGAAAAGGACAATCTGATGCCGCGCTAGTTCACTACGAGGAGGCGATAAGGCTCCAACCAAATTACGCAGATGCATATTACAATCGAGGCAATGTTCTTCTTAGAAATGGCCGCGTTCAGGAAGCAATCGCGGATTTGGAGACAGCTATCCAAATACAACCGAACGACGCGGATGCTCGCACCTGTCTTGGCAACGCGCTTCTTCAGCAGGGTTCGCTCAAGGAGGCGATCGCCCAGTACGAAGACGCATCGGCGTTAGCGCCGAATGACCCGCATTCTCGTAATAACATCGCCTGGGTACTTGGGACATCGTCAGATGCCTCCGTTCGCGACGGTGCGAAAGCAGTAGAGTTCGCTCAGCAAGCCGTGAGGCTTTCAGATAGTAGAGATCCCAAGTTTATCCGGACGCTGGCAGCTGCTTACGCCGAGAGCGGCCGGTTCGCTGAGGCGGTCACAACGGCCAAACAAGCGGTAATGATAGCTACCATGCAAGGCAAATCTGGGTTGGCGCATGTTCTTGACGAGGATGTAAGGCTTTATCGCGCAAATATTCCTCTGCGTGGAACGAAACCTGCCGATTAACGTCATACGAAAAAAAGGTTGCAGGGATGACGCGACTTTATCACGCCTGGAGCCAGCGAGCTGTTTAGCTACCTGTCTTCCTTGTGGAAGGGTCGATCCGATTCGTAGAGCGCGATTTCTTTCCGGAGCAGATCGCCTAATGTCGAGTTTCCCTGGTCATCGGCTACCCGCAGTGCCTCATGAGCAGTGTCTCTAGCTTCTGGAAAGCGACCAGCTTCGGCATAAGCAGCGGCTAAAATCCGCAGAATAAGCGGCCTCTTCCCACCCGGAGAACGACTAGCCTGTTCGGCAAGCAGAACCGCTTCCGGCCCGTTCCTAAGCGACGGGTCCGGCGAGGTCGCCAGGAGCCATGCCAGGTTACTTTGAGCGGCAACATTTTCCGGCGCGAGGCGAAGCGCCTCCTTGTAGTGCGTAATTGCGTCAACAATCCGGCCTTTCGCCAGAAGCGCGCTGCCCAGGTTTGCGTGAGCATCGGGGTTCTCCGGAAGCAACTCCAACGCTTTTTCGTAATGAACAATGGCTTCGTCGAGCTTTCCTTTGCGAAAGAGTGCGCTCGCGAGGTTGTATTGCGCTTCGGCATGCTTCGGCAAGGCAGCTACACACGCGAGGTAATAAGAGATCGCACCATCTATATCGCCTTTGGAAAGAAGCGCCGCCGCCAAATTGCATGAGGCGTTCGTAAAATCCGGTCGAACCACCAGCGCTTTTTGGTAGTGCGCAATCGCGTCATCGACACGCCCTGCTTGAAATAATGTTGCACCAAGATTGTTGTGCGCTTCGGCATCAGCGGAATTAATCGCGAGCGCTGCCTCGTAATGATTGATAGCATCGCGGGATTCACCTTTCTCAGCCAACAGGCGTCCAAGGTTATAATGCGCCTCCGCATAACCTGGCCGTAGCGCGATGGCCTGGCGATAATGTGTTATCGCCTGATCACTCTCGCCACGATCGTGCAGAGCGATTCCCAAATTGTAATGCGCCATCCAGCAACCGGGGTTATTTGCGAGTGTCGTTGTGTACAAAGTGATGAGGTCGTGGTAAGCGGCACTTTGCTGCCATGTTAGAGCTGCAACCAAAAGCAACAGGCCGCTGCAAAGTATCAGCCGCAGAAATACGGCAGCGCGACCAAGCGAAGCAGGCACAACCAGCCGGCGAAAGCCCTCGGTCATGGCGGAGCCGACTAACGCAAGCGGCCCCATGCTGGCGAGATACTGGAAGTGATCGCTCACAAACGAGTAGCGAAAGAAGTACACGCTAAAGAAGCCAAGTATCGGAAACAGTGAGATCACATAGTAGGCGGCGGCAAAGAATGCAGCGCGGCCCGCCTTTCCGGGCAGCAACCACAGCACGACCAAACCAGCTGTTGCTGCCAGTAAGGGTAGATAGGCCATCCACTGCGATGAATGAATCTCCCATCTGGGATAAATGAAGCTTAGGGGATGAGGCCAGAATAGTTTGGCCAGGTAAAACCATATCGCTCGTCCCGCGATGATCATACGCTCCGGCCAGGTCTGCGCCCATTCCGGACCAACTGCGGACGCGTGAAATTTCTGTTCCCAAATTGTCCAGGCACTCGCAAGCGCTGAAATGAGCAGAAATGGGGCGAGGGGCGTTGTCTCTTTCCATCCGATCCGCCCTCGCCGCCACCAGACACAGAGAGCGAGCACCACCGGCAACATGACCACCGAAGGCTTGCTTAGCGTTGCCATTACGAAGCAGCCCAGCGATAGACCAAAAACAAACCACCTCTGTCTACGGAAGATCCCTGTGACCCGTGTTTGCTCTTCCCAATCCAAAAACAAAGAAATCGACAAGAGATAAAACAGGCAGGACTGGGTGTTCTTGAGCTCAGTCACCCAGGCGACTGATTGCGCCATCACGGGGTGCAGTGCCCATAGAGCTGCGCCCAGCCACGCGCCACTCACGCCGAGTTGTCGAAGCACGCGCCAAAGCAGTACCGTCGATGCCGCGTGCATTAGCACGTTCAAGATATGATACGGAAATGGAAGTAAGCCGACGAATTTGTGCAGCGCCCAAAAGGTCGTTAGGACGAGCGGATAATAGACCGCTTGCGTGGTGGTCCAGATTTCCTTGAGCCCGAGTGGGCCGACTATGCACGGATTCTGAGTCAGATGCGATTCATCGTCCCAAATGAATCCAGCATGGAAAACTCGGGCGTACGTGGCAAAAACAAGTACAACCAGGAGAACCGCCCAAAGCCAGGCTCGTCGCCCAAAGAATCTAACCACCAATGAAACTATGCACACGAACAGAGAGAACGAAAAATTCGCGCCTCATTCGTGTCCATTTGTCGTTTCACTCTGTTTAGCAATGCGCAGGTTTTCCTCGGCTTCTGGAAAGTCAGGATGAAGACGCAACGCCTCTTGGAATTGTAAGACAGCGTGGTCGACGTCTCCTTCGTGCATAAAGACCTTGCCGAGATAGTTATGTGGTTGAGCAAGTTTTGGGTTGAGGTTAGACGCCTTCTGAAAATGGTCTTTCGCCTCTGCGACCTGGCCCTTGTTGAGAAGCAAACTTCCGAGATCAATATGCGCATCGACCAAACGTGGATCGGCTTGCAGCGCCTCTCGGTAGTGCGCAATTGCTTCGTCGATTTTGCCATGTTTTTCCAGGAAGGCGCCATAGCCGTAATGAGCCTGCGCGGACTTGGGAGCCAGTCGAATGGAGGCTTCGCATTCGGCAGCAGCTCCCTCATCTTGGCCGAGTCGCTCCAGAAGGTAAGCATACCCAGAATGATACTCGGCATTGTTCGGCTCAATCCGCAAGGCTTGTTCGAAATGGCTTTGCGCCTCGTCCAGTTTTCCTTTCTCCATTAGCAGCGCGGTCAGATTAACGTGGGCTTTTGCCGAGCTGGGGTTCAAACGTAGTGTCGCGGAAAGCTCGTTAGCCGCTTCGTCGTTCCGTCCAGCTTCCTGCAAGGCCGTCGCATAATTAAAATGCGCCCGCACACTGGCCGGAAGATCAGCAACGATCGCCCCGAGACGCTCAACTTTACCCTGGGCGGAGTGCACCTCCGCGAACCAAAGCGCTGCAAGGGGTATAACAAAGACAGCTACCCATTTCGCCCCGTGCAACGCCCAACTTGGGACAAAAGCCTTTCTTAAAACATCAGTGGCTCCTCCGCTGATGCCAAGAGATTGGCGAGTAGATTTTTCGCGGACTTTCCAAATGAAGCCGTCGTAATAGAAATGGAGCAGTGCAGACGCGGTCACCACCCCGGTGAGAATACGTTTAACCGCCTCGATGCCGACATACGATTTCGACAGACTCAGCCCACCGTAGGCGAGCACTAAGCCAACATAAACGCCTACCAGCGCGCCACTCCGCCGGAAAACAAAACGCATAAACCCACCGATCGAGCTGTCGCTCTCTACCCGTTTACGATTGTAAATCCAGACAAGCGAGAGGTACTGCACATCGTGGAATACTTCAAACAATGCGATGCCGACAAGAACGCTCGCTACGATATTGTTGCAGTACCACCAAAAGGAAATGCTCGTGACGAGAAGGACCAGCTTTACGGGACTTGGTCGTCTTCCGCTTGACCACGCCCAGACATAGTTTGCAAGAAACACAGCCGAGACTGCCAATGCCAGCAGAAGCAAACCTTGCTGCGCCCCATGGAGAAGCGCTGGGGGAATGAAAGGTCCGCCTGCAGAATAATAACTTTCCAGCGTGTCGGTCATTCGCTGTGGCGAGAGGAGGACAGCGGTAGCAAACCAGATAGCGCACAGCGCGAAATCGAGACGACGCGTCAGTTCAGCGAATGAGCCGACTTTCGCATCATAGATGCGACAGAAGCCGTATGTCTGCATCATCCCATGCCAGACGCCCCAGACAAACGCGACCAGCACGATGCCCTTGAGGTCCCACAGAGAAAACGCCGCGCAAACCACTACAAGGAAAATCGGCGCACAAATGAAGCGCCACCTGAAACGCTGAAATAGCGCGCGATCGCCATAGGCCCGAATCATTCCCGGCAAGTGATGGCCCATTGCGCCGAAGGCAGCGACAAAAAGATAAATGTCTTCCGCAGCCCACAGTCCCTGTGCGAAGACGAAAATCGGCACCAGCAATAGGGGGGTGCAAACGTAGAGCAGCAGGTCGCGCCAACTGTCCAGAATCCACAAATTGGGCTTGCGCCCAGCGGCCGGCACAGCCGGAACAGTTTGCGGACGTGAGAATGCAGAAACGTGCTGCATGCCTTTTAGCGAAGCCAAGTGTCTCTCAAATCTCCGTGAAAATCAATTCTGAGATTCGTTTCTAGCCATGAATTTAGATAAATCGGCACCGGCCACAAATGCCTGCCACTGATTTGATCGATATAATGCCCTAGGTTACACATGCTCGTTCCAGTCTTTAGGATATGCCAAGACACGTGGTTGTGCGCACAGCGAGCCCCAAGCTGAGAGTAATTATCGGAATTTCTGCTGCGCTCGCTGCGATCACCTGGTTGATTTTTGGCCAGACGTTAGCGCACCAATTCGTAACGTACGACGATCCGCAATATGTTTACGCCAATCCGAACGTCTCCGCAGGGCTGTCGCTGACAGGGATCTCGTGGGCCTTTACGCATACGACAGCCGGTAACTGGCACCCGCTGACAACGATTTCGCACATGTTGGATTGCCAGCTCTACGGACTCAATGCGACCGGGCATCATTTCACTAACGTGCTTTTGCACATGATCACCGTCATTCTTCTGTTTCTTCTATTGCGGCATATGACTGGAAACCTATGGCGAAGTGGTTTTGTCGCGGCGCTATTCGCAATTCATCCCCTGCACGTCGAATCGGTGGCGTGGATCTCCGAGCGGAAAGACGTTCTGAGTGCCCTTTTTTTCATGCTAACGCTCGGCACTTACGTACGCTATGTACGCAGGCACTCGCTTACAGCCTACCTGCTCTCCCTGCTCTTCTTCGCTCTGGGTCTGATGTCGAAACCGATGCTGGTGACGGTTCCATTCGTTTTGCTGCTTTTGGATTATTGGCCGCTCGAGAGGTTCGGAGTTGCAAGGTTAGCGGAGCGCATGGTGCGGCAACCACGAACCAGCAGGCAGCCACCAACGGTCACTCGCCTGATAATAGAAAAGATTCCGTACTTTGCGCTGTCCGCTCTTTTTTCCGTGGTGACGCTGCTGACTCAGTTCCATAGCACAGGCATCATGGATCATTTGCCATTCGCCTGGCGACTGAACAACGCGGCTGTCAGTTATGTTGCTTACATTTGGCAGATGTTCTGGCCGACACGTTTGGCGGCTGTCTATCCTCACCCTAATGATCAGCTTCCCATTTGGCAGGTTGTTTTGGCAATTGCGTTTCTCATCGGAATCAGTCTTCTGGCAATTCATTTGCGGAATCGACGATACATTTTCACCGGCTGGTTCTGGTACGCTGGGATGCTTGTGCCTGTGATCGGCTTGTTAGAGGCCGGCGAGCAAGCGCGCGCCGATCGATACACTTACCTGCCGCAGATCGGTTTGTACGTGCTGATTACTTGGGGAGTAACGGACTTGATGACACTCATCATGACGCGCAAATCTGTCGCGACCAATCCAAACCCGATCACTCGTGGATCGCGCGGAGTCCGAAGAGACGGCACACAGGGCCGTGGCTACAAGTTATTCTGCGTCGCTATCGCGGCAGCAATCATCATTGTCTTAGGCGAGCTCGCGTTTGTGCAGACGTCGTATTGGAAAATAGCGAGATGCTTTGGAACCACACCCTCGCGATCACGAGTAACAACGACGTCGCGCATTATAATTTAGGGCATCTTTTCCTGCAGCGCGGCGACCTGGACAGCGCAATTTACCACTTCGAGACGGCATTGCAGATGCGCTCTCGTAACAGTGCGGCCCATTACAACGCTGGCGGCGCACTCATCGAGAATAATCTTGCCAGCGTTCTCGCTCAAAAAGGTCGGTTAAATGAGGCGGTCGATCATTATCACAATGCGATGAACTTGCGACCTGGTTATGGCGACCCTTATCTCAACCTTGGCAACATTCTGTTTCAGCAGGGCCAGATCCGCGACGCGATGGCTGAATGGCAAAAGGCGCATACGACTGAAACAAAAGATGCACGTTTCCACACTGTTTTGGCTGACGCGTTTCTAAGGGCCGGACTGCAAAAACACGCAATCGCCGAGTACGAGTATGCCGCCGGGTTCGCTCGAGATCCGCTGCCTCGGAACAACCTGGCATGGTCCTCGCGACGTCTTCTGATGCTTCAATTCGAGATGGTAACCGAGCAGTAGATCTCGCTAACGAAGCCGTGTGGCTTTCCCACGGCAAAGATCCAAAATATCTACAAACGCTCGCAGCTGCCTGGGCTGAAAGTGGCCGTCCCTCCGAAGCGGAAGAAACTGCTCGGCGGGCGCTGCGCGCAGCAGAGCTCCTGCACAACCGCACTTTAGTCAACGCCCTTCGGGATGAAATCGCACTCTAACTCGGCTTGCCGTATCATAGGTAGCTCCCGATTCTCCCAAACAGTCCAATCTTAAAAGCAAAACGGCCGGGCTCCGTGAAGAGCCCGGCC
>Ga0065715_10000354_pt1 | contig 18024 bp, 16 predicted proteins | sample MisBulReplicate1_FD_59102 | JGI IMG/M metagenome (GOLD analysis project Ga0065715, IMG submission 59102) | Miscanthus rhizosphere microbial communities from Kellogg Biological Station, MSU, sample Bulk Soil Replicate 1 : eDNA_1 v2 (version 2) | ecosystem: Host-associated > Plants > Roots >...
CAGCTGCCACGTCCCTGTGGGCCAGTCGAGCGTCGAGTCCGATTTCCGCGTCGCAACCTGTGGTGATCGAGCTGTTCACCTCCGAGGGCTGCTCGAGCTGCCCACCGGCAGATCGTGTCCTCGCGCAGCTGGCCGAGTCCGGCCTGGATGGCATTCCCATCATCGCCCTGAGCGAGCACGTGGACTACTGGAACCGGCTCGGATGGAAGGATCCGTTCTCGGCCGCGCGGTTCACCGACCGCCAGCAGCAGTACGCCGACGTGCTGCGCTCGGATGTCTACACGCCGCAGATGGTGGTAGATGGGCGCCGGCAGTTGGTCGGCAGCGATCGGGCCAGTGCCGTGGACGAGATTCGAAAGGCCGCTGCCGCGCAGAAGCTGGAGGTGAAGGCGGCCGCCACGCGGCAGGGCGCGGAACTGGTGGTCACCGCGATCGTCCACGCCGCTGCCGGCGGAAGGGCGCCGAAGGCCGACGTGGTGGTGGCTGTCACGGAGGACGGCCTGGAGTCGAACATCCTCCGCGGAGAGAACCGGGGCCTCCGGCTGGCCCACGCCGCGGTCACGCGCTACCTGAGTCCGGCCGCGCGGCTCGACGCGCGGGCGACCGACGGTGTAACGGTGCGAGTGAAAATCGATCCTGCGTGGCGTCTCGAGCGGTCAAAGGCGATCGTGATCGTACAGTCGCCGATTGACCTGTCGGTGCTTGGCGCGGCGTCAGTGTCCCTTGACCCGAACCTGCAAACGGCCCTCGAATGAGGCGGACTGCGGCGGAAAGCACACTTTCTCGTCGCAGGCCTGGTAACTCACGGTGCCACTGACGGGCAGGTCAGCGATGCTCGCCGTCGCGACGTGGCTCCGCAAGCTCGACTCGGCACGCAGCGGTACCGTCACGACAAAGCTCTTCGAGTAGGCCTTCACCGTTTCCGCGAGCGGTCCGAAGAAGAAGTCTTCTGCCTTTGGAAATGCGGGGGCCTGCATCGCCAGCCCCTCTGTCGGCGTCACGGTGACGACGACAGGGATGTAGTCCTTGTTNCCAGGCGCATAAACGTGGACGCCGGGATTCGGCGTGATGCGAATCGACAACGCCGCGCTCTGTCCGATCGCCACCGGGGCGGCGGGCGGCTCGACCGCGACGGTGAGCCTCGGCGGCTGCTGTCGCCGCGTGATCGCCTGCCCTGAGACCGTCGCGTGGCTCAACGCCCCGACGAGCGCCGCTCCCACCATCGTCGCCGCGAATCGGAACGGCATACTATCGCTCCTGTCCGATGATGATCTCACGCTCGACGGCGCCCAGCGGCTGCCTGCCGGCGAGCACCGTGGCGACCACGTCGTACAACCCGGGACCGACGTGGGTCAGCGACAAGGCCCCCTGCACCATCGCCTTGCTGGTGCCTGGTGCGGGCCTGGCCTTCGTCCGCACCGCGCCGCGATTTGCCCCGTCCATGCCGCGGAGCGAGAACTCGACCGACACGTTGTCGAAGGCGCTGGCGTCCTTGCCGTAGAGCTCGACGAAGGTCACCAACTGGGGCACCGAAGCGGCGAGGGAAATTCGCGGCTGGAAGTGGCCGTCCACGGCCTCACCGACGAATACATCGCTCACCTTGACGTCGCCCAGTTGCTGGAGGTCGGTGACCAGCGGGTGGTCGACGCTCGCGCGGCGGCCCTTGTCGTCGATCGTCGCGAACCGCAGCGTGTAAGCGCCGGGCGGCAGGCTGGCAGACGTGACCAGCACGCCTGATGCGGCGTCCTTCACTTTGGACTTCTCGAAAGCGTCGGCGACGATGCGGTCGCCGTCGTGGACCTCGAAGCCCCAGGAGAGATCGCGCGCTTCACCCAGTGGCTCGTCCACTTGCGCGACGATGACCGTCTTCACCTTGTTGGGCTCGACGCCTTGCGCGGAGTAGCACGTCACGCGAAGGCCGACATCGGCGGCAAGGCGCGGATCGCGAAGAACCTCTCCGAGCGCGCCTTTCGCGTTCTTCGGCGGCTTCGCGCTGCCGGCGGCCGGCGCGACCACCTGCTTCGGGCTCCGCACTGTCAGTCCGTCGCGCTTCACCTTGACGGTCACGTCAAGCGGCTTGTTGCGCTCGATGCCCTGCGGCGGCTCGACGCCGATCACGTAGCTGCCGCTCGTCTCGCGGCCGATCCGCTCGACGACGCCGGTGGCCCGTGCCACGGCGTTCAACACGACGCCGCCCGTGAGCCCGGCGAGAAAGTCGATGCCGGTGGTGCCTTCGAACGGCGTGCCGATGCCGGTCACGTTGCCGGTGGCGGATGCCACGAACATGTGCGGCTTCAGGATGTAAATGGTCAACCTGGCGGCCGCAGCGTCCTTGGCGAAATCGTGGTAGTCGTCGAGCCCGATGCTCGGCGGCAGGGCAGAGGAGATGAGAATCAGGGTCTTCGGTCCCGCGACAGTTTTCAGACGCCGCGCGAGCGCCTGCAACGCGTAGAAGATGTCCCGCTCTTCGGTGGGCGACGCGCCTATCCAGGAGGGAACCTGATTGCCTCCAGTCGGAACCTCGCCCCGATCGATCGCGACCGATCCGGATGTGGGCCCGGCCCCGATGGGGAACCGCGCGGGCTGGTCCAGGGCCACGCGGGACGATGTGCGCAGGAGCAGCGCTTCCAGTTCGGACGTGTTCCGAGTGAAGTCGTGCCACAGTCCGGGACGCGGGAGCGCGATGAGCGCCGTCAGGTCCTCCGGGCCGAGGGTCTTCAAATACTTCGCCAGGCTGGCCATCAGGGGCCGCGTGTCCTCAGGCAGGCTGCTCTCGTCGATGACGAGGATCGTCAGCCTCCCGCGCAGCGATTCCTGGTTCGTCGAGACATCACGGTAGCGCGCTTCTTCGGACGCCGTCCGCTCCGTGCGCGCGAGGTCCAGGAACTGCAGCGCGCGTACGGGCGCGGGCTTCCCGTTCACCTTGACGTCGAAGTCGTCTGCCGTCAGATCCTTCACCGGCGTCCCGTCGTCGCCGACCACGTGCACGTCGAGCCGGATCAGGTCGACGCCGCTCTTGAAGGTCGGCTGTTGCGCAATGGGAGAGCCGCCGAGAGCGAGAGTAAGCAATGCAGCTATCAGGAAAGCAGGACGATGCATGTTCGCGAAAACTGTACCATCGCCACCATGGTCCAGCAAGGTACTGTGGCAGGATGTTCCTGATGCGCAGATGTTTAACGCTGATCGGACTGGTCGCGCTCCTGACAACCGCAGTTGACGCCCGTGATCTGAAACGGAACACAGTCGGTGGTTTGGGGACAGTCCCCGAATTCGGAGCCCGCGTCACGTGCACCGTCAAGGGCGACGCGCACAATCGGGTCTACGCGCTCGACCAGACGCCGGGTACGACGCCCACGGTGTGGCGACTGTCGATGCGCGACAGCGAGTCCGGTGAGCGCTGGGTCCGGCTGCCGCTGCGCGGCGCCCAACCGCAGATCGCGGCTGGTACTGCCTCACTTGCCTACAAGAACGCCAACGGCGGCCGCCAGGTGACGCTCGATGTGACGCCGGGACACGCCCGCCTGGACGTGTTCGTGGACCACGGCCTCGAGGTGAACATCGAGCCGGATCTCGATCCCGCCGTCGACCGGATGAACACCAACGGTTCGTTGACGGCCCTCGACTGCACCCTCGCCTCGCAGTAACGTAGGGCGTTCACACATCAGGCTCCCGACTACGGGCTCCGGACTGCGGGACGAACCCATTCACAGGAGACAAGACGCGTGCCCCCCACAAAAGTCGGCATCCTCGGCGCCGGGTTCATCGCCGACGTCCATCTCGAGTCCTACACGCGATTCGTGCCCGATGCGCAGGTGACGGCCGTGTACTCACGCAAGAAGGAGCGTGCCGAGCAGTTCGGGAAGCACTGGACGATCCCGCAGGTCTTCACCGATCTCGATCACTTCTTCGCCGAGGCCGACTGCGAGGTCGTGGACATCTGCCTGCCGAACTTCCTCCATCACAAGGCTACGCTCGGCGCCGCTAACAGCGGCCGCCACGTCATCCTCGAGAAACCCTTGTGCATGACGCTGGAAGAGGCCGACGAGATGATCGCCGTCTGCCGCGAGCACAAGCGAAAGCTGATGTACGCCGAGGAACTATGCTTCGCGCCGAAGTACGAGCGCGTCCGCACGCTGGTGAAGGAGGGCGCCGTCGGCGAGATCTACATGCTGAAGCAGCTCGAGAAGCACTCGGGCCCCCACAGCGACTGGTTCTGGGACGTCAGCCAGTCCGGCGGCGGCGTGATGATGGACATGGGCTGCCATGCCTTCGGCTGGTTCCGCTGGATGCTCGGCAACCGCGCCGTGAAGAGCGTGTGGGCAACGATGGACACGGTACGGCACAAGGCGAGGACGAAAGGCGAAGACAACACGGTGTGCGTCGTCGAGTTCGAGGGCGGCGTGATCGGCCTCGCCGAGGACGGCTGGGCAAAGCCGGGCGGCATGGACGACCGGATCGAGGTCTACGGAACCAAGGGTGTTACCTTCGCCGACCTCTTCCGCGGCAACTCCTCATCCACCTACAGCGAAGACGGCTACGGCTATGCGGCGGAGAAAGCGGGATCCACGAAGGGCTGGACCTTCACGATCTTCGAAGAAGTGTTCAACCAGGGGTATCCGCACGAGCTGCAGCACTTCATCCAGTGCGTCCGCGAGGACAAGACGCCGCTGGTGACGGGCGAGGACGGCCGGGCCGTGCTCGAGATGATCTATGCGGCGTACGCATCGGCGAAGTCTGGCGCGAAGGTTGCGCTGCCGTTCCATCCGAAGGTCACAAAGCCGATCGACCTCTGGAAGGGATAGCCGCCGGCGCGAGCCCCCGCGTCTCGCTGCGCACGTGGACGGTGCTGGCGCCGAGCCGCTCGGCCAGCACGGCCTCCCACGGCCACACGGCGCGTGGCCGGCAGCAATACAGATTGAACGCGGCGAACCCCGACTCGGGGAACGTGTGGCAGGAAAGGTGTGACTCGCTGAGCAGCACCACGCCGGTGATCCCGCCTTCGCCGGCGAACTCGTGCCACACGGGCGCGGCCACGGGACGCAACCGCAGATCGTCGATGACCAGCGCGAAGAGCGACTCCAGCGCCGCGCGCGAGCGCAGCACGTCGGGACGGCAGCCGTGCGCGTCGACGATCCACTCAGTCCCTGGCGAGACCATGCGCGAGATGTTACCGCAAGCCCGCGGGCAGCATCAGATGCCGAACGCCCCGCGGATCTCCGCCACCTGCACGTCCACCGGCGCCGCGATGTCCACCACGAGCGCGTCGGCCGGCCGCTCGAGCGTCTCGAGCTGGCTGTCGAGCAGCGCGGGGTTCATGAAATGGCCCGGTCGATTCGCCAGGCGCGCTCGCAGCAGCGCGCGATCGCCGTCGAGCAGGACGAACCGGACACCGGAGAGACGATCCGAAAGCGCCTCGCGATACGATTCCTTCAGCGCCGAGCAGGCGAGCACCGTGCCACGGCCCTCGGCAAGCGAGCGGGCCAGCGAATCGTGCAGCACGGCGAGCCACGGCCAGCGGTCCTCGTCGGTCAGCGGGATGCCGGCATGCATCTTCGCTTTGTTCGCCGGCGGGTGGAAGTCGTCCGCGTCGAGAAACTCCCAGCCCAGGTCCGCAGCCAGCCGCTCGCCGACCGTCGTCTTGCCGGTGCCCGTCACCCCCATGATCACGATGACCATCAGGCTACAGGCTACAGGCTTCAGACTCCAGACTCCAGACTTGGAGTCACCTGACGCCTGAAGCCTGTAGTCTGTAGTCTGATGTCCTCTTCGTTTCGCGGCTGGACGCGGCCCGGTCCCGTGCCGCCCGGCGCCGCCGGGCCTATCGACGTCCCCGAAGGCCAGACGCTCGACTACATCTCAGGCCACTTCCGCATCTTCCAGCTCCGCGGCGGTCATCGCTTCTCCACAGACGATGTGCTGACGGCGTGGTATGGGACGACGTGGTGCCCGTCGGCACGGACGATCCTGGATCTGGGCAGCGGCATCGGCAGCCTCGCGCTGATCGCGGCATGGCGCCTGCCGGGCACGCGGCTCGTCACCATTGAAGCGCAGGAGCCGTCGGTCGCACTCGCCCGGCGTTCCGCGCGGTTCAATGGCGTGGACGATCGGATGGACATCAGGCTGGGTGATTTTCGGGCCCCGGGCGTCATCGCGGACGGCGAGCGATTCGACCTGGTGCTCGGCAGCCCGCCGTACTTTCCGGAACACGCTGGCGTATATGGCGATCACCCTCAGAAGGTGGCGTGCCGCTTCGAGCTGCGCGGTGACATCCGCGACTACTGCCTGACGGCGTCGCGGCACGTCGCGCCCGGCGGATTCTTCGCGTGCGTTTTCCCCTTGCCCGACGGTCAGCGGCAGCGGATCGACGAGGCTGGGCGCGCCGCGGGCCTCACGCTGGTCAGGGAGCGGCCCGTGGTCTTTCGGGAGGGTGCGGATCCGCTGGTCGGGCTGTTCGGTTTCATGCGCGCAGGCGACCTTCCCGAGGGCGCCTTCGACCGGCCCTGGGCGGAGCCGCCGCTGGTCATCCGGACGGTCGAGGGGCGCGTACATCCCGAATATTCGGCCATAAAACTCGGTTTTGGGTTCCCGCCCTAGGCGCGCTGCTGCTTCCGGACGATAATCGGGGGCAATCCCCGGCCAGCGCCGGAACCGCATGGCACCCCGATCCCAGACTGCCGAGCTTCAGGAAACCGCGCCCGCCGCGCCGCCTCCGCCCGATCTGTCGGACGCGTCGCTGTACCTCAACCGCGAATTGAGCTGGCTGGCGTTCAACCAGCGCGTGCTCGATCAGGCCAACGACCCGGCGCATCCGCTGCTCGAGCGCGTCAAGTTCCTCAGCATCACCGGCAGTAACCTGGACGAGTTCTTCATGGTCCGGGTCGCCACGCTGCTCAAGAAGTACCGCGCCGGCATCGACGACCTCTCGCCCGACGGCCTGCACACGGCGCCGCTGCTCGCCGCGATCCGCCAGCGCGCATCGCAGATGCTCGACGACATGGCCACCTGCTGGCAGGAGCTGCTGCGCACACAGCTCGAAAGCGAGGGCGTCCGATTCCTCGAGCCGGCCGATCACACTCCCGAGGTGCGCGCGTACCTGGCAAGCTATTTCAAGTCGCACGTCTGGCCGGTGCTGACGCCGCTGGCCTTCGACCCCGGCCACCCGTTCCCGCACATCTCGAACCTCAGTCACAACTTCGCCGTCGTCGTGCGCCACAGCGGCCGGACGAAGTTCGCCCGCGTGAAGGTGCCTGATCAGCTGCCGCGGTTCATTCCGCTGCCGGAGCGGCTGTGCGGATCGTGTCAGGCCTTCGTCTTCATCGAGGACGTCATCAAGGCCAACATCCAGGAGCTGTTCCCCGGCACGCAGGTCCGCAGCGCCCATTTGTTCCGCATCGTGCGCGACACCGACATCGTGATCCAGGAAGACGAGGCCGACGACCTGCTCGAGACCGTCGACCGCAGCCTCCGCAAGCTCCGCTACGGCGCGCTCTCGCTGCTGCAGGTGGAGGCCAGCATGCCGCGGCGCGTGCTGGACATCCTCGCCGAGAACTTCGAGGTCGACGAGGACGTGATCCTGCGGACCTCGGATCGACTGGGCTTCGCAGACTGGATGGAACTGCTTGCCATTCACCGCCCGGCCCTGAAGGATCCGCCGTTTGTCGCGCGACACCTGTGGCCCGGGCAGGATGCAGAAGCGATCTTCGACGAGATCCGCTACCAGGACTGGATCGTCCATCATCCGTTCGAGTCGTTCGGCTCGGTGGAGGAGTTCCTGCGCTCCGCGGTGAAGGATCCACACGTCGTCGCCATCAAGATGACGCTGTACCGGATCGGCCAGAACTCGCCCCTGATCGATCTGCTGATCGAAGCGGCCGAGGCCGGCAAACAGGTGGCGGTGCTCGTGGAATTGAAGGCCCGCTTCGACGAGCGCAACAACATCATCTGGGCAAACCGGCTGGAAGAGGCCGGCATCCACGTTGTCTACGGGCTGGTGAACCTGAAGACGCATTGCAAGCTGTGCCTCGTGGTGCGCCAGGAAGCCGACGGCATCCGCCGCTATGCCCACATCGGCACGGGCAACTACAACCCGGAGACGTCCAAGATCTACACGGACATCGGCTTGTTCACCGCCTCGCCTGCCGTCCTCGACGATGTGTCGGAGGTGTTCAACTACCTGACCGGCTATTCGAACCGGAAGGCCTACAAGGAATTGCTCGTGGCGCCCGTCAGCCTGCGGACTGGAATCCGCGCGCTGATCGACCGCGAGATCGAGCACGCGAAAGCCGGGCGGCCGGCGCGGCTGATTTTCAAGAACAACGCGATCACGGACCTGGTGAAGATCCGCGCGCTGTATGCCGCGTCGCAGGCCGGCGTGCCGATCGATCTCATCGTCCGCGGCGTCTGCTGCCTGCGGCCGGGCGTTCCCGGCGTCAGCACCACGATCACCGTGCGCTCGATCGTCAGTCGGTTCCTGGAGCACTCGCGCATCTACTACTTCGAAAACGGCGGGTCGCCCGAGGTCTACATCGGCAGCGCCGACCTGATGGAGCGCAACCTGGATCGCCGCGTGGAAGTGCTCTGCCCGGTCACCGATCCCGACATCCGGCACCACCTGCGGCATGTCGTCCTGGATGCGCTGCTGCGCGACACGGACCGCGCATCGCGCCTGCTGCCCGACGGCGAGTATGTCCGTTGCCGGCCAGAGCCCGGGGAAGCGCCGCTCAACTCCCAGCAATTCCTGCTCGACCACTACGCGCAGGACGAACTCTAGTTACTTCGCCACACTGTGGCGATCCTGCTACCTCGCGCTTCGCGCGCGATCGCGCATTCATTGGATTCTGCGCTTCTCACGGCCGGCGTCGCCTGGCACGGCGATTGTCAGGGAACTGTGGCGGCGGGGCCTCAGCCCCGCATCGTGGAGGGCACAATTCATGAGACACGTCATTCGGACGCTGACGAGGGGGGCGGGACTTATGGTGCTGGCAGCAAGCATGCTGGCCATGGCCACGCCGCCGCTCGCTGCGGCGCAGGCCGCGCCGGCCAAGCCGGCCAAACCTGCCAAGACCGCACCCGCGGCCGCTCCGGCGGCCGGGCAACTGCTGGATCTCAACACGGCGACCCGCGATCAGCTCATGGCGCTCAACGGGATCGGCGACGCGTACGCGGACAAGATCATCGCCGGGCGTCCCTACAAGGCCAAGGACGAGCTGGTGCAGAAGCACATCGTCCCGCAGGCGACCTACAACAAAATCAAGAATCTGGTAATCGCCCACCAGGTCAAGTAAGTCGTTCGTCGCGCCGGGCCGCGGGCGCGTCTCCGGCGCCCGCGGCGTTCTTCCGGCGTACAATGCCTGGTCCTTCACGCGGAGATGGAACCCAGGCATGACACTGGCGACGGGACAGGTCCTCGAGCTTCAACCCGAACTGGTCCAGCTGAAACAGGAACTCCTCGACGCGCGCGAGCGCGCGCGGAAGGTGGCCGAAGGGCTCAGGCCCGACCACTGGGGCGCGCCGCCGCCTGCCGGCGGCTGGTCGATCGCCGAGTGCCTGATGCACCTCAACACAACGAGCGAGCGCTACATCCCGATCATCGACGAGGCGACGCGCGCGCTCAGGTCCCGTGGTCTGAACCCGAGCGGCGCGCTGCGACGCGATCTGGTGGGCTGGCTGCTGTGCACAATGGTCGAGCCCCCCGTCCGCGTCCGCGTGAAGACACCGGCGGCCTTCGTCCCGCCGCGCGTCGACCCGATGCCCGAGGTGCTCGAACGCTTCGACTACCTGCAGGGCGAGTTGCTGCAGCGGCTGGATCGGGGCAACGGCCTGGCGCTCGATCGCCAGAAGGTCACCTCACCGTTCAATGCCCGCGTGAGGTACAACCTCTACTCGAACTTCCGCATCATCACCGCGCATCAGCGGCGCCACCTGTGGCAAGCCGAGCGCGTGCGCGCGGCCCTCAGCCACTGAGCCGCCATGGGGCCGCGGAGGAACCACGCCCCGGAGACACGGAGAACACGGAGAATTCATTTACGGGCGTGCGCGGCGCTCAGCCACTGAGCCGCCGCAGGGCCGCGGAGGAATTGCGCCGCGGAGACACGGGGAAATACGCCACGGAGACGCGGAGATATTCACCACTGAGACGCGGAGAGCAGGGAGAAGTTCTCAGGTCTGTCTACGTGTCGGGCTACCGGTCGAGCTCACCCCGCCCGCGTGGAATTGCGCCGCGGAGGCACGGAGCACACTGAGAAGCTTTTCGGTCCGTCTGCGTGTCGCGCTACCGGTCGAGTTCACGTCCGCGTGACACGTTCGACAAATCCCAGAATGCCTCCGTGTTCTCCGCGTTCTCCGCGGCGAAATATCTCCGTGGCTAACCGCGCAGCACCTCGCACATCAGTCCCAGCAGGTTGTTCTCAGGATCGCGCAGGAAGGCCATCCACAAGTCGTAGTTGGGCATCTTCGCAATGAGGTGCGCGTCGCTCTCGAACACCACCCCGCGCGCCTTCAGCACAGCGACCGATTCCTGGATGTTGGTGACCTTGTAGTAGATCACCGAGGCGGGATGATCGAACTCGGGCTTCTCCGCGGTGGTCAGCATCAGCCTGATGGCGCCGCAGTCGAAGAACGCGAGGCTTGGCGGCGCCTCGAACAGGAAGGGCAGTCCCAGCGTGTTTCGATAGAAGTCGATGGCTTTCGGCAGATTCTTCACGGTCACCGCGATCTGGCCGATTTCTCTCAGTCCCGGCGTCGCAGGCGCATGCACGGTCATTGTGGTGGTCTCCGATGTCGACTGTGGCGCCCATCATAGCGGGACCGCACGTGCTCGGGCAGGTTGTTTTTCCTGTGTCATGATGACGCCATGACGTCAGGGGCTCGCGCCGAGGCGGGCTTTTCCGCCTATCTCGAGGCGCGGCGTACCGAGCTCGAGGACGCGATCGCGCAGGCCCTGCCGCGCCCGCCCGCGTGCCCGCCCCTTGTGGCCGAAGCCATCCGCTACAGCCTCGAGGCCGGAGGCAAGCGCCTGCGCCCCGTGCTGACACTCGCCGCTGCCGAGGCCATCGCGGCTCGGGCCGAGGATCCCCCGCGCCGGGCATCGCTCGCCGAGGCGCGGCGCCTGGCGATGCCCGCGGCGTGCGCGCTCGAGTTCATTCACACCTACTCGCTGATCCACGACGACCTGCCGGCGATGGACGACGACACGCTGCGCCGGGGCCGGCCGACGCTGCATGTCGTCTACGGCGAGGGGATGGCGATTCTTGCGGGCGATGGCCTCCTGACGGAAGCGTTTGCCTTGCTCGCGCGGCAGAGAATGGATGACGCCGGGGCAGGGCGGCGGCTGCGTGTGCTCGCCCGCATCGCCGAGGCCGCGGGCGTGGTCGGCATGGTCGGCGGGCAGGCGATCGATCTGGAGTCCGAAGGTACCGCGAGGATTCCCGGGCGCACGCCGCCCGCGCTCGACGGTGCGGCGCTCCAGGACATGCACGCGCGCAAAACGGGCGCCCTGATCCGCGCTGCTGCCGTGTCGGGCGCGATCATGGCCGGTGGCGACGACCGCCAGGTGGAGGCGGTCGATCGGTACGCCACCGACCTCGGGCTCGTGTTCCAGATCGTCGACGACATCCTCGACGTCGAAGGCGCGTCGCACGAGCTCGGCAAGACGGCAGGGAAGGACGCGGCCGCCAACAAGCCGACCTACCCGTCGCTGTTCGGCATCGACCGCTCCCGCGCGCTCGCTGCAGATGGCATCGCCCGCGCCGAGCGCTCGCTCACCGACGCCGGCCTCGCGTACGGCCCGTTGCTCCAGATCGCGCAATGGGTCGTGGGGCGGTCGCACTGACACGAGGCTCGGCTACGGACTGCGGGCTACGGATAGCAGTCGCAGACATTCGAGAAGGGCGCGGCCGTTGTGGTAACCCGCCTTCCACCGATGCGCCTTGTCGCCGCCCGTCGAACCATCGGGGGCCACCGCTTCGAACCACTCGCCTGACGCCCAGTCGGTCTGCTTGTCGTTGACGAACTGCCACGTCTGCCGGAACACGTCGGCGTACTGCGCATCGCCGGTCAGCTTGTACATCGTGAGCGCGCTGACGAGCGACTCCGCCTGCACCCACCAGGTCTTGCCGCGGCGGTCGGCATCGAGGCCTAGCGGGCCACTGTCGTAGAACCCGCCGGCCTGGCGATCGTAGCCGTGCGCCAGCGCGTTGGCGAAGAGTGTGCGGAACAGATCTTCCTGCGGCGCAATCGGCAGCCCGAGCGCGTCGTGTGCGTCCACGAGCAGCCAGATGTTCTCGAGATCGTGTCCATAGGACGCGCGTGCGACATCTGCCGTCAGACGCGGCGTCCAGTCGCGCGCGTATTGATCCGTGCACGCGCCCTGTGCCTTGCGAACGACGGTGTTGCTCTGGATGGTGATGAGCTCGGCGAGTCGCGTGGCGGCCAGCGGCAGCCGGCTCGCGCGGTAGAACGCCGTCAGCGCCTCCATCATGTGGAGGTGCGTGTTCATCGTCTTCACGCCGTGCGGGACGCCGAGGTACGGCATCACGTCCGCCGGCTCGGCGCTCCAGTCGCGGCTGAAGAATTCGACGTAACCGCCGTAGGTCGCATCGTGCGCTTTCGCTTCCAGCAGAGCGAACAGCCGAGTCGCATCGGCGAGCGCCGCCTTGTCATCGGTGGCTCGCGCGTACTCCGAGAGCGCATAGAGACCGAACGACTGCCCGTACAGATGCTTGTGCGGCGCGACGATCTTGGTGCCGGTGCGATCGACTTCCCAGTAGAAGCCGCCATGCTCGGCGTCCCACATGTGGTCCATCAGGAAGCGATAGCCCTGCCTGGCGTTTTCACGCATCTCGGCACCGCCACGCCCTTCGCGGAACAGGCGCGAGGAGAGCCACAGCATCCGCGCCTGCGTGACGATCATCTTGGGCGCCTCGCCCTTGAAGCGGCCCGCCGCGTCGAAGTCGACAATGTAGCCGCCGTGCTCGCGATCGATGGACCTGGGATACCAGAAGCCGAGGATGGCGGTCGTCAGGTTCTTCTCGATGGCGGGTGCGAGCGCTCGAAGATCCGCCGGCGTGTCGGCCCGCGCCACGGTGCGCTGGGCAAACAGGCACGCCGCCGTGACGAGGACGTAAACGATGCGACGCATGAGCCGGATGCTACCGCAATCCCGGGCCGCACAGGCGTTGTGGTAACGTGTCTGTCATGCAGTGGCTGAGGACACGGGCCGCGGGGGTGGCAGCCGCATGGCTGGCCGTCCATCTGTGCCTGCTCGTGTCCGCGCCGACCTCGCTGTGCGCGGCGGCCCCCGGGCCCTCCGCGAAAGCGTCGTGTGAGTGTCCCCACGAAGCCGGCACGGTGTGTCCGATGCATCAGGGGAAAGCCGCGGCCAGGCCCAAGGCTCCGTCGCGCCTGTGCTCCTGCCGGAGCGCCGCCGATCCGCTGCTCGCGACGGTGGCTTCGTTGCTCGGTCCGCTCGCGGTGCTCACGCATTCGACGCCTCGGCTCGCGCCGCCGGTCGCGATGGCGTGGACGTCGCAGGCCGTGGCCGCGTCGCTCGACACTCCAGCCGTTCCCGACTCTCCCCCCCCGCGCCTCTAGCGCTCTCGCTCGCTCACGAGAGATCTGCCCGTCCCCCCGGTTGGGGCGGTCTCCATCGGCCGGTGTCGGTCGCCTCGCGGCGCCGCGCCGGCATGCGTCGTTTTCGTGAGTCGGATCGTGGGGTCGGTGATGAGGTATTCGAAGTGGGGCCGCCTGGCCGCGCCGTTGTGTGCGGCACTGCTGGGGGCGACGGTTGTCCAGGCGCAGGAAACCATCAACCATGCCAGCGTGAGCGGGCGTGTGATCGACTCGCAGGGCGGCGTCATCGCCGGTGCACAGGTCACCGCCCGGCAGACCGAGACGAACGTGAAGACGGAGTCCGTGACCGATGTGGACGGCCGATTCCGTCTGCCGTATCTCAGGGTCGGCCCGTACGAGATCAGGGTGCATCGCGACGGGTTCACGGATGATCAGCGCTCGCTCGCGTTGTCGCTGGCCTCGGCGTTCGACCTGTCGATCACGCTCGCGGTGGCCGGGGTCGATACCAGAGTCACCGTCACTGGCGAGGCGCCCGCGCTCGAGACGGCCCGCAGCCAGATCGCCGGCACGCTGCCGCGAGCGGAGGTGCAGGGCCTTCCGCTGAACGGCCGCAACTTCCTCGATCTCGCGTTGCTGATTCCCGGCGTCTCGCCNACCAACACAGGCAGCACCCAGTTGTTCCCGGAGACGTCGGCCGTCCCCGGCCAGGGCATCTCGGTGGCCAGTCAGCGCAACCTCTCGAACAGCTTCATCGTCGACGGCCTTTCGGCCAATGACGACGCCGCTGGCCTCAGCGGAATCCCGTACGGCATAGACGCGGTGGAGCAGTTCCAGGTCGTGACTTCGGGCGGGCAGGCCGAGCTCGGGCGAGCGCTCGGAGGCTACGTCAGCGTCGTCACGCGCAGCGGAACCAACCGGATGCACGGGACGCTGTACGACTTCATCCGCGACGATCGGTTCAACGCCGCCAACGCGCTGTCGGGCACGACGCTGCCGATGGACCAGCAGCAGTACGGCGGCAGCCTCGGCGGGCCGTTGGTGCGCGACCGGACGTTCTACTTCGTGAACGCCGAGCAGCGCGTGCTCGATCAGACGGGACTGGTCACCATCCTTCCGCAGAACGCGGCCGTTATCAACGCGAAGCTGAGCGCCGTGGGGTATCAGGGCGGTGAGGTAACGACCGGCGTCTACCCGAACCCGCTGCACAGCACCACCGCCCTAGCGAAGCTCGATCAGCAGGTGAGCGGATCCGATCAGTTCACCGCGCGCTACGGACTGTACCGCGTCACGTCCGACAACTCGCGCGGCGCCGGCGCCCTCAATGCGCCCTCTGCGTCCGCCGGCCTCGACAACGTGGATCATGCTTTCGCGATCGGCAACACCTGGACGATCTCGAACCGGACCGTGAACGAAACGCGGGCGCAGTTCACCTACGGCGACCTGAAGGCGCCGCCGACGGATCCGATCGGCCCTGCCGTGAGCATCGCGGGCGTGGCGTCGTTCGGCACGCTGTCGGGCAGCCCGACGCGCCGGCGCAACCGGATGCTGCAGATCGTGGACAACCTGTCGCACCAGGCCGGCGCCCACGCGCTGCGCACCGGCGCGGACTTCATCTTCAACGATGACACGATCACGTACCCGCGCGCGGTGCGCGGCAGCTACACGTTCCCGTCGCTCCCGGCGTTTCTGGCCGGCGACTACAGCGGCTTCACGCAGACGTTCGGCGACCCCGTGGTCTCGCAGACCAATCCCAACGTGGGGATGTACGTACAGGACGAGTGGAGCGCCGCCGCAGGACTGACGCTCAACTTTGGGCTTCGCTATGACATGCAGTTCCTCCATGCGGTCAACACCGACACGAGCAACCTGTCGCCGCGCACCGGCTTCGCCTGGTCACCGTCGTCGCATCGTGACTGGCTGATTCGTGGAAGCGCCGGGCTCTTCTTCGACCGCCTGCCGCTGCGGGCAGTCGCCAACGCGATCCTGTCCGCCGGCAACACGACCGATGTGCGCAACCTTCGTCAGCCCAGCGTGTCGAACATCGTTCCGACGCAGGCCGGTGCCCCGGTGTTCCCCGGCATCCTCCCGGCGCGCGCGCTGGCCACGACGCTGGTCGACTTCACGACGATGGACCGGAATCTGCAGAACGCGTACTCGAAGCAGGCGAGCGTTGAGGCGGAACGGTCGCTCGGGCATGGCCGAACCGTGAGCGTCGGCTATCTCTATCTGAGGGGCAGCAAGCTGCTGATGTCGGTCAACCAGAATGTGCCGACTTGTGCCGCCGCCGGCACCAACAACGGCTGCCGGCCGAACCCGGCCTACCGGAACAACAACCAGTACTCCTCGGTGGGCGAGTCCAACTACCACGGGGTGCACGTGTCGTTCGTGCAGCGATCCTCGGAGTGGGCGAGCCTGCGCGTCAGCTATACGCTGTCGAAGTCGATGAACGATCTCGGCGAGGCGTTCTTCAGCTCGCCGATCGATCCCACGGACATCTCACGCGATTGGGGGCGGTCAGACGACGACCAGCGGCACCGCGTCGTGGTCGACGGCATCCTGAACACGTCGATGGCGCCGGCGACAACGACCTGGGAGCACTTGAGCCATGGGTTCCAATTGAGCGGCATGCTGCAGTACTACTCGTCGCTGCCGTTCAACATCGTGTCGGGTGTTGCGAACATGCAGGGGACGACGAGCAGGCCGCTGGCCGATGGAGCCACGGCGCCGCCGAACTTCGACGTGCTGGGCGTATCGTTCATTCCGCGGAACGCGGGCGCGGGCAGTGACTTCCTCACTCTGAACCTTCGCCTGAGCCGCACGTTCCGCATCGGCAACGCGGTGAAACTGGACGGGCTCGTAGAAGCCTTCAACATCGGCAATCGCGTCAACAACCTGACCAGGAACAGCACCTGGGGCCCTGCCGCGTATCCGTCGAGCCCCGTGCCGGCGTTCAACCGGATCACGGCGGTTGGGGACCCGCGCTCGCTTCAGTTCGGCGCGCGTGTGACGTTCTGAACACGAGGCGAGATCACCGCCGGCGGATCGCCTCGGAGAAGAAGCCGGCGGCGTTGGCCACCTGCGCAAGGGCGAGGAGTGCCCCAACCGGCAGGCCCGCAACGCCGTGCGTCCTGACGGGCCACGTGAGCAGACTCCCGTAGAACCCGAGCGGCTCCACTCTGACACGGCTGGACTGGCCGTTGGCACGATGCTGCCAGTAGTGCCATGCGCCCGTGCCGTAGGAGAAGTGCTGGCGCCAGAAGGCGGGGAGCGTGAGGTTGTGCGAGTGCCGGACCAGCGCAGCCGGCGCGGTGATGAGCCGCCGGCCCCGGCGCCGCCAGCGATCGCAGAGCTCGCGATCCTCGGCGGCGGCGCGCTGATATTGTGCGTCGAAGCCGCCGGCCTCCATCAACGCAGCGCGCGGGAACGCGAGGTTGTTGCTGGTGAAGAAGCGCGCGTCCTCGGGGTTCGCGTTGTAGTACTCGCAGAGGAACGAGACCAGCGCCTGGCTGGCCTCGGAAAACGGGTTGCCTGCCAGGTCGTTGGCGACAGGACCTCCGGCGCCGGCGCCCGGATGCCGCTGCAACGTGCCGACCAGCTCGCGCAGCCAGTCTGGCGGTGCCTCGCAGTCGTCGTCGATGAACGCCACGTACTCGCCGCGCGCATGCTCCAGCCCATGGTTGCGCGCCGCGGCGGGCCCTCCCTGCGTCTGGCGACTCAACGTGACTGACACGCCGGAGCCGAACTCCGGCAGCGTGACCGGCTGTGGACTGCCGTCATCGATGACAACGATCTCGAAGGCGTCGGTCGGGTAGTCCTGCCGCATGAGCGACTCGAGGCATCGCTTCAGCGCGCCCGGCCGGCCGCGGGTCGGCACGACGACGGAGACGACGGGCCGCCCGCTCATCCGGTGTCCCCAACCGCCGTGCCTGTGTCGCGCGCATCGAACACGCCGAGCGCGGCGCGAAGCTCAGGGCCACCCAACTCGCCCGACACAGCCAGCACCACGATCGCCGCCAGACCGCCCGCCGCGAGCGCTCCGAAGAGCGGCAACAGCGACAGCGAGGCATAGCAGGCGAGCGCCGCAGCGAGGGTGGCCGCCCCGGCCCGCACGAACGACGCGATCGGGATGGGCACGCCAGCGAGGCGGTGAGCGAGCCAGAGTCCGCTCACCGCGCCTAGACAACCGGTTGCCGACGTCGCGGCCGCGGCGCCCATCGCGCCGAAAATCGGAATCGCGAACACCCCGAAGACCGTGGCGAGCACGACCATCCCGACGCCGGTCCGCACGAACGCGTTCGGATGGCCGGCGGCGGTCAGCGTCATGATTACAACCGCCATGAGCACCTGAGCGACGCCGCCCAGCAGCAGCGGACCCAGCAGCGATCCGGCACCCGAAAACGCCGACCCGAACAGCCACGACGCCAGCGGTGTGCCCGCGCCGGCGGCCAGGCCGGC
>Ga0065715_10088988_pt1 | contig 17995 bp, 26 predicted proteins | sample MisBulReplicate1_FD_59102 | JGI IMG/M metagenome (GOLD analysis project Ga0065715, IMG submission 59102) | Miscanthus rhizosphere microbial communities from Kellogg Biological Station, MSU, sample Bulk Soil Replicate 1 : eDNA_1 v2 (version 2) | ecosystem: Host-associated > Plants > Roots >...
ACCTCGTCCATGGGGTCGAGCGGGATGGTGGTCTTGACCGAGCTGTTCTGGTCGTAGGCGACAGCCGGGAGCTGGAACGCTCGCTGCTGCTGCGTGAGCGTGTCGAGGAACATGGCCAAGTCCTCGCCATGGAAGTGGAACGGCTCAGGCATCTCCCTCATCGTGAAGCGCTCAACGTCGATGAGCATGACGCATGCCGGGAAGCTCTGCTTGTGCAGCATGGCTCCGATCCTCGGGTCGGCCACTGGGCCAGCGAAGAGAGCGTTCCGAGCTGCCCCATATGCGGCATCCTCTCGGAGGTCAAAGACAGCGTCAGCCATCCTGCAGGCGACAGCCAGCGACTTGACGTTGAGCAGGGGCTTGGCCACACCAGACAGCGAGGAGGAGAAGCGCTGAGCGTAGTCGGCCTGCCCCGGACGCACGAGCCGCTGGAGGAGTGTGATGCGCTCAATGTCGTCGTCGACAATCGTGATGCGCTGGAAGCCTCGCTCCTCTGCGTCGATGAGGCACCGCATTCGGGCAGGGCCGATCCCTGGAGTCGCCTCAGGGACGACAGAAGCCCAAGGGTAGCTCATCTGGTAGGCCTCGACCTCCTCGGGCCTCACAACGATCGTGGTCTTGCGCTGGACGCTGCTCGGTGCCTCGTTCAGTAGCTCCAGGAACGGTGCTGTGCCTGCTCGTGTGTAGCTTGGCACGTAGATGGGGTACAGCCAGGAGGCCTTCGCCCTCTTCAGCAGCGATATGTGTTCGTTATCCATGGCTTACCCATCCGTCCCATTCGAAGTCGTGCTCGTAGCCTGCCACTCGGGAGTACGTGCCCTCCCGGTACGGTATGCTCTCGATCTGCCGTATGTCCTCCTCCTCGTAGAAGGAGACAGCGTCGAGAGGCGTCCTGATGTGGAAGTGAGTGTGCCCATCTGGCACGCTTGTGATCCGTCCATGCCAAGGGCCTCCATGGAGTCGTACTGACTGAGCCACGTCGGCCCTCTCTGCTAGGATCGCCCCTCCTGCCTCGGCTCGGTGTTCACGAGGCAGGAGGGAGCTTGGTTACTTGTAGAAGACCTGAGTCAGTGCGTACTCGATGGACTCCTTGGTCATGCCGTCTGCTCGCATGCGCTTCAGCTCCTCAGCGATGTCGCCGAGGGTACGGTACACCTCGTCGTACTCGGACTTGCGCACCGGAGGCTTGACCGCTGCCTTGACCCCTCGCACCAGGCCCACCAGGACCGCGAAGATGAGGATAACGGCTCCTGCCACCACCAGCAGCAGGAAGACCCAGGCGAACACTCCTACGGTGAACTCCACCGAGGCCTTGACCACGTCCCAGACGCTCATCAGAAGTCCTCAGCGAAGAGCGTCTCGAGAGGCTCGGACTGGCTGAGCCGCTGCTCCTGCTCCTGCCAGACCCTCCGGTCCAGCCGGTCGTCGATGTCCTGAGCGGTGTCGGCGAGGAGCTGGAAGTGCCGAGGGTAGACGTGGAGGTTGGCGACCTGGAACGTGATGTCTCCTCGCTGAAGCTCGGGGTAGGCCATCTCCAAGTTGCCGAGGAGGTAGTCCATGAGAGCGTTCCACATGGACCAGTCAGCACGGTACCCGAACACGGCATCCATGCTCCTCATCTGGGCAATGATGTGCAGTCGGTTGTCGTCGTCGATCATGAAGTTGAGAGCGTTCGTGCAGATGAAGTCGTTGCGACCGTTGAAGCGGCTCAGCTCGTGAATGTCACGGTCGCTGATGATGGCGACTGCGTGCCGAGTGCCAAGGCCCTCGTGCATGAACGTGCTCACCACTCGGTCGAACAGGCTGCTGGTGACTCGCCGAGGCGACCACTGAGGCGTGAAGAGAATGTGACCGTAGGCCGAGTTGACCCGACCGTCGTCTCCGGCACAGGCCTTGAACAGGGCAGGCACCGGCTCCTCCATGTCGGCCAGAGCGTCCGAGCCGCTGAAGAACCAGTCCAGCTCCCTGCGGACCCAGTCCTCGTTGATGTGGCCGATCATGCTCGGCTTGTCGGCGACCCAGTCGACCGAGTAGAGCACTCGGTTGCCGGTGCGCGGATCGATCGGTGCCGAGGCCAGGGCCTGTACGACGTCATCGATCGAGTTCTTGTGCAACGTCATGTTGCTTCCTCCTTGTGGACTAGGCTGGTATGGGGTACCAGCAACCCCTAGTATAGCGCACTGAACTTTTCCCCACAAGGGGCTGGCCTCGCTACTAGCGCTAGAGCAGCGAGGCCAGGGTCTTACGGACAGCTCGGGTCTGCTGACATCTCCTGGAGGAGAGCAGCGCTGGCCTTGAGCTGTTCGATCTGCTTGTTGGCGTGAGCCAGCTTCTTCTCGAGAATGGCGTTGTCGATCCGGGCCTTGCGGAGTTGAGCGCGAAGCTCGTGGTCGCTCGGTGCCTGCAACGGCTGTACGAAGGTGTCCATCATGCCCTCCTCGGGCTGTAGGGAGGGAGGGCCGAAGCCCTCCCTCGGGGACTAGCTGGTGAACTCGTCGAGGAAGGCCTCACGAGCACCGACACGCTCGGCCTCGCTGAGGTCGCGCCACTGGACGCTCGGGTCGAGCTGGTTGAACCAAGCCTTGGTGGCCGACCAGATGCGCTTGTCGGCGACGTTCGGGTCGTACTCGTGGCCCATAGCGGTGAAGGTCCAGAAGTCGCGGTCGACGGTAGTGTGGCCATCCTCGGTGATGTACTCGGAGTGGACCAAGAGGAGGTCAGCGACCTCAGCGGGCGACCAGCCGTTGGATGCCAGGAAGGCAGAGACCTGGCTGGCGGAGGGGTTCTCGTGTGTGCTCATAGTTAGATTTTACCTCACTTCTAGGTTTGGCTCAAGCCCTGAGGGAGGCCCGAAGGCCTCCCTCGACTAGCTCAGCGGCCGATGGACTTGGTGTGGCCCAGGCCCTTCTCGCCTGTGTTGGCCTGCTTGCCTGCCTCGTATCCCTGGCCAGCAGCGTAGCCACCAGCCGTCGCCGAACGAGCGCGACCGCGACGCAGACCGGTCTTGGCGTCCATGTAGGAGTCGACCCGGTCCTTGCGAGCCACCAGGACCAGCTCGGTACCGGTCGAGGTCTCCTCCTTGACGATGGTGTTCCGGTTCTGGACCATGCGGACACCAACACCCGAGCCGAAGCCGTGGACGAAGCTCCTGCGTGCCTTCTCCTGGTTGTAGGAGGAGTCCCAGGAGTACTGGTCCGAGTTGTCCTTCCACCATGCCCGGACCGCGACAGCAGCCTGGAGCTGGAGCGAGTTGATGAGGAGCTTGGCCTGCTCGACGTCGCTCTCGAAGCCGACGAGGTAGAAGGAGAAGACCTTGCCCTTGCCTCCGGTGTACTGCATCGCCCGGAGGGTACCGAGGCCTCGCACGACGTTCGAGCAGAGGTGGAGCATCTCGCCACGGTACGTGCCGGTGAAGTCGATACGCTCCTCGACGATCTTCTCGGAGGCCTTGCCCTGCTTGGCCCGACGCTCGTCGATGACCGACTGGTCGATGAGGTACTTCTGCATGAGCTTCTCAGCGGCTTCGCGGAGGGCCTCTGCCTCGTGTGCGGTCGTGCTCTCGGCCTTGTTGAGGAGGAGGGCGATGCGCTCCTGGATCTTGTCTGACACGGTGGACTCCTGTCGGGGTTGAAGTGAGCTGAGCTGCTCACAAGATTGATTGTTGCTTACTTCCGGGTTGAGCGCAAACCCTTCCTGGAAGTTTTCTTCGGAGAGGAGCCGTTCGTACTCGCTGCTAGGGTGAGCTGTCGGATGACCTCCTCGAAGTCGTCGGCATTCCAGGCCACAATCGCCGCGTCCAGTGCCGGGAGAGCTACTCGACAGATGGCAAGCTGAGTGTCGGTTGAGGCGTTCTTGCCCTCGTGCTTCTCCTGGTTCCGGAGCTGCCAGAACTCCTGCTGCTGGAGGTGCTTCAGAGTGTCGGTGATGGCAAGGTGGGACTCGTCGCTGATGAGGCCGATGTGGTGGCACTCCACGAGGAGCGCGATCGTTACCTCACAGGCCTTCCGCCGGTCGGTGTTCACGAGCGGTCTGCCGTGCCAACGTGCTCGACTGCCAGGCTCGGCATCTCCGAGTATGGTGTCGAGATCGTCCACTTGGAGGAGAGGAGCCGGAGGTTGGTCGCATGCTGGATGGCCATCTCGACTGCTGCCTCGCAGTCCACGCACTCGGTGTGCGTCTGGGTCGTCTTCCAGGAGTTGCTGAGTGTGGCCTGAGGCTCGGGAGGCGTCAGGGCTGCTGCCAGCTTGCCGATGTTTCGGGCCAGGTTGTCGATGGCCAAGACCAGTCCAGGGTCTACGCTGATGTACGTCATGATGCCTCCTCAGGCGATGGGGTTGTGGGCCTAGTGTGCCTCACGCAGCGAGGTAGCGCAAGCTCGACTCTGGCAGGCCCTTAAAGATAACCTATAATCACGCGTGCGCGCTACTATAGTATAATCACACTCTTACTACCCGACCGGCACCGAAGGTGCTAAGGGAGGGCAGGAGCTGAGGACATCGGTACGACTGCTCTTGAATGCCTGCTGCTCGGGAGTGACGCACGTCCCCATCGGGCCTTCGGCCCTGGGACGCACGCCATCGCAGTCCGGCTCGCAGTCTGGGTAGTACACGATCTCCGGATGGGGCTTGCGGAGGAGGCTGGGATGAGGCATGCTTGGGTTGTGGGCCTGCTGGCTCGGTAACCTTCGGGAGCCGAGTGGCTCCGGTAACCTCGACTGTAGGCCCTTAGGGGAGATCGACAGAGGAGCCGGGATGAGCAGCCAGCAGGCCCTCCACACATTCACATCACACAAGGAGTCCACCTCATGTCGAACGACAAGTCGGAGGCTACGTTCCACCCGGAACAGCCTCCTGTCCCAGTCCAGCTTCCCGCTCCGGTGCCTGCGACGCAGCATCACGCCAATCGGGAGCAGCAGGTCAAGCAGAGTCGAGACCGTGCTCAGTACGTCCGTCAGCAGAAGGGTCACTCGCTGACCTGGCATCTGATCCTCGGGGTCGTGGTGCTCTGGGTCAACGTGCTGTACATCAGCGTCTCGCCGAACCATTACTGGCACGCCTGATGTCCGCCGAACAGGACACTGCTCTCTTCGACGAGCCGTGGGATGACGGTCCGCTCCTCCCCGAGCAGGACGCTGCTGTCGGCCGGAAGCCCACCAGTCGCAAGCATGCCAAGAAGGTGAAGCGGCTCCAGGACATGAGCTTCTCGACCGAGACGCCTGCTCAGGTGATCATGAGGAGTGAGATGGCTCGGGGAGTGCATCAGCCTGAGCGTCTGGCCTCGCTGCTGGACTCCCTCGGTATCCCTGACGCTGAGGACGAGGTCAAGGCCCTGGCTCTGTCGGTCATCGAGCACACTCCGAACCAGCTCTCGCTCGGCTTCCGCGACTGGGCTGCTGTCCAGAAGCTCGTGGAGGCTGGCATCCTGGCTGGCTACGCTCGGGCAGAAGAAGACCTCGGTCCCAGCCTCGGCTGAGTGTGGCCTGAGGCCTGGCTTAGCTACGCTAGAGGGCCTGCAGACGCCAGGAGTCGCGCTTGCGCTCGGGGAGGGGTAGGCCCTATACTTGGCCTATGCCTCCCCAGCAGCGCGCTCACAGCCAGGACCAAGGGTCCAGCCGCGTCTGCCGTGCTCTGACGACAGCGGGTCAGCCGTGCCGTCGCTCAGCCGTTCCCGGCTTGACGGTGTGCAAGAGTCATGGCGGAGGCACTGCTGCCAGCGTTCGAGCGGGAAAGAGGGCCAGCGTCAGCCAGCAGGCCTCTCAGCTATGGGGCATTAGCTCGGACGCTGGCAGCCTCTCCATCGAGGAGGAGCTGACCAAGCTCGCTCGGAACAAGCTCACAGACATCATCGCCCTCCGGATCAAGATCAGCTCTGATCCTGTGCAGAGGCACATCGGTCGACTCGTGGACAATGAGGTCCTCACCGAGTACGACATCGAAGGCACCGTCCAGAGTAAGTCTGGCACTCAGCAGACCCAGACCAAGAGGGCCAGCACCTCCGTCTGGGTCCAGGAGCTTCACAAGGCCGAAGCTGAGCTGCTGGCCATCATGCGTCTCCTCCACGAAGTCACTGGTGGCTCGGAGGAGGTCGACACCCGACGTATCCGGATGCAGACGGCTCGTGAGGCAGCTCGACTGCTCAAGGCCTTCCCCGGTATCAGTGTCGACGAGGTAGCAGCGGAGGTCAGCAAGCGTGCTTCTTGACACTCTCGACGCAGACGAGTACACCTACGAGGAGGTGTCGGAGGACTTCGCGCTGTTCTGCAAGGCCTCAGGCATCCGCACGAGCGCTCTGACTGAGGTCCTGACCGACAGCATCGACCCTGAGGTCCTGAACACCTCGCTCGGCTGTGTGGCCTACTCCACGCCTCCACAGGAGGGCAAGACAACTTGGATCGTCCACTACATCGCTTGGACGCTGATCAGGGACCCGTACCTCAAGGTCGTGTACGCCACGTACTCGCAGGATCGAGCCAACTCGGTGAGCGAGAAGATCCGGGACCTGGTCTCTGAGTGGACCCCTCTGCGTGCTGGAACCAAGACCAAGCAGCGGTGGGAAACCAAGGAGGGAGGCGGACTTCTAGCAGCAGGCCGAGGCTCGGCAATGACTGGATTCCGCTCCGACCTCACCGTCATCGACGACCCGATCAAGGACATGGCTGAGGCTCAGTCTGAGCTGATCCGTACCTCTACCGTCGAGTGGTTCTCCTCGGTCGTGCTTACTCGCATGGCCTCCCTAAGCCAGATCATCGTCATCGCTACTCGGTGGCACAAGGATGATCTCATTGCTCACGTGTGCAAGCCCGACGTGCTCGGTGCTCGCTACGTGAACGTTCCCGCTCAAGCGACGGAGGAGGGGGACATCCTCGGTCGCCACGTCGGGGACTGGCTCCCTTCGGTGCAGAACCGGTCGGAGGTGTCCTGGCTGCTCATCAAGAAGGCAGTCGGCACCTACGTCTGGCAGGCACTCTATCAAGGTGACCCCAAGGTTACCGGAGGGAGCTACATCAACGTTGACAAGATCGATGTAGTGCCGTGGCAGCAGCTCGTGTACATGGACGAGCGGACCAAGTGCCTGCTCACGCTGGACCGAGCGCTCGTCATCCAGAGCTGGGACCTCACCTTCGGCGATATCCAGAACGGACGCAAGAAGTCCTCAGCCGGGGACTATGTGGCTGGACACGTGTGGGCCTGCTTCGGTGGCACTCGCTGGGTTCTGCTCGACCGAGTCCACGGCAGGTACTCCTTCACCGAGACCATCACTCAGGTCCAGATGATGGCTGCTCGCTGGCCTCAGACGAGCCGAGTGTACGTCGAGAAGGCAGCTAACGGTACTGCCCTGCTCAACACTCTGCGGAAGAGGGCAGCGCTCATCAAGCCTGTCTCTCCGGAGGGGTCCAAGGAGGTGCGAGCGCTGGCCATCCAGCCGCTCGTGGACAACGGTCAGGTCGCCATCCTCGATACCGTGCTGGAGGCTCAGGACGCCGAGGGAGCTACCGGAGTGGCAATGTTCCAGGAGTTCCGGGACTTCCCCTTCGGCAAGCATGATGATGACGTAGACGCAATGACGCAGGCCCTCAACCAGGGTCGCCAGGACTTCTTCAAGATGGGGAGCTAGCAGCATGGCCACACCACTCGCAGCAATCGAGCAGACCAACAGCTCGGCCCTCCTGCCGATCGAGGCTTACCTCCTCGGCCGCGACAGCCAGACCTATGGCACGTACTACAACGGCAAGATGTCGTACACGCTCCACGGCAAGGCCTGGGAGGACTACGTAGCTGAGGCGTTCCCCGAGCTGAAGAACATGCAGACCTCGGAGAACATCTACAAGAGCGTCATCGACCTCTACGCTGAGAACCTCGTGCCTCAGCCCGATCAGCTCAGGGGCTTCAGCAACGTGCTGGTGCCTCTGCTCTCACGTGGGGAGTGCCCTGTGGTGGTGGACTCCGCTGGCACTCCCCACTTCCCCGAGCACTACGAGATGGTCAGCGACGGACGCTTCACCGTGGCAGCCATCTTCACCCGGAACCTTGAGCTGATGCAGGACTTCGTGACGTTCGCCTCCTCGGACGGCCGGACTCGGCTGTACTCCAAGGACGTGCCTGCCGACCTCACGGCTGCGACCAAGGAGGGCTATCAGTTCGTCGAGGAGACCCCTGGCAATGCCCTGTTCCGCTTCGCCCTGGACGACAAGGGCTTCGGTGGCTCGCTGGCAGCTCTCCAGGACCGGATCAACCACTCCATCATCGACCAGACCGTGGTCGCTGAGATGTACGCTCGGCCCTTCTGGTACCTGCTCAACGTTGAGCTTCCGGTCTCGAACCCGTACATGCCTGCTGCCGCTGGCCCTGAGACCGAGGCCATGAGGGAGCACAAGGGTGACGGTGCCTCCGGTCGCATCTTCACCACGAGCAGCGAGGGACCCTTCGGCCAGCTCGACCCTCCTACCATCAGCGACATGATCGCCTACCACGACAGCATCGTAGACAAGGTGAGCCAGAGCACCGGCATCCCTCAGTTCTACTTCAAGCCTGGCTCGGGCACGCCTCCTACTGGTGTGGCCTTGAAGGTGCTCTCCAAGCGCTTCAACAACAAGGTCGCCCGGATTCGCGAGGACCTTGAGCCGGTGCTCGAAGAGCTTGCAGCGCTGCTCGGGGTTGAGAAGACCGGAGAGGACTCAGACGGCAAGCCTGCATACGAGTTCTGGAACACTGAGGACGACCTCCTCCAGGAGTCGCTGGACGCTCACGGCATCAGCCTGAGCCAGATGGGCTACCCTCTGGAGTACATCGCCTCGGTGGTCACCCCTGGTGTCGACCTCGACGACTACGAGGAGGAAGGCGGACTGCCCTCCGCTCCTGGCCCTGTCGACATGACCGCTATGGGTCAGCCTGGTCTCCCGGCAACTCCCGGTCAGGTCCAGGCTTACGCCTCCGACCCTGGCCAGCGTGCCAAGGCCTGAGCGCTGACCCATGCCTACGATCCCGACTGGCAAGCTGGAGAGGGAGCTTCGCGGCTTGTACCTCCGCTGGCTCGCTCGTCTGGATTCGCAGACCGACGTGGCAGGCTACGTCAACGTCTTCGCTATGAGGGCCAACGACGTGATCGAGCGCATGGGAGGGCAGGTCGCTAGCCTCGGAGCACTCGGTGACTTCCCGACTCCCAAGCTGCTTGAGCTGTCGCCTCGGATCGGCTACATCTACGACGAGATGAAGCAGGCAGCCGTAGCAGCGTCGATTGCCTCGGGCCTCAGTGCCAAGGAGGCAGCTAGGGCGATGGTCAGGGCAGGCATGGACAAGTCGTACCGGAAGCTGGAGCGCTACGCTCGCACCGAGACGGTCTCGGCCTACTGGAAGAACGCCTGGAACTCCATCGAGGGGCTGGACTCCCTGGTCATGCTCTGGGGCAGCGAGGACGGACCCAGGACGTGTGCCTGGTGCCGGGAGCGTGATGGCCTAGTGATGGCCTCTCCGGACCTCAGGGATCACCCTAACGGTCGCTGTACCCCCATCCCGACGCTCAAGAGCCAGGTCAAGTACCGAGGCAGCGTCGACCAGGATGGGAGCATCTTCCACGACTCCGACTGGGACAAGAAGAGCAAGAAGCCCATCCAGCCTGCTACCCTCACGGCTCAGGAGCTGGAGGAGCAGTACTCGGACTACGCCTCGCTGAACACTCTGATGCAGGAGAAGCAGCAGGCCAGCGTCGACTACTATCGAGAGAAGGCCATCGCGCACGGTCGCGACTACCTCAACTCCGACCTCACGTACCAGACCATGAGGGCTGAGCTGAACCTCATCTTCGCTCGGATGAAGGTGCTCAAGGAGGTCGAGGACTCTGCCAAGCGGATGGCTCGGGTCGGCAAGCATCCCAAGGTCGACAAGCTCCCGACCATGCCCATCCCCTCCTCGCTCGACACGGCTTACGCTGCTGGCAAGGCGAACCCCAAGGGCCGAGGCTGGTTCGACCAGAACACCGGCAAGGTCAACTCCTCGCTGGCTGGTAATCTGGAGTACGACTACCAAGTCAATTGTACTCGTGTGGCCTACGCCACTGAAATGCGGATGAGAGGCCACAACGTCACAGCAGCCCGAGCAGGGAACGGTGCCAACAAGTCCGACGTAGCCATCCAGGCTAACTGGATCGACCCTGCTACCGGCAAGACGAGGAGCCTCCGCAAGACTCGCAGCGAGGCAGTCCTGATGAAGGAGATGGAGAAGGCTCCCGACGGTGCTCGGTTCTTCGTGGTAGGCCCTTGGAAGGGTGGTGGTGCTCACATCTGGAACGCTGAGAAGCGTAACGGCAGGATCGTCTTCCACGAGGGCCAGGTCTTCAGCGCTCACTCAGGCACCGACGGCCTCACGAGGAGCTACCTCGAAGACCTCGACTTCGAGCGCTTCGCTGGTACCTCAGGCTCAGTACGGTTCATGCGCGTGGACGACCTCGTGCCGACCGATGCAGGAGTCACCCGAGGCTGGCTAGAGGTCAACGGCAAGGAGACCAAGTGATGCTTGCCTTCAAGGAGAAAGAGAGCAACAATGGCTGTTATGAATACCTTCGGACAGGCGAGAGCGGTCGTCGAGCAGCAGCTCGGCGAGACCCTCACGTCCGGATTCGAGGACGACAAGGACTACAACGTCCTGCTGGCTCAGCCCGAGCCGGACGACCAGGTCAATCTGGTCTCCAAGGCTACCGGCAAGCTGCATCGCGAGATCTACTTCGCAGAGCAGGAGCGGCTCAAGGCCATGACTCCTGTCTCCGACCGCTGAGCCGAGGCCAGCGTACACAGTCTTCCAAGGAGGAAGGCTCCCTAGGTGTGGCCAGTCCTAGCACCGCTAGGCGACTCGCCAGGGAGTATCAGGAGCTTGCGTTCGCTCGCTCCATGGGCAACAATTATGGGAAGGATAGCCGACATGGCTACTGAAGATCAGAACAACGGCTCCACCGAGGACACCTCGGGTCAGGAGCAGCAGGAAGAGCAGCAGCAGGCTCCCACCGACGACACGTCGGGTAACGGAGAGCAGCAGCAGCCCAACACCGACACCGTCTCCAAGGACGCCAAGCTCCCGGATGATCACCCGGTAGTGAAGCAGCTCAAGGCCGACAAGGACAAGCTCACAGCCGTCCGCGCCGAACTCGCAGAGGTTCGGGCCAAGGCAGCGAACGTGTCCAAGCTGGAGCAGGAGCTTCAGGCTCGGCCCACGACGGAGGCCCTTGAGACCCTCCAGACCCGGTACGACCGGCTGGAGTCGTTCCTCCAGGCAGTCGGTGGACCCCTCTCCCGAGCACTGGACAGCCGCACCTTCACCAAGCAGCTCTTCGAGTCGGATGAGGACGTGACGGACCTGGTCAAGGCCTGGAACCGAGCGAACCCCTCAGCCACATCGCAGGCCCTCAGCTCGGCAGCAGCCGAACCCGGCAAGAGCAAGGTGAACCCCAACGACCTCATCCGAGCAGCAATGCGAGGGTCGAAGTAGTACCACCAAGGGCCTTCGGGCCAGAAAGGAGTCAGTCACATGGCTGACATTTCCCGGGCCGATGCACTGGCCCTCCTGGCTCGTCAGGACCTCAACGAGATCGTGAAGCCCGACACGGCTTCGAGCGCTGCTCTGGCTGCGTTCCGGACCATCCGGATGAGTGCTGGCACGGCTCGCATGCCGGTCCTCTCGGCCATCCCGACGGCTGGCTGGGTGACGGACGACGCCTCCGGCGACTCGACCGGAATCAAGCCGACCTCGAAGGCCACGTGGGCCAACAAGGACCTCATCGCGGAGGAGATGGCGGTGATCGTGCCGGTGCACGAGAACACCATCGCCGACTCCAACTTCGACATCTGGGGAGAGATCCGGCCGCTCGTGGCTCAGGAGTTCGGTCGCATCCTGGATGCCGCTGTCTTCTTCGGCACGAACAAGCCTGCCACTTGGCTGGACCCGGCACTCGTGCCCGGTGCCATCACCGCCAAGAACTACATCGTGGAGGGCTTCCTCCCCGACGGCACGGCTTCGCTGGACCTCGCCGACGACTTCAACGAGGCCTTCGGCCTGGTCGAGGACGACGGCTTCGACGTGAACTCGGCCTTCACCGGTCGCTTCCTGCGTCGTCGCCTCCGAGGCCTGCGTGACGCCGACGGTCAGCCCATCTACCTCGACGGCATCCGCCGCGACGGCAGCACTCCGGAGATCTACGGTCAGAGCCTCCAGTACGTCAGCAATGGCGGCTGGAACCCGGCTGTCGCCACGGCACTCGTCGGAGACGCCTCCAAGGTCGTCATCGGCATCCGTGAGGACGTCCAGGTCAAGCTCCTCACCGAGGCCACGGTCGGCGGCATCAACCTCGCTGAGAAGGACATGGTCGCGCTGCGATTCAAGTTCCGTGTGGCGTTCGCCACGGCCTACAGCACGGCTCGTGTCGGTGGTGCCATCACGGACTACCCCTTCGCCATCATCGCTCCCACTGACCCGACCCCCGGCGACAACGTCCCGGTCGGCAAGTAAGCCCTGAGGAGGGTAGATCATGGCAGACACGAAGGGCAAGGAGCCGGTTCAGACTGAGCCGGTCGAGGTCCAGGAAGACGAGGTCGCTGAGACCTCCGAGCCGGAGGCCTACGAGTCCGAGTCGGCTCGGTACCTCAGGGTCCGAGCAGCAGCCAAGGAGCAGGCAGCCGTTGACATGGCAGCCGAGGCCAAGGCAGCTCAGCGAGCCAAGGACAAGCGGCTCGGCAAGGCACCGACCCTCGGCAACGAGGAGTTCCTGAAGGCAGCAGCAGCGGTCGAGAAGTCGATCAACGCCAAGCCGTCGAAGAGCACCGAAGAGGAGGTGTGACATGGCTCGTCTCGCCGGACGCAACAAGCGCACCATCAAGACGGTCCGAGTGGCAGCAGCCGCTGTCACGTCGCCGAACGCGGTCGCAGCAGCCGGTGCGACTCCGACCAAGGCCGAGTACGACGCAGTCGTGACGCTGGCCAACGAGCTGAAGACGGACTTCAACTCGCTCATCACGGCTCTCAAGGGCTGAGCAACACACACTGAAGCGGAGGGGCAGGTAGCGGGTCTGCCTGCCCCTCCACTCACTCCAAGGAGGATGAGATGACTGCTCTGGATGACCTGACGGCACTCCTGGCACCGTTCCCTGGTGCCTCCTCCGTCACGGACTCGATGAAGCAGACAGCCCTCACCGGCTCGCAGATTCCCGACAGCCTCGGAGTGTGGCCCGGACAGGCTGGCTACCAGACCACGTACGACATCTACTTCGCAGCCACCAACCTCCTCGGCTTCCTCCAGGCTCAGCCGGTAGTTCGCCAGTCGTCCTCCGAGGGTACCTCGGTCGCCGTGGACGCGCCAGATTGGTCTGGGGTAGCTGCGTACTACCGGAGCATGTCCCCTATCCTCCAGGCGACCTCAGCGGGTCCCCTGCAGAAGGTTTTGATCCCCGATGGCCCTCACGTGGCTCGGGCAGACATGAGTGGGAGGTGGAATGATGTCAATGTCGACACCGATCTTGGCTGAGGCAGCTCGGCTGCTGGAGGCCAACATTCTCCTCGACTCCCTCCAGATCTACAACGTGGGAGACCCTGTCACCGTGGGCTTCGAGGTCACTCGTGCTCTCACTCCTGTCGGCCCTCCGGTCGCAGGCCTCGTCCAGGCTGTGACTCTCGAGAACGCTGTCGAGAGCAGGGCCACACAGACGTTCGCTATCAAGGTGAGCGTCAGCACTCCGCTGGAGGCTGGCCAGGCTGTCAAGGTGCTCAACACTCGCACGGACTTCACGCTCGTGGGCAAGACCATCCTCGTCGACAAGGTGAGCAAGAACGGTGCTGCGATGATCCGCAAGGCTACCGGCACCGACTTCGAGCAGGTCAACCAAGAGGGCAAGGGAGGCCTCGCATGAGCGTCACGATGGGGCAGCTTGCCAAGCGCTATGCTGACGCTGCTGGCAAGGTAGCACCGGTCTCCTCAGACAAGCTCGACACGCTGGCCAACGTGGCTGTCGGCCTCGTCAAGAGCGAGATCCAGAGCTTCCACGCGGTCGACACTGGCACGATGCTCAACTCGACAACAGCTGAGCGCGTGAACCAGACCACGTACCTCGTAGGCCCGACGGTCCATTACGCTCCATATGTGGCCCTCGGCACGAGCCGGATGCCTGCTCGGCCCTTCCACATCACCGCTGCCCGGAAGCTGGCTCCTCTCGCTGCTGAGATCCTCGGGACAGGGGACCTCGGCATATGAGTACCCTCCAGGACATCAACACTCTGGTCGAGGCTGAGGGCCTCACCATCTGGACTGGCTATGCTCCCTCCGGAGCACGTCTGCCCTACTCGGTGCACCGACCCCTCTTCGTGGGAGGCGACGTGATCGCCGTCACAGGCGAGGTCATCGACTGGGACCACCAGACCACCATCTACTGCTGTGCTGAGAGCGTCGAGGCCTCCTACAATCTGGCCCTCGCAGTCATGCGCAGTCTCCAGAACAAGCGTGTGGCTGGAACCACACTCTCTACGTCCATGGGCTACTCCGGTGCTCAGGTCGAAGGCCACTATGAATCCCAAGTGACCGTCCAGCTCAACCAAGGAGGTATCTAGCATGTCACAGATCAAGCCCAGCAGCCACGGCATCGTCGTGGAAGGTAAGGAGTCCGGCCTCCGGTACGCGTCTCACGACCGGAACTTCGACCCCAAGACCGAGCGTAAGGTTCGCGACCTCCTGCCGGGAGAGAGCGTCCTGACGTATCCGGTCAAGACCATCAAGCAGTACGAAGCCGACGAGAAGGCTCAGGCCGAGGTCGTCGAGCTGTACGAGAACCTCAACACCGAGGAAACCCCGACCCCCGAGGCCGACAGCTCGTCGCGCTCGGGCAAGTAAGAAAGGACACGCAACATGCCCATCACCGCATGGAAGCCCGCGACTGCCATCAGCCGCGGAAACGTCGTCGTCGGGCTTGCCCCGGCGATCGCGGATATCAACGCTCCCAAGCTGGCGACGGAACTGACGGCGACCGGCACGGACCTCTCGTGCTCGATCCAGACGTTCAACGCCACGAGCAGCAGCGACAGCGAGACCGTCGACTGGCTGTGCGACCCGGCTTCGGAGACCCTGCCTGGCAGCACCACTCACGAGATGGACGACCTCGTGATCAAGACCACTGGCCAGGCCGACGCCACCCTCATCACGTCGCTGAAGGTGGGCCAGAAGGTGTACCTCTGGCGTCGGGACGGCAAGCCGGTCGCCACGGCACCGGCAGTCGGTGACTTCATCTGGGTCTGGGAGGTCATCATCACCTCCATCGACCCTCTGGAGGCCAACAACTCGTTCATCGGCATCACCTGCCACATCACGGTCCTGCGTCGCTCGACGCAGGCTGTCGCCATCGCGACCTGACCAGTCACCCAACTCACAAGGAGACAGAGAAATGGTATTCAGCAGCTACGAAGAACTCATGGCAGCAGTCGAGCAGCGTCGCAAGGAGCTGCTCACGCTCGAAGTCGAGCTTGGAGGCTCGTTCTCTCAGGAGCACGAGGACGCCAAGAAGGAGCTTCAGCAGGCTCAGGCCATGCAGACCCTCGCAGGCGGACAGGGGTTCCTCGGCGACAACATCGACGTACTCAAGCAGCGAGTGCTCGACACGAAGCCGGAGGCTCCTGCCGTCTGGATCCAGTTCGAGAAGCTGGACCTCAACGAGTGGGCCGCACTGGTCAAGGCGAGCAACATGACGCCGATCGATCAGTACGAGAGGGTTCTGCCCAAGACCTTCAAGGGAGTGTTCGGCCAGGACCCGGTGCAGCCGGATGACTGGGACGAGCAGCACCCGGACGAGGTGTGGCAGGCTCCCGAGCCGCTGACCACCAATCCTCTGTCAGTCAGCTCGCACGGTGGAGCTGTCAGCATTCTGCCGGGAGGGATCCTGCATTCGGTCGTGCAGGCCTTCATGACCTGGCAGAACAGTGGGGGAGATGTCACCATCCGCCCTACGAAGTCGGGCCTCGTCTAGCACTCCTGCTCGACATGGCTCTAGTGTCCGGGCGACCTCCGGTTCGCCTCCTTGACGGGGGAAGCCCGGACACTTGGACCGAGCTAGACCTAGAGGTCTTGGCTCAGTGGCAGCACCTCAAGGACGCTAAGTGCCCCGGCTGTGGGAGACCCCTCGCTCAGCACTTGCACAACTCAAGACTCGGTAGAGAAGAGCAGATCGAGGACTACACTGCTTGGACCATCGACTGCCCAGCTCAGCAGGCCATCGCTGAGGGGCAGGAGATGTGGAACAAGGAGAACAAGGCCTCCATCGATCGGCACTCCAAGGGCGACGGCCCAGACCCCCGGATGGGGACCTTCTGGCTCGCACAGGGCCAGGGAGAGTCACTACCACAACCCGAGAAGTAGAAGGAGGGCAGCATGGCCGACAACGACGTGAAGATCAAGGTCTCACTCGACGGTGCTGATCAGGTCCAGAAGGGCCTGGCAGGCATCGGTGACGGTGCTGGCAAGGCTGACTCCAAGCTCGGAGGGATGGTCAGTGGAGGCCTGGCTGGTGCCGGTAAGGCACTGGTCGGGTTCTCCACGGCTGCTGTCGCAGCAGGAGGAGCGCTGGCAGCAGGAGTTCTGAATCAGTACGCTCAGTACGAGCAGAACATCGGCGGCATCGAGACCCTCTTCAAGGGGTCCGCCGGTAAGATGGAGCAGTACGCTGCGGAAGCGTACAAGACCGCTGGCCTCAGTGCCAACGAGTACATGAGCCAGGTGACGAGCTTCTCGTCGAGCCTCCTCCAGAGCGTCGGCGGCGACACCGACAAGGCAGCGGACATCGCCAACAGGGCGATGACTGACATGTCCGACAACGCCAACAAGTTCGGCACGAGCATCGGCATGATCCAGAACGCCTACCAGGGGTTCGCCAAGCAGAACTACACGATGCTCGACAACCTCAAGCTCGGATACGGTGGCACAGCCTCCGAGATGGCTCGGCTCGTCAACGACGCTGGCCTCATGGAGGACGGCTTCGTAGCAACGGCCGAGAACATCAACTCGGTGGGCTACGACAAGATCATCGCCTCCATCGGAGCAGTCCAGGACAAGCTCGGTGTGACCGGCACGACTGCCAAGGAGGCAGCGAGCACGATCTCCGGCTCGGTGGCCACACTGAAGGGAGCGTTCTCCAACCTCCTGACAGGCCTCGGCTCGGCAGACGCTGATGTGGCTGGCCTCGCTGGTAACGTCATCGACTCCTTCGAGCAGGTGCTCACCAACGTCACCCCGGTGATCGAGAACATCGGCACCAACATCACGACCCTCGGTCCCAAGCTCGGCGAGATGATGACCGGACTCGTGGGAGCCATCTCCTCCGCCATTCCGGCCCTCCTCGGTGCTGGTGTGGCCATGATCGGCGGTCTCATCCAGGGAGTCACCTCGGCCCTCCCTGGCCTCATCGGAGCGCTGGTGCCTGGCATCGTGAGCCTGGTCAAGACGCTGGCTGAGCTGGCTCCTCAGCTCATCACAGCCGGTGTGCAGGCCATAGGAGCGCTGGCCTCGGGCCTGGCAGCAGCCCTCCCGACGCTCATCCCGGTGATCGTCTCCGGAGTGATTGGCATGGTCGGAGCGCTCATCGCAGCCGCTCCCATGCTCATCGAGGCAGGGCTTCAGCTCCTCGCTGGCCTCGGTCAGGGCATCATGGAGGCGATGCCCCTCCTCATCGCACAGCTCCCGGTGCTCATCGAGGGTATCGTGAGCTTCTTCACGAGTGCCATCCCGATGATCATCGAGACTGGCCTCAGTCTGTTCATCAGCCTCATCGAGGCCCTCCCTGAGATCATCACGACCATCGTCGCAGCCCTGCCTCAGATCATCACCTCGGTGATCAGTGCGCTGCTCGGTGCCATCCCGCTCCTCATCGACGCTGGCATCCAGCTCCTCGTGGCCATCGTCGAGAACCTCCCTGCCATCATCAGTGGCATCGTGAGCGCGATCCCTGCCATCATCAGCGCGGTGCTCTCGGCTGTCATCGGTG